>Ga0118677_10006407_pt1 | contig 19926 bp, 14 predicted proteins | sample AliMusrvi5mmetaG_FD_86154 | JGI IMG/M metagenome (GOLD analysis project Ga0118677, IMG submission 86154)
AGATAAGGCAGTATCCCGTACTTGTACGGGAAAGATATCCTCGGAGATGACGAGGTTGATAGGCTTCAGATGGAAGCCCTGCGAGGGGTTGAGTCGAGAAGTACTAATATATCTACATACCTTCTATTCTTTCCTTTTTTCGGTTGACAACAGGAAGCTCCTGACCTCTTTGGAAATCATAGTCTTGGTGGTTTTTGCGACGGGGGTACACCCGATCCCATTCCGAACTCGGAAGTTAAGCCTGTCCGCGCCGATGGTACTTCGCTGTGATGGCGGGGGAGAGTAGGTCACCGCCAAGACCATGATTTTCAAAGGGTTGGAAACGACTTCGAAGAAACGGCCGCCAGGCCGTTTTTTCTGTGCCAAGATGTGGTAGAATGGAAAAGGAGTCAGCGGGTCTATACAATCCTTAAAGTCGAAGGTCTACAGGGTCAGCAGAATCAGGAAGGGAAGACTAGGCGTGATGTTCGACGATTTTGAGCCGTGCGGACGCGGTTTCGGGGCATGCTTCGCACCGGTACGGTACATATGGCATGACGTATGACTTCGGACTTTTGATTTCGCGACTTTATAAGGCCGTATTCTTATGCTCTATTCCCATCGCGCGATGAAAAAAATGAGGATCGCCACGCTTGTCGGCGTTTTTCTTGCCGTGGTCGTGACGATACTTTTTTTCGCGTTGAAGCCCGCCGCTACCTGTTTCGACAAGAAGCGGAACCAGGGCGAGACGGGAATCGACTGCGGCGGACCTTGCGGTGCCTGCGCCGAGGTTTTCAATCCGGATGCCTTCATCGTCCGTGAGGCTTCGTTCGTTCCCGGAAGCGGGCTGAACGAATACGACGTGTTCGCGAAGGTGTACAACCCGAACGGGACGATCGGAGCCGCGTCGATCGGATACGATCTTATCCTCAAGAATGCGTCCGGCGTGGAAGTCGGTCGCGCATCCGGGACCGACTCCCTCCTGCCCCAGGAGACCAAAACCCTGCTTGCCGTCGGCGTCGCGACGACCGGTGTCCCGGCGACCGCCGAGGTCTCGTTCCGGGATGCAACCTGGCAGCGCTTCTCGGGATATCAGGAGCGACCGCCACTTATCCTGTATCGGACGCGCTACGACAAGATCTCTTCGGGTCCGTATTTCGGCGAGGCGTTCGGGACGCTCCGGAACGACAGTTCCTTCGACTTCCGCACGGTCACGGTGAAGGTGATCCTTCGGGACGCTTCGGGTAAGGCGGTCGCGCTCAATCAGACCGACGTGAACACGCTTCTCTCCGGTGACAACCGTGACTTCACGCTCATCTGGCCACGGGCCTTCCAAGGCGAGGTGGCGACGGTCGATATGGAGGCCGACGCGGACTTTTTCCATGAGGACAATTTTATCCGGCGCTATCGGACCGGAAACGAACAGTTTCAGAAGCTGCAGTAGACGGATAAAAGAGAACGGAGAACAATAAAAAGGCCGGGAGTAACAGCATCCCCGATCGTTTTTTAGGAAAGCGCTGTCGTTGATAGTTATTTTTTCCTTTTTTATGAGCCCGTTTGGCATGTGATCGGTCTTATTATTATCCGTTGACTGTTTATAGCCCCCAGTCTTTATGGTCAAACGCTTCTTGCAGACGGATTGGCTTCTCGTACTGTCCGCCTTGTTCGTGTTCGGGGCCGGACTGCTTTCGCTTTATAGCATTTCCGTGACCGGAGACCCGTGGTCGGTGTCGGGAAGCTATTTCCTCCGGCAGGCGATATTCGGTGTTGTCGGTATCGCGCTCATGATATGTTTCCAGTTTCTCGATTACCGGCATATCGTCCGGTACGGGATGCATCTCTATTTCCTGTCGATCGCGTTCCTCGTACTCGTTCTTCTTTTCGGTCGGACGGTCAACGGGACGGCCGGATGGTTTTCGCTCGGGATCCTGCGGTTCCAGCCGGTCGAGGGAGTGAAGATCGCGCTTATCCTATTCCTTGCGCGTTTCATCGTCGTGAAGCGTTCCGAGCTCGGAGAATGGGTCCGAATCGTCGCATCACTCGTGCTTTCCTTCTTCCTCATCTTCCTCGTTCTCAAACAGCCAGATCTCGGGTCCGCATTGACGCTCGCCACGATATGGGGTGGAATCATTCTCGTATCCGGCATACGGACACGGCATATCCTCGTGCTGTTTCTGACCGGTATCGCGGTCGCGTCCGCCGGATGGTTTTTCCTCGAGGGATATCAGCGGGACCGGATCGAGACGTTCCTGCATCCGGAGTCCGATCCGCGCGGCAGCGGGTACAATGTCTTGCAGGCCATGGTCGCGGTCGGTTCCGGCGGTGTGTCCGGAAAGGGAGTCGGTTACGGGTCGCAGTCGCAGCTCAATTTTCTTCCGGAAAAACATACCGACTTCATCTTTGCGACGGTCACCGAAGAGCTCGGGCTGGTGGGGGCGGGAGCGATACTCTTTTCCTACGGGGTATTCCTGTTCCGTGCGTGGAGAATCGCCGAACAGGCGAAGGATAATGCCGGGTATCTGATCGCGGTCGGCGCGCAGGTCTATTTCGCGGTGCAGATATTCGTCAATGTCGGCATGAACATGGGGATCCTGCCGGTCGCGGGCCTGCCCGCCCCATTCTTATCCTATGGCGGAAGTTCACTTCTCGCTTCGTTCGTGATGACGGGACTGCTCCTCAGTGTGCACCGTCAGGGTGGTGACCGGTCGGATCACTCGTTCGGGTCGGTCTCATCCGCTGGTGATTTTTCCCTATTGTAAGGCAAAAATACGATTTTTCTTTGACGCGGGGCCATATTTCGGGTACACTTCCCAAAGAGCTGAAGCGCTTTTTCTTTCTTTTTTCGACCCTATGAAGCCTCTTCTTATCGCGCAGACCGTCGTCTCCATCCTACTGATCGTTTCCATCCTGCTTCAGAATCGCGGGACGGATGCGGGTCTCTCATTCGGGGGAGATTTCGGCGGGTACTACACGAAGCGCGGCGTCGAGAAGTTCCTTTTCTATGCGTCGATCATGCTCGGGGTGGCGTTTCTCGTCCTAGCTATCCTGAACGCCAAGTTCGCATAGGCTTCGGGATCCGCATATCATCCGTAACACACGCGTATCTTTTCGAAAGACGTTTTTCAGACACTGAAGCGGTTCGGACCGGTCGCCATGTTTCAGGCGCTCCGTTTTCGGGATAAGGCGATCGTCGTCTCGCTTTCCGTCATCCTGATCGGATCCGTTCTCGTGTGGATCGGCGCTGGTTTCCTGTCGGTAACGCGGGAGATTCCGGCTCATGGCGGGCGCTATGTCGAGGGAATCGTCGGTCAGCCACGCTATGTGAACCCGATTCTCTCATCCGCGAATGCCGCCGATGAGGATCTGGTCTCGGTCATCTATTCCGGATTGACCGGATACGATGCCAATGGGCGGGTCGAAAATCGGCTTGCGGAAAAAATCGACGTTTCCGATGACGGACTGACCTACGTCGTCACGATCCGGAGCGACGCGACGTGGCATGACGGGACGCCGGTGACCGCCGAAGACGTCGCGTTTACCGTCGGCACGATCAAGGACCCCGCATACCGGAGCCCGTTGCGACAGAAATGGCAGGGGGTGGACGTGGAAATCCGCGATCCGCATACGGTCGCGTTCATCCTGAAGAAGGCATATTCCGGTTTTCAGGAACACCTCACCGTCGGTATCCTGCCGAAGCATGTCTGGGAGACCGTTTCTCCGGAACGCTTCGCGCTGGCCGATGCCAACCTTTCCCCGATTGGTTCCGGGCCGTATCGTTTTCTCAGCTTCCAGAAGGATCCGGAAGGGAATATCCTTTCGTACGAACTCCGATCGTTTCCGGGATACGTCGGTGGCGAACCGAATATCGACAAACTCGCGTTCAGCTTCTACCCCGACGAGACCACGATGATCGACGCCTATGGGAAGAAGGAAATCATGGGTATGAGTCCGTTGTCCTCGGAAAACGGACAGTCGTTTTTCGGCAGGAAGGGGACGACTGTGCGCGGGTTCCACTTGCCACGGGTCTTTTCCGTCTTCTTTAATCCGGTGAAAAGCGTTCCGCTCGCGTATGCCGAGGTGAGGCAGGCGTTGTCGCTCGCGACCGATCGCGACGCGCTGGTCCGTGACGCGCTTGTCGGTCATGGGATGGTCGCACCGATGCCGTTCCTTTCCTTCATGCAGGGGAACCCGTCCATTCCTTCGATTCCATACGACCTTGCGGCCGCGAATCGCCTGTTGGATGACAAAGGATGGACGAAAGGAGCCGACGGCATTCGGACGAAAGGTCAGGACCGGCTCGCGTTCGATCTTCTGGTGCCGGATTGGCCGGAGCTCCGCAAGACGGCGGACCTGCTCCGCGCGCAGTGGGCCGCGGTCGGGGCCGATGCGACAGTGAAGGTGATGCCACTGTCGGACCTGAATCGCGATGTGATCCGTCCCCGTGATTACGAGGCGCTGCTCTATGGCGAGGAGATGGGCGTGAATCCGGACTTCTATTCCTTCTGGCACTCGAGCGAAAAAAGCGATCCGGGTCTCAACCTTGCCATGTTCGACGATCCAAACGCGGACGACACGCTACTTAGTCTCCGGGAAACATCCGATTCGGAAAAGCGCGACGGGCTCCTCGGGACATTTCTCGGAATCCTTGCCGAAAAGAATCCGGCCGTGTTTCTCTATAGTCCGGACGTGTTCTATGTCATGTCCGATAGCGTGAAGGGCTGGGATATCCGGAGTGCGAATTTTGCCGCCTCCCGTTTTTCCGGCATCGAGAAATGGTATATCGCGACGACACGTGTCTGGAATCGATAGGATCTTCTGAAAATATCCGAACGGAAAAACATATGCATCAGAATCCGGATCCGTCCGATTTCCGAAAGATGATACTCGAGAGCCCGGGGCAGTTTTCGGACGGGTTGCGCCTCGCCAGCGAGGTCCGGTTTTCCTCGAATCCGGGGTATCGTTCGGTGATGGTTTCCGGCATGGGCGGATCGGCCCTACCGGGAGATATCTTGCGCACCTACCTGTCCGACCTTGCACGGCGCGGACTATTGCCCGAACCCGTCTCCATTCATCAGAACCGCTTCTACGAACTTCCCTTCGAGGCACGACGGTCGCTCAATGTCTTCGCGTCGTATTCGGGCAATACCGAGGAGACGATCGAATCGTTCGAGTCCGCAATCGCGGAGAGCCTCCCGTCTCTTGGCATCTCGAGCGGGGGAAAGATCGAGGAACTGTGTCTTCGGGAGGGGATTCCGCATATCAAGCTGCCGGTCCCGTTCCCGGATTTTCAGCCACGGCTCGGGACGGGGTATTTCTTCGGGGCATTGTATCAGGTGCTTGTGAACGAAGGGCTCACGCCGGACATGCGCGACGAGATGAAAGAAGGCGCGACTTATCTCCGGTCGCGACTGTCCGCGCTCGAGGAGGAGGGGAAGGCGCTCGCGGAAAAGTGTCAGGGGAAGATGCTGGTCATCTATGCATCGCCCCGGTACGGGTCCGTCGCGATGGTCTGGAAGATAAAATTCAACGAGAATGCCAAGACGGCGGCGTTCTGGAACTTCTTTCCCGAGCTCAATCATAACGAGATGGTCGGGTACACGCATCCGCAGGGGCCGTTCCGGGTCATCATGCTCCGGGATCCGGAAGACCATCCGAAGAACCTGAAGCGCTTCGAAGTGACGTCCGGATTATTGCGTGAACAAGGCATTTCTGTCGATGTGCTTGACATGGAAGGAAAAAACGTGTTTAATAGGGTATTCTCGTCTCTTCTTCTTGCGGACTTCGCTTCCTATCATCTTGCGCTGACGTACGGTATCGATCCGACGCCGGTCGTCATGGTGGAGAAATTGAAAAGGATGCTCGTATAAGAAATTAAAAATGAAAAAGGAAAATGTATGAGTCCGTCGCAGGCGGACACTGAAGTTTTTCTTTTTTACATTTACATTTTACATTCAGTATTGCCGAGGTGGCGGAATTGGTAGACGCACTGGCTTCAGGTGCCAGCGTTCGCAAGGACATGGGGGTTCGAGTCCCCCCTTCGGCACAATGACGGTCGTACGCATGCTTTCATCCGGGTTATTCCCGCGGTCGAAGGGAAGGTATCCCGTACGCTTCTTTACGGTTCGAAGGTTGAGCGTGGCATCGCGTTCCCGACGGATCGAACGAACATCTGTCAGTAATATATCAAAGGGAGTCCGTCGTATGACGTTCCCTTCAATTAAGTAGAACAGTTACAGTATGAATGAATCCAACAACGCCGGCGGAAGTGGAAACGCGACCGGTGGCAACAATTCCGGCAGTTTGTCCGGTGGCAACAGGCGGCGCTTTCCGCGTCGCGGTGGCCGGAAACCGGCCCCGGCGGATCGGCCGGCACCCGTCTCCCAGGAGGCGAAGAATCTGAGTCAAAGAGGGGATATCCTTTCCTCGGGACTCAAGGATGCGCTCGCACTCGGCTCTTTCGAGGGTGCCGTAGCGCGCAGTCAGGCTTATAAGCCGGAACATCCGACGGCTCCTCGTGACAACAACGAGTCGAAAGCCCGTCCGGCGCGGCATCAGGGAAGGAAACAGCAACAGCCGGCACGGTCGGCAGGTCGTCTTGTGGTCCCGGTTCAGCAGCCGGCGACCGATACCGTACCGGTGGCCGGGAAACCGGCGGCAAAGAAAGCTTCCCGGAAGCAGCCGGGCGGTCGCGGCGGTCGCCGTCCGCAGTTTCCGGTGAAGATAGAACTGGCGACCACGAAGGGCGGAAACATCTCGAACGATCTTCCGCCGGCAGGAACCCATCTCCGCATTATTCCGCTGGGTGGACAGGAGGAAGTCGGACGCAATATGACTGTCTTTGAGTACGGTGACGATATCGTCATTGTCGATATGGGCGTCCAGTGGCCGGAGGAAGACATGCCGGGTGTGGATTATATCGTTCCGAACGTGAACTACCTCAAGGGTAAGGAGAAGCGGATCCGGGGCGTGATTTTCACGCACGGTCATCTCGACCATATCGGGGCGGCGCCGATTTTGCTCAAGCAGCTCGGGTATCCGCCGGTCATCGGTCGGGATTTCACGCTGGCGCTTATCAAGCACAAGGTCGAAGACCAGGAGCAGGGGGCGGCCTCGCGGCTCAAGGTGATCCGCATCGGGGCCAAGAACGAAGGGATGCGTCTCGGCGCGTTCGAAGCGCGGTTCTTCGACGTCGAACACTCGATTATGGACGCGATCGGCATCGCGCTCCTGACACCGGCGGGTTCCGTCATCCATATGGGCGACTGGACCATCTCGAACGATCGTATCGAGGGTGAGGATATCTCATACAAGCATCTCGCGAACCTTCCGCGGCCGACGATCCTCATGCTTGAGAGCCTCGGCGCGATCAAGTCGGGTCTCCCGCCGTCTGAGCGCGAAGTGCATGAGAACTTCAAGTCGATCCTTTCCGGCGCGCCCGGCCGGATCATCATCGGCACGTTCGCGTCGCAGATCAGGCGGGTCGCCTATCTCCTCGAGTACGCGGAACGGCTCGGCAAGCGCGTCGCGCTCATGGGCTACAGCATGAAGATGAACGTCGAGACCGCCAAGGAGCTCGGCTATATCAAGACCAAGCCCGAGACACTCATTTCGATCAACGATATCTCCAAGTATCCGGACAATCAGATCGTGGTGATCTGCACCGGAGCGCAGGGTGAATCCAACGCCGCTTTGGCCCGTATCGTGACCGACAACGACAAGAACGTGAAACTGCAGAAAAAGGACACGATCGTGTTCTCCTCGTCGATCATTCCCGGAAACGAGCGCTCCATCCAGCGGCTCAAGGACAACCTGTATCGTAAGTGCGACAATGTGATCCACAGCGACATCATGGACGTGCACATCGGTGGACACTCGACGGCGCTCGGCATCGAGGAGATGCTCCGCCAGGTGCAGCCGACGTACTTCCTGCCGGTGTATGCCAACCACTATATGCTCAAGGAGGCCGCGAAGATCGCCTATCGGATCGGTATGCCCGAGAAGAACGTCTTCGTGCTCGACAACGGGCATGCGCTCGAATTCGATGAGCAGGGTGCCGCCAAGATCCTGCCCAAGAAGGTGGACTCGAGCTACGTCTTCATCGACGGGCTCGGCGTGGGCGACGTGGGCAATGTCGTCTTGCGTGACCGCCAGATGCTCGCGGCCGACGGCATGGTGGTCATTACGGTCGTCCTCAACTCGAAATCCAAGGATATCATCGGTAGCGTCCAGATCACCTCGCGCGGATTCATCCACGTGAAGGAGAATTTCGACCTCGTGAACGAGACGAAGCGCAAGGTGCAACAGGTCGTGAAGAACAACACTTCGCGTGATACGTCCATCGACTGGGATCTCGTCCGCAACCAGATCCGCGACGTCGTCGGCCAGTTCCTCTTCACCAAGACGGAACGCCGCCCGATGGTGCTCCCGGTGGTCATCGAGGTGTAGACTGCGGTTCCATCACGAATCAAAAGGCTTCCTGCGAGGGAAGCCTTTTTGGTGTCCGTTTCTATGTACCGCTCGATCGACAATGAGAAAGACATATACGTGACCTCGTCTTTCAAGTGTTTTCCTTAATCTCATTTTTATAGAATTATATCCCATAATACGCGGTCACGTATTATGGGATATGTTATGATATACTGAATGATATACAGAGATTGATAAGGAAATCAGACGTGGTACGTTTGAGGTTTCATATTTGAAACGGAAAACGAATTTGTGAAACATATGAAAAAACTCGGACCGGTGCAGCAGAAAATATTGATGTTGCTTATCGCGGGAGCGGCGCTCTCGCTGACAAAATCTCCGAAGGACTATTATCGTATCGTCGGACTGTTCGGAAGGGAGTGGAAAAGGATCGGTAAGGCTCCTGCTGAGCGGTCGATTGCTAAGCTGTATCGGTCGAAGATGATCGATCTGAAACAACAGCCTGACGGGACCTGGCAAATGGTCTTGACGGACCGCGGAAGAAAGAGAGTGCTCTATTACAAGATCGATTCGATGAAGATCGCGAGGCCGAAGCGATGGGATAGGAAGTGGCGCCTCGTATTGTTCGATATCCCGGAGAAACAGAAGGGATCAAGGGACGCATTCAGGGCGTGGATCAAGAAACTTGGGTTTATCGAACTACAGAAGAGTGTCTTCGTGCTCCCGTATGATTGTCGGAACGAATTCGACTTCATGGTGGAATTTCTTTCGCTTCGCTCGCATGTCCGTTTTGTCATCGCCGATGAAATAGACAATGAGACATATCTCAAACGACGTTTCCGACTTTGATCAGTCTTAGTCCAGTTATTTTAAAAGTATCCCATAATACGCGGTCGCGTATTATGGGATATACTGGTGGGATGGGCAGGATAAGAAAGAGTGATACGTCGCGTGTGGTGTGTGGGTATAAAAAGAGCGCGGCAGGTTTCGTCGCGTTCTCTGTCTGTCCAGTCGTCGGTCTCACGCTTTTCCGGTTCCCTCGAAAATTAGCGCGGAGACGATCGATTTTGCGGTGGAATCGAACCAATGGATGATTTCCAGGATACGGTCTGCCCGTCGCCTTGGTACGGGTATGGTAATTTGACCGCCACATGTAAAGAGGCTGATTATGTGCTCTCGGGCCTTTCCATATGCCACAACCTCGAGTATGTCTTCAGTGAGAGGCTGATGATGTTTGTAAAGAAAAGTCTTTTGCTCCTGATCGAAGAGGAGGCAGCCGCATTCCCTTTTTCTTCCCTCCCTATAGGCGTAGACCAATATCACGTCTCCTTCCCCGCGGGCATAGACCGATGTAACGTCCTCGTGTAATGTTTTCATCCCGTATTCTCCTTTTAGATGGGAAAATTGATTCGATACAGGGGCGATGCTGCGTCCTACTACCGAATCCTTGTTACACAACAACAGTGGAAGAATATTGAAAATAGGCACTCCTGTCAAGTGTTTTTGCCTGGTTGTGTGCTACAATCAATGGAAGAACATCCAATCAGAACCGTCATGAAACAGCGCATCTTTTCGGGCATACAGCCGTCGGGGGACCTGCATATCGGGAATTACCTCGGGGCCATCAGGCAGTGGGTCGGACTGCAGGACGAGTATGAGTCCATTTTCTGCGTGGTGGACCTGCATGCAATCACCGTCCCGCAGGACCCGGAAACGCTTCGGAAAAAGACGCTTCAGATCGCGAAGATCTACCTCGCCTCCGGCATCGACCCGGCCAAGTCTTCGCTCTTCATTCAGTCGCATGTGCCGGAACATGCCGAGCTCGCGTGGCTTTTGAATACCATCGCGAAGAACGGTGATCTCACGAAGATGACACAGTTTAAGGGAAAAACTGGTTTTGATGAGGAGGCGTTCGAAATAGCGATGAAAGAAAAGGCGGATGAAAAAATAACGGAAATTCTTGCGGGTAAGGGAGTAAAAGTAAACACGGAAATATCTGGCGATGAGATAACGAAGCTAGTTGATATCATTCATAGTATTGCATTGAAAACAACCTTTGATACATATAATACTTTTGTAAAAGAAAAATTTAATAGTTCTTCTGTCGGGCTCTTCGACTATCCGGTTCTCATGGCGGCGGATATATTGCTGTATGACACGCAGGTGGTGCCGGTGGGGGATGATCAGTTGCAGCATGTGGAACTGACGCGGACCTTGGCACGACGCTTCAACGATCGGTTCGGCGAGACCTTTCGCGTGCCGGAGTCGCGTATCATGAAGGAAGGTGCGCGCATTATGGCGCTCGATGACCCGACCAAGAAGATGTCCAAGTCCGCGGAGAGCCAGTACAATGCGATCGCGCTTTCGGATGACGCCGAGACGGTCCGCAAGAAGATCAAAAAGGCCGTGACCGACAGCGGATCCGAGATCGTGTATCGAGACGACAAGCCGGCGCTGAAGAATCTCATCAATATCTACACGTTGCTGTCCGGCATGCCTATTGCCGATATCGAGAAGAAATACGAAGGCAAGGGGTACGGCGATTTCAAATCCGATCTGGCCGAAGTCGTCGTCGACTTCCTTGTGCTGTTCCAAGAGAAGATAGTGGGACTTTCCGACGAGGAGACGCTTCGTATCCTTCGCGAGGGCGCCGATCGTGTCCGCCCGATCGCGGCAGCGAAGCTCGTCGAGGCGAAGGAGAAAGTCGGGTTTCTGATATAAGTATCTCTCTCAAATCTCACCGCCATTATATGCTAGAAAGATGGCTTGTTGGCTGAAATCCGAAAATTTCGGTTGCAAACCATTCAAAACTCGTCAGGTTACGGTAGCGGGATCCTCATGCTCTTCGGATACCCGTCCTCATTTTTCATTGTTTTCGCGCGAAATTTTCGGATTTACAGCTCGACATGAGATTTGAGAGAGATACTAACGAGATTTTCAAAGTTCCGACTCCGGTACGGAGTCAAACTCCTGATATATACTTTTTTTTCAAGACTATCGGCGCGAACGGATGAAGGAAAGGATCTGTTCGGCCTGGGCGTTGCCAGGGTCGAGGGTGATGGTTTTGTTCGCGTATATTATCGCGGTCTCCATGTCGCCTGCGTTGGCGGAAATGATCGCGATCGCGGACAGGAGGGAGACTTGATCCGGGTCGTTCATTTCCACATCCTTGAGAATCTTCAGTGCCGTGCCGAAATCTTTCCGGTCGGCATATATCTTCGCGATATTCAGGGAGGTCGCGACGAAATGCGGATTTAATCTCAGCGACCGTCGATAAGCCTCGAGGGCCTTGTCCGATTTTCCCTGTTGCGAGAGCGTGTTGCCCATGTCGTACCAGGGTTGGAAAAGCGTGTCGCCGGAAAGGTCGACGGCGGCCTGATACGCCACTACGGCCTTGTCCGGCTGGTGCGCGTCGTCGTACGCCATGCCGAGGTTAGTGGAGACTCTTCCGGAATTTCCTCCGAGGGCGATGTTCTTTTCGTAGAACCGGATCGGATTCTGCCAGTCGGCGTTGCGGATGATCGTGCGGATGCCGAAGGCGATAATCACGACGGAGAGAAGGGACGCTATCAGGATGGGTGATATCCCAGGGAGTCGTTTCGTGCCGTCAAGGTATCCCGAAAGACCGATCCCTATGGCAAGGAAGAGCCAGGGGAACGCGGGGTAGAGCCAGTGTTCGTAGAGGAGCCCTTGGACGGGATAGACGTACATCGAAGGCAGGAGCGTCGCGAAGAAGGCGAGGGGGCAGAACGCGATTTCTTTTTTTCTTTTAAAAGAAGAGAGAATAAGGAGGGCGGAGAGTGTCAGGAGAACGATCCCGAACATCGCCATCGGATCCAGGATCGAATGTGGCAACGGAAGCGTCTTTTCCATGTAGAGCCGGTCGGGCCAGATGATGAGCTTCCCGTAGGTCCCGATACTGATGAGGAAGACGAGAATCTTCTCCCAGAGGGTCGTACCTTGAAGGATGGTGGTTACACCGGGGTCGAATGTGGTATTGAAATGCAGGACGGTGACCCGCAGGAGGGCGTATGTCCCCGCGATTGTGGCATACGGGGAAAGGAGAATCAGTTTTTTCTTCCATCCGCCAACCGTTTTTTTGAGTGGGACGAGGAACAGGGAGAGTGCAAGGACGACCGGCAGTACGACGGCGCGTTCCTTGGTCAGAAGCGACAAGGCGAAGAGTGCAAGGGACCAGAGCCGTTTCGGGAGTTTCTTGGTTTCAAGCGAATCCAGGAACAGTACTATCGATCCGAGCATGAGCGCGGTATGCATCGGATCCGCCCGACCGGCGACATAGGTGACGGCTTCGGTCTGGAGCGGATGGACGAGGAATAGGAGCGCGGCGACCAGGCTCGCCGTTTTCGATTTCGGAAAGAGCCGTACTCCGACGAGGAAAAGTAGCATGCTTGCACCGAGGTGCCAGGCGAAATTCTGGAAATGATAGAAGAACGGCTCGGTCCCGCCGATGGCGTAGTCGGTCGCGAAGGAGACCAGGAGCAGGGGGCGCCAATAGTTGTCCGTGATGCCGACACCGGCGGTGAGGTTCTTCGTGAAATAATCGGGAAGATGATCGAAACTCCGGACGTATCGGTTGTTGATGACACTGTCGTAGTCGTCCCAGAACATGCCGGCGACGAACGAGTCCATGTAGACGACGAATCCGACCGCGAACAAGATCACAAACACCTTTTTGGGAGTGAGGGACTTTACGAAGGATTCGTAAAGGAATCGAACGTCCATAAAGGCGAAAGTCAAAAGTCGGATTACCGTTACAAGTTCGTTGGGTTTATGAAGTCCGTACGGTCAAAAAACAAAGAGCTGTAAAAGGCTGAAGGACTGATGGGCTTTATGGACTTTTGAATCGACGGACTATCCCCGTATGATCCCGAGGAGCTCGGCTTTCCTTCTTTCCATCTCGTCGGCGGTCTCGGCCTCGAGCGTAAGGCGCAGCAGGGGTTCGGTGTTCGAGCCGCGGACATTGAACCACCAGGTCGGGTACTCGACCTTGATGCCGTCGATTTCGGTCAGCGTTCCATCGGCGTATGTCCGTTTGAGCGTTTCGATGACAGTGTCCTTGTCCTTGATCTCGCTATTGATCTCGCCAGAGTGGAAGTACCGGCGCGTTTCGGCGACGAGCGTGGAGACCGGATTGTCGGACTCGGCCATGAGGTTGAGGAGAAGGATTGCGGTCAGTATGCCGGATTCGGCGGTCGAGTTTTCCTCGAAGTAATAGTGACCGGACAGCTCGCCGGCGAACACGGCGCCGGTCTCGCGCATGATGCGTTTGATGTTCGCGTGACCGACGGGGCACTCTACCGCAATCCCACCGTATTCTTCGACGATTTCCCTTACGGAGCGGGAAGAACGGAGGTCGTAGGCGATGGTTGCGCCCGGTTTTTTCTTCAGGATCTCGCGGGCGATGAGGGCGGTCATGAGGTCCATTGGGATGACCGCACCCGTTTCGTCCACGAAGCCGATCCGGTCCGCGTCGCCGTCGAAGGAGATGCCAAGGTCGGCCTTCGCCTCGCGGACCGTGGCGCGGAGCTCGTCGAGGGTCTCTTGCTTGAGGGGGTTTGCCTCGTGACACGCGAAGGGATGTTCGAGGTCGTTCCAGATATTCGTGACCGAGATATTCACGGCGAGCTGGTCGAAGGTCGGAAGCTCGAGGACGCCCATCGCGTTGGCGGAGTCGACGACGACCGTGAACTTCCGGTCGCCGAGCTCGGCGAACGAGGCGAAGTAGGAACAGTAATCGGGTTTGATGTCCTCCTTGGTCACGGTGCCGGTCCGATCGCTCGGGGCGAAGTCGCCCTGAAGCGCGAGCTCGCGGATCTCGGAGAGTCCGGTCGACAATCCGACCGGGACGGCGCCCTTGAGCGCGAGCTTCATCCCGTTGTATTCCGGCGGGTTGTGCGAGGCGGTAAGCGAGATGACCGCGTCGACCGGCAGTCGGCCGGCAGCGAAGTAGACCATCGGGGTCGAGGTGAGACCGAGGTCTACGACGTCGGCACCGCTTTCAGTCAGTCCGCGAACCAGCTCCTTGAAGAGCGACGGGCTCGATTCCCGGACGTCTTGTCCGACTGCGACGTTCTTGAGTGAGAAATACTGTGCGGTCGCCCGGCCGATGCGGTACACGCCGTCCTCATCGATATCGGAGGGATAGATGCCACGGATATCGTACGCCTTGAAGATGTTCGGATCCATAAATTCTCGGTAGATAGAAGTGAGGGAAATATATCAGTCGGTTTTTTCTTCGTAAATACTCCCTTTATAATATCACTTCTTTGAAAAGTGCGAAACGGACCGGCAGCCTTGAAAAAAGCGGATAAAGAGTTTAAAATAGGGAAATGTAGTGTTTGTATCCTCACTTCGCACTTCGCATTCCTCACTTCTTCTCCTATGAAAGCAGGCATCGTCGGACTCCCGAATGTCGGAAAATCCACCCTCTTCAAGGCGTTGACGCGCAAGACGGTGGATATCAGCAATTATCCCTTCTGCACGATCGAGCCGAACGTAGGCGTGGTCGAGGTGCCGGATTCGCGGTTGTGGAAACTGTCGGAATTTTCGAAAAGTGCGAAGACCGTCCCGGCCGTGTTCGAGTTTGTGGATATCGCCGGACTCGTGAAGGGGGCAAGCGAGGGCGAGGGTCTCGGGAACAAGTTTCTCGCGAACATCCGAGAGACGGACGCGATCGTCCAGGTAGTGCGCGTGTTCGAGAACGGCAATATCATCCATGTGCACGATCGGGTGAATCCGAAGGAGGATATCGATATCATCAATACCGAGCTCGTTTTGGCCGACCTCGAGACCGTCATCAAGCGGCGTGACAAGACCGCGAAGGAAGTTCGTGCGAACCGCAAGGGCGCGGCCGAGGAAATGGACTGGCTTGCCGAATTGGAGACGGCACTCAATGAAGGGAGACTTGCGAACGGCGTGGCGCTTACGGGCGATCCTGTCGAGGCCGCGAAGTTCCTGAAAGGATTGCAACTCCTGACCGCGAAGCCCTTCCTCTACGTCTTCAATATGGGCGATACCGATGCGGCACTTCCGCCGGAACTCGCGGCACTCCCGCATGTGCGGCTCGATATCAAACTCGAAGAAGAATTGATCGACATGACCGCGGAAGAGGCGGCTGAGCTTGGGATGGAATCGCGATTGTCGGAACTTATCCGCGAGGCATATTCACTGCTCGGTCTTGAGACATACTTCACGACTGGCGAGGATGAGAGCCGCGCGTGGACGATTCTTCGTGGTTCGACCGCGCCACAGGCGGGCGCCGCGATTCATGGCGATTTCGAGGAAAAATTCATCCGTGCGGAAATTATCTTTTGGGAAGAGCTCATTGCCGCAGGCAGCTGGTCCGCCGGCCGCGATCTCGGCAAGGTCCGCCTCGAAGGCAAGACCTATGTCGTGCAGGACGGGGACGTCATCGTGTTCAAGATTTGAGTGACAAATGATTTATTGGTACAATTGAATCATGACAAGACAATCTTCATCACCGGAGCAGGTACACTCTTCATTCGTGGAAGGTGTGTTTGGTTCTGGACAACAGTCCGAACACGAAGGAAACGAGGAACAGGATCCGTTTGCGCAAAGATCCGAAGAAGAGCAGATGGTGCTTATCTCTGAAATCCAATCACTCATAGCCGAGCGACGTGATCTGATGCGAACACGTGAAGAAAAGAAGGACAGTCTGTCGGATTCGGCGGATGAAGCCGAAACACGGAATCCTGAAAGGGAAAAATCAGCAGGCCATGTTCATCGTGGCGGTATCGGAAAAAGACGATTCCCTACGATGCCGTCCGTAGAATCAAAAATCGAGACAGCACAGTCGGATGGACGGGAAATCTCAAATGAGCGACTCCACTCTTTGGAACAGCGACTTCAGGAAATCGGAACGATTCCAGGAATCAGGGAGGCGTATGGAAAGGAGGTCAATAAACTGTTATTCTACGGCAGACTGCTTCGCGAACGTGAACGGTTATTGGGAGAAAAGGCCGACCTGGAATATGCGATCCGGAAACAATCATCCGCGGCAAAGGATTCTCATGCCGGTGTCCCGGTCGGTTCAGATTTGGAAGCCATTACTCGACTCGAATCGGAACTGGATGTGATAGACGGGAAATTGGATGCGTTTTGTGGTGCGAGCGAGCAAGGCGAAGCGCAGGTGCTTTCGGACGAGATCAGGAAAGAACGGGATCGACTCCGGAAAAGCAATCAGGAAAGAGTACAGCTTGCGAAAGCGATCAATGAAATCGATCCGGAAATCGGTAGTGATGAAGAAAAACAGGCGAAGAATCGGGAGCGAGTTGCTTTGGAAACGGAATTGGAACAAAAGCAAGCCGAAGCGGATGGCATCGAAACCGGTATTTCGGAACGGAAAGAAAAAATCAGAACACTTTCGGAAAAACAGTCTATCGGGCCATTCCTCGATCGGGTCGTGACGCTTCGGGAATACGGCGAGTCGTTCCATAAGGGACGGATCGTCGAATTGCCGTCGGTGGAAAAGTTGGTCGAGTTGGGCTTGGAAAGCCTGCGTGATCACCGTGCGTTCACGCTTGCGGGACACTTGGGGAGCGGGAAGACCGAAGTTGCACGTCACATCGCCAAGCTGTTCATGCTCGAGAACGCGATCGAGTCCGGGAACATCGGTCAGGATGAATCGTATGATGAGGCGTATGATCGGATGCGACCGGAATTTTTTTCCGGTTCGGAAGAGGCATCGGTGTATGATCTCGTGGGGAAACTCAAGATCCGTCGCGAGAAGAAAGAAGACATTTCACCCAAGAAGATCGCCGAACTCGTACAAGGGCACGTCGATGAATTGCGTATGATGTCGGGCGATGCCGAGCTCGACGACGCGGGTCTCAAACAGCTCGGTGATCGGGTCCTTGAGCGGGTACTCGCGGCCTCTGTCTCGGGAGGTGATATGGAGACGGCGTTCGCATACGGGCCGCTTGGCCGGGCGCTCACAGAAAAGAAACCGATCATCATCGACGAGGTCAATATGATTCCGGCACAGGTCTTGGGTCGTATGAATGACGTGTCAATCGCCGCTGTTGGGAAAAAGATAATTCTTCAGGAAAATGGGGAAGAGAGTATACGGATTCCGGAAGAATTTGGTCTTATAGCTACGTTCAATGTCGGACGGCAGTATCATGGGACACAAGACCTCAATGTCGCACAGGCCAGTCGGTGGAATGGACCGAAGGTGGACTATCCGAGTATGGAGGAGTCATTTGACCTCGTCCTTTCGGCACTTATCCGCAAAGATCGAGTCCGGCTTCCACCACAATTCCGTCCCGAGGATTACGAGAAATTGACCGATCTCACCCTCGTGACCCGGCATATCCAGGAGCTTTTTTCCGGACAGACGGAAGGACAACGATACATGGCCAGACGGCACGGTATGAGGGCTGAAAAATCACAGCTTGAGAAAACGGTCATCTCGACTCGCGATTTGTTACGCAAGATAGTCATTCCATGGCGTGATCGCGGGTTCAAAGAGGGTTCGCTCGACGAGATCATCGCGGACAATATCCTCGCGACGGCGGGAACTCATTCCGAGGACGACCAGCGGTTCCTCGTTGAACTGTTTCTTGAGAACGGTTTTTTCCACGGATGGGATGCGAAGCGATTCCGGGAACATCATGTCGGTTCGGTCGAAGATGAGGATATACGGACGATTCAGGGCGTTATGGAAGAGGATGACTACAAGGCCAATGATCCGTTCCAGGATATCCGTGAAGAAGCGCATGCTCAGGCTGATGGTTCCCTCCGGTCAATGCTGTTGCTCGGCAGGGAATAACGACCCCTATGCTCCCAAACCCCTTCTCCGAACGACCCATACTCCCTCCCTCTGAGACCGACCCGGCCAAGAACCGGGAACTCATCGAGTCCTTGCTCGGCCCTGAAGCTGCCGAGCGCTTCGCCACCCTCGATACCGGAAAACCGAAAACAAACCGAGACGACTTCTCCGACCTCCAAGGAGAAGCCGACGCATTCAAACAAGAAACCTTCCTCGAACGATCTCTTAATATCGATCAGGCATACGTCGAACAGAAAACCCTCCTCTTTGATCTCCTCGAAACCCTCTCAAACGGGGAACAGGGTATTAGGGACAAAGAAGGGAACGAATACCCTTTCCCCACTCTCGAACAGGTGAAAGCGGAAGTCGAGAAAAACAAGGAAATCTTGGAGAAGAAAGCCAAACAGGGATTCACCGAACTGCAGATCACCCACTTCGCCCTTTCGACGAAGAGACTCTTCGACACCATTGAGAAAGAAATCCGTATTCAACATAAGAAAGGAACCCTCCACTCCACCGATGGGACCACACTCGATCTCGATACCAATCAACCCCTCTGGACATGGGACGGATACGAGGATCAGGAACCCGTCTACTTTCCTGAAAACTTCAACCAAACGAATCACGGCGGCAAAACGAAGAAAGAACTCCTCGATTCCAAAAATTCCACCTTCCCCGGATTCCTCGTCTCATTCCAAGAGAAAGCGCAAACCATCCCACGGGCGGGAGCTGATGAGACGATCGGCAACCGACTCCGTATCGAAGCCGGAAAAAGTCCGAACGCATACCTCGAACTCCTCAAACAACAAGAATACGAACACGAGTCCGGCCTCACCATCGAGGAATGGGCTATCCGATTCCTCACCGCTTTGCGAAAGGACGGCACCGTCTTGTATGATTTCAAAACGAAAGACACGGACGGAAACGAGAACGCTTCCGGGTGTATCAATCTCGCCACCTTCTTCCCGAAGGACGGCGTTGTCTCGGACGCGAGCTGGAGTCGTGCCGCTCGTCGGGCGAACGTGGGCAGGGACGGCGCGTGGGTTGAGTTCTCGGGCTACGGCGCGGGTTCCTCGGTGAGGGTGGGCACTCCTTAGGCTTCGGTCTTTGGTTTTTCTTTTCTTCTTTTTCTTTTTCTTTCCCCCGACCCCTATGCTCCCAAACCCCTTCTCCGAACGACCCATCCTCGCTCCGAACGACACCGACCCGGCCAAGAACCGGGAACTCATCGAGTCCTTCCTCGGTCCCGAAGCTGCCGAGCGCTTCGCCACCCTCGATACCGGAAAACCGAAACCGACCCATGACGACTTCTCCGATCTCCAAGGAGAAGCCGAATCTTTCAAGCAAGAAACCTTCCTCGAACGATCTCTTAATATCGATCAGGCATACCTCGAACAGAAAACCCTACTCTTCGATGTTCTCGAAACCCTGTCGAACGGGGAGCAGGGTATTAGGGACAAAGAAGGGAACGAATACCCCTTCCCCACTCTCGAACAGGTGAAAGCGGAAGTCGAGAAAAACAAGGAAGTCTTCGAAACCAAAGCCAAACAGGGATTCACCGAACTGCAGATCACCCACTTCGCCCTTCCGACGAAGAGACTCTTCGACACCATCGAGAAAGAAATCCGTATTCAACACAAGCAGGGAACCCTCCACTCCACCGACGGAACGCCGCTCGACCTCGACACGAATCAACCCCTCTACCGGTG
>Ga0118677_10006408_pt1 | contig 19923 bp, 24 predicted proteins | sample AliMusrvi5mmetaG_FD_86154 | JGI IMG/M metagenome (GOLD analysis project Ga0118677, IMG submission 86154)
GTCTGCTCCGTGTAGTCCAGTTCGGTGGTGCAGCCGGCCTCTTTCCAGAGGATGTCGTCAATGTTCTTGAAGGCTTGCTCAAACATTCTGCCGATCCTTTATGGCTGGGGATGTCACCAGCCGCCATGAACGTTCCATCGTTACACCACCGCTTCCGAACCTCTGTCCTACTGGTGCGAAGCTACCACAAGCGCCCGGTATGGAACAAGCGCGGGGACTGGGATAGGTTTTCGGTACATGGAAAAAGCCATGGCTAAACTCGACACCCAAGTCCGCCTTGCCGCGTACGCCTTCCGACAAGAGTGCTGACCGCTCTGCCCCAGCGAAAAAGAGTATTACATTTGATTGCGCCCAACACCGAAGGCTGTTACGGTTCGCTTCATTCCATGTCGGTGGGGGGCGGCAAGGACTAGAAGGAGATGATTTATGCCTCGTGATCGTCTGTCCCTCTGGCTTGGCAAGGCAGTCCTCATTAGGGCGTCCGCAGCCGCCATCGTATTGGCATCCTTGGGAGCCCTTGCCTTTGCGGCCGTCACGACGATATCGGCCAACACGACCGCCACCCGCGCGAAGCAGTACGCCGATGGGCTGGCTGCCCGAACGGTTTCAGGTGTCAGCGACCTCGCCGCGCTTTTCAAGGCGCAGCAGGCGACGTACCTGCGCATCACGCCGCCGGCCTCGGACTTCGTGCTGCGCCAGTCCTGCGGGACGGTCCCCTTCGACCCCAACGGCTTCCCTGATGACTTCCTGAATGGGCTGGTCGCCGAGACGAACAAGGGGTGCTTGGTCTATACCGTGGTGGTCGCCGAGGACCCGACGACACGCGAGACAGTCTTCGCCAACTCACAAGGCCGGGAGATCCACGCCATCGCCGCTGCCACGGGCTACGACCCTTGGTGGTTCTTGGAATCGATCTATCCCGACCTCGGTTCGGACAAGTACAGCGACGCTCAGGTCGCGTGGCTGAAGGCGTGTTACGATCCAGCCCACGTGCAAATCACGGTTACGCTGTTGCCCGTCGTGTCCATTTCGGCGTATGCCGCCGCAGTGGCGGACGAGGGTGCGATGGCATCCCTTGCTTTGGACGGTGTTGTCCCTCTCATGCAATTCTCGGGGCAGGTCTCAAATCTTCAGTTCACGGCTATCGAGGTCAAGACCAACGGGATGCTGCTGACGCTGGCCTACCCGAACAACTTCACGAATCGCATGGACATCTTCACCTGCACCAACCTGTTGGGTGCCTACTGGGATCTGGCGGCGACCGTCAACGTGGGCACTACCAATTGGATAGAATGGCTCGACTCCTCCCCGCCGGGGCTCAGGTTCTATACGGCAGGCAATGCTGACGTGGACTCCGACCATGACGGAATCCCGGATGCCCGTGAGGTATTCATGTATCATACGTGCCCGACGAACTGGGATTCCGATGGCGACCTGTTGAGCGACTCCAACGAGGTGTTCAACCTGCATACCGACCCCAACAACGGGAAGACCAACCCGCCGACCGTGTGGCTCGTGTTCCCGTCCAACAACTACGTAAAGGTGTGGCTGCCATGAGTAAGACGATAGGACGATGGACGTTGGTTGCGGCGGTCACATTCGTGATGAGCGGGGCGTTGTGTCCCGCGCACGCTGACCCCCAGTGGGATACCCTTTGCTATGACGTGTTTACTAGCAATAATGTTTGCGCGCGTGGAATCTTTATGCTGAATGGCAATCCCTCTGTGTGGGATGGGCGCGGCTACTACTATCTCAGTGCTTGTGGAACGACCTACTACCTACATTGGGATATTGCGAACAACCAATGGGATCTAATGGGCGGAGGCGGGGGAACGTTTGACACAGCCGGTTCTGGCATGGAGCCGCAAAGCAACCCTGACACGGGACTTACCATAACCCGATACTCTGTGGAGGCGGTTGCGAAAGGTCGCCCCGCTGGAACCATCGGGGCCACGCGCGAGCCGATTGACACGGTCAATGGTGCCATGTTCATGGACGAGACCGACCTCGTCCTGCCGGCAGCGGGCTTCAATTTGGAGTGGTGCCGCACGTACAACAGTACGAATTCAGCAGTGAATGGGCCGTTAGGGCCGGGATGGAGTCACAACTACGCTTGGCAGGTGGCGGAGACGACGTTAGTTGTCGCAGTGATGGGCGTAACCAACAGTCATCCCGGCATGGTGCTGAAGGTGGGCGCTGACGATGCGATGAGTCTGGTCCAGAACGGCACCAACCGCACGTGGAGCAGCACGCGGGGCGTCATACGAACTGTCGTCGCCACAAGCGACGGCTATCAACTCAACTTGCCGGGGGGTGTGGGGTGCCACTTCGGCACGAACGGACTGGCAACAAGCATCACTAATGGGTGGGGCAACCTCCTTTCGTTCGCATACACCAACGTGCCGGGCGGACCACAGTTGGCGGAGGTGGACCATTCGGACGGCCGAGCGTTGCGGTTCACCTATGCAAGCAACCGGCTTATGCGGGTGGATTCTCCATCCGCGAATCTGTATGTGCTCTACTCATATAACGCCGCCGGTGAACTGACGAATGCGGTCAGTCAGACATCCGCAGGCGCAATCGCAACGGCTTACGCCTATGACACCGTCGGGACTAATCGTCACCACAGTCTGATGACGCGCGTCAACGCCAAGGGCGAAACCACGACGTATCTCTACCGGACAAACGCTGCGGGCGAATCGTCATCCACCTGTGTCGGCATGTCGATGACATCGAACTACTACGCACATGCCGTCGCGTTTGACGTGACGAACAATTCCACAACGGTCACCTATCAGCGGAACGCCACGAACACGGTCTACACCTATGGGTATAATGCGGCCGCCGACAGCAGATGCGTGACCCGCATCGTTGGGGCTGTGGATACCAGCGTGACACATCGGATCGACTATGATCCAAGCACACTTTTGGCAACCAACGAGCAATGGGAGGCGCGGCAGCAGTATGCGGCGACCATTGTGGCCGGATTCGGGTTAAGCACAGGGCAAGTCTATGCGCCCAGTTCACTTGCACTGGACAGTCTCCACCGATTGTATGTTACCGAGCCGCAGGAACACCGTGTCCAAATGTATGATCCAATGAGCAAAGGGTGGACGGCATGGAGCCAAGTCGGAACGAATGCGGGCCAGTTTGAAGCACCATGTAGCGTTGCCGTGGACTCGAAACTGAACGTCTATGTCGGAGATCTGGGGAATTTCCTTCAGATGCGTTCGGCGAGCAACGGCCAATGGACGATAGTGGCTAGCGCCGGCACAAACGCATGGCAAGTGATGAGACCGGCATCCTTAGCGTGCGATGCTCAAGACAACCTCTACATTGTGGATGAGTACTTAAACCGGGTGCAGCGGCGGAAGGCGAGTGACGGGACATGGACAATTTTGGTCCGTGCGGGGGACAGCAACGGAGCGGTGTCCAGCCCCGAGGGAGTCGCGCTGACCGGAACCAACGTCATGTATGTGACCGATGCCGGCAACCAAACATCCACAAACGGGCACCGCCTCCAGAAGTTCGACGGAAACGGTGCTTGGCTTGATACGCTCGCTTCGGCTGCGGCTACGAATGGCGGATTCAAGTATCCCAGAGGGATCGCTCCGGTGGGCGATTCCTTATACGTGGCTGACGGCGGGAACAGTCGGGTGGTTTGCGGTAATAAAGGCAGGTGGCAGACTCTTGTTTCGAGTAACATACTGCATCAGCCGCAAGCCGTGGTCTACGATTCCAACGGCATCCTTTACATTGCGGACACCGGTAACGACCGCATCCTCGGGTTGCCGCTCGTGCCGGGGGCGACAATCGGCACAAATGGCCAGTCCATCGTGTCTTGGTCCAGCGGTGACGTTCAGCAATCCAAGATTCGCCGACAATTCGACTCGGGTTTGCACCTGACCAATGCCGCCATGGGCTATTTGAGCGACCCCACAAACGCTTGGCAATTGTCTTGGAATACGAATTGGGACATGCCGGCATCCGTCACCGATCCCGAAGGCCATAGGGCAGAATTGGACTATGCGAACGGCGCGGTCAGTAAGGAGAGAGTCTTCCCGGCCACCAACCAACCTGCCGAAACAACTTATGCCTACACGAGCAGCGGGCTGTTGGCGGCGGTGACCAACGCCAACGGACACTGTGTCCAGTACCAGTACAACTCCTATGGCTACCTCACGAACGCGAGCCCGCAAGCCGGGCCGACGAACAGTATGGTCTGGGACAATCTTGGGCACCTGAAGGAAATCGACCTGCCCGGTACGGAGGCAACGACCAACGATCCGCCGCAGCCGATCCCCCGCGCGATTACCTTCGATCCCGACGAATTGGGACGTGTACGTCAGATCACGTGGCCGGACAATTCCTTCGAGACCTTTGGCTTCGACGCCATGGGGAACGTCACAAACCACGTGGACACGGCAGGGCGAACCACTCTTTACACTTGGCTGCCGACTCGCAAGTTGGCCTCGGTAACTCGTGGCAGCGGCGCTGAACAGGGTACGGTAGGGTTCACTTACGATCAGCAGTTCAATACCCTCAAGATCAGCGACGAGCGGGGCCGTCCGGTCGAAAGTTATCAACTTGACCTTCAGGACCGCCCGGTTCAGATCACCAATATAGAGAGTCAGCAAATGAGCATCGCTTGGGGGCTAGTTGATGTCGTTCAGAGCCTCAGGCGTTTCGACGGCACGCCAATCACGTTCGCCTACGATGAAGGTGCCCGAGTCAGCAAGGTCACCTATCCCGACCAGACTATGGCGTTTCGCTACTTCAAGAACGGACTGCCGATGACCGCCTCCAATCAATGGGGTGTGATTTCCAACGCCTTTGACGGGGCGAACCGGCTCACTTCCCAGTCGTCACCCGCGCCAAATGGCACCGTAAGTTACGCGCGGTATCCGGCTGGCCAAGTATCGAATGTCGTGAACGTGGCGGGCACCAACACCTTCACTCTTGACGCGGCGGAACGGCTGGATACCTTGACGACTTTCCGTAAAGGCTTGGCGAGCGCCTCCTTCCAATATAGCTACAACGGCCTGAATGGGGCTGTCTCGAACGTCGTCTATCCCAATGGAGCAGTGACATGTTCGCCGACTTACGACAAGATGGACCGCCTTTCGACATTGAGTTGGGAGAATGCCTCGAATCAGGTCCTCCAGTGCCGGTCCTACACATACAATTCGGCGGGAATGATCAGCCAGATCAGCTACGAAACGGGTGAGCAGGTCGTTTACACCTATGATTCGCTGGACCGGCTGACGGGCGAACAACACCTCAACGCGGCTGGCCAGACCACGTCGCAGGAAACCTACGGTTTCGATCTGGCCGGCAACCGCACGAACAAAACCGTCTGGTCGGGCACCACGCCGCTCATGACGGTCAACTATTCTTTAGGTGTTGGGAACCGGCTGGCATCATGGTCCGTGGCCCAGACTGACCTCGTCGGGCAGGTTGACGTAGTGGGTACGTCCAGCGAGACCATCGGGACGAACGATAGATTCGGCTGGCTCTATGTGAGCAACCTTAACGGTCGGGCCTCGACCAAGCCCTATGTCTCCGGCACCAACTTCTGGGCTTACGAGTTGATGGTGGGGCTGGGTACGCAGAAAGTCGTGGCCGCGATCCGAGACGTTGCCGGGAACACCACGCGAGTCACAAACCAAGTCTTCCTGACCGTGGTGACCAACGGCACCTACCAGTACAGTGCAGCCGGGTGTGTCACCAATATTGCCTATGCGGGCAAGAACTACAGCAGCACGCTCGGCTTAACTTGGGATGGCCGGTACCAATTGACAGCAGCGGCGACCAACGGAACCGTTGTGGAGCAGCACGGATACGACGCCTTGGGCAGGCGTCTTTGGACATGGGACACCGTCAATGGGACCAACTGGCTGGTCTACGACGGGGCGCAGGTCGTTGCCGACCTCAACGCCACCGGCAGCCTCGTGCGTGCCTACACCTACGGCCCCGGCATCGACAACATCCTTTCGATGACCGTCTATGGTACGGCGACGAATACGTATTACTATCTGAAGGATCATCTCGGCTCCGTGTTGGCCTTAACATCCACCAATGGTGTAATAGTCGAATCCTATCGTTATGACGCGTGGGGCAGGACGACGGTCTACGATGCCGCAGGAAACACACTCGTCCAGTCGTCCTACGGAAACCGCTATTGTTGGCAGGGCCGGGAATACTCATACAAGACGGGGCTCTACTATTTCCGGGCAAGGTGGTATGACCCCGTCGGTGGACGGTTCCTCAGCAACGATCCGATAGGGATATCCGGCGGGCTCAACCAGTTCGTCTTCTGCGGCAATAATCCCGTCAACTTCAGAGACCCGAGCGGCCTTCTTTATGATGCACTAGAAAGTGCGGCAACATCAGGTTATCAACGAGGTGGCATCAGCGGTACGGGTCAGGCTTGGGGAGCGTGTGCGGCGAGCGCAGTGCTTGATGCGATAGGTGGGCGCGGTGTTGAGAAGACCGCAGGTCTCGCAGGTTCCGCGTCTGGTAATGGCAACTATGGTCAGGAGGCCCTCTGGTTAACAGCCACAGCGTCTCTCATCCTGTTTGACGCTGCCAGTTTCGGAGCCCCCAAGGGCGCTTTCGTGAATGCTGGAAAGTGGGCCAAGAATATAGGAGCCTACGAAACGGGTGCTGGTGTCCTTCCCGGCGAACTATACGGAGCCCTAAGCGGCATGGATGTCGTGGGACGAGGCGAGTTGCTTCTGCGAAGTACCTCCGCATTTGACCGCTTGATGCTCGCTCTTGAAGCATCGCCTAAGGATTGGCTTCTTGCGTACATTGAAGGGCCGACAACCGGCGGTCTTCTAGCGAATGAGGCCCTGAACCTTCTCTTGCATTATCCCAACTGGGAGCAATTCTACAAGACGGGTGACTGCCCATGACGATTTACATAGTATTAATCTTCACCCTCGTTATCGTACTTGGCTATCCTATCGTCAAGTTCGCGGATATTCAATTCGCGTCAAATCCGAGAAGTGTGCTGGCACTGATTCTGTTATTCTTGGCGGCAGTCCTTCTGCTCTGGCGGTGGGGGTACTTGCGACACGTGTCATCACGTACTAGAAAGAAGATCCTGTCTGCCATGGAGGGCAAGAACAGTCAGACGACGCACAGGGACGTACCTAAAGATTAGCGATGGACGATTCCCGAAATGTAGATGGCCGAGACGACGGACGCCATCGCGAGGTACAGCCGGCACCCAGACCAATGCCCGCGAGGACGGCAGCTCACGGACCCTCGGTTGAAGCAGTCAACCCGCCTTCAGGATCTCGACCTTATCAGCAGGAACCGCGCCGACTGTGACAATCGATCTGATGAATTGAGGACCAATGAACAAGCCGTCTGAACTAGCGCAGCATTGCCGCGAAATGCTAGAAAGAGGCATGAATCATGAGGAATTAGTGGGTTTCCTTCGGTCATCCGGGTTATCTAAGGTGACATCACTTCCCCTTCTTGTTCGCGTCTTGAGTATCTCGTTGGAGCGTGCAAAGGTGTTAGTTCATAACAGTCCCACGTGGAATGATGTCCGTGCCCGTGACGAGGAATTTCACACCTCCCTCCAAGCCGGCGAGGAGGAGAATGATGCCCATGGCGAAAGGCATTGTTGAGAACAGTGACGATCAAATGTGGCAACAAGATATTCGACTCGATGTCTGCAACGATGAGCATTCTGAGTTGGGGGCGTCCGAGGTGCAGCCGCTTTTGTTGACGGGCTCAACCCCTTGGGCAACCAGCTATCATTTTTCGCAAGCCTCCGATTGGCCACCCCCATTGACGATGGACCGGCGAGTCCGTAGCGTCAGGTGGGGATTATGCGGCCTGCGACTTGGCGCGGGCGGCCGGCATGAGGGGGCGCGAATAGAGCCCGTCCACGCGCACCTTGCCGTTCACCCCTTCTTCAAATCCGACAAGCGCTCCTGAATAGCCTCATTCTCCTTGGCGTCCATCCCCAGCGCCTTGCGATACAGTTCTTCAGCGCGGGCGACATCAAGGTGCGTCTTGCCGCCATAACCCCGCTACAGGTCGCCCCATTGGATGAAGACGCACGGGTCTTAAGGGCTTGCTATAGAGATGGCAACTTGTTTGTGTCCGAGTGTTTCTGCTGACGCTTTGACAGAACGACAGCACCTGCGATGAGCACTAGCAGAAATCCCGTAATGCAACCTATTCGAAATGCCAAGTCGTTACCGGTGGCGATAGGTTTCGCTGGTAAAGGGGCCGTGGCGAGAATCCTGAAACTCTTGAGGATCGAAAGCGTTTCGTTATCATTGTTCGGTGATGCGTCGTTATCAAAGAACCGCGCCATCAGCACATATACCTCACCATTACCGTAGATTGTATACGCAAGCTGAGACACTTTCTGGCCGTCGCGTAAACCTTGTCCCGTAAACCAATAGGCGTCGCGCCCATTCACGTTCGTGTAGCCTTCGCTCAGGAATGTAGCGCCAGTATTCTCGTATGCCGACCTAACGCCTGCTGCAAAACGAGGACTTCGCACGGAGCCAGTAGTTGCCGCCTCCTGTCTGAATACCGTGACCTCCTTGTTCTGCCGTTGATTCAACGCTTGCAGGAGTACCTGTCCGCCAAGTACTCGCACGCCGTCATGAAGGGTCCACATTCCGTCAGAAAACGCAAGGGAGCAGTCATGCGATTTTGATGTCCATATCTCCGCATGCGCAGCGTGCAAAGTTGCGATACAGAAGCCGATGAGTAGGATTTGCGTCTTCATAATCACTGTCTTTGGGTCAAAACGGACTATTGCAGTCGATCCATCCGTGCTTGCCTATTGATATTAGCTGTGGCCATGAGGCCGTAAACAGATTTTGCAACGGGTATTCTATGGTGTGTCCGTGGGGGAGGGAGAAGGATCATCTGGCAGGATCTTGTGCAAGTGGATCTCCACTTGCTTCTTCAGGGCGGGGCTGAGTCCTAATTCCTGAGCTTGCCGGTAGTCGGCGACAGCTTCATCCCTTTGCCCAAGTTTCTCGTAAGTCAAGCCTCTCTTGCAGTAGAAGGCTGCGGCACGGGGGTTGAGTCGGATAGCTTCGTGATAATCAGCCAATGCCTTGTCAAATTCACGTCGTGCACCGTAAAGGATGGCCCTCGAATAATAGGCCAACGCAAAAGTTGGTTTGAGCCGAATCGCCTCGTTACAGTCTGCTATTCCGCTATCAAGCTCAGCCATCATCTTTCCCTTGTCCCGCATGCCCATCGCTACGTTCAACTCAACTCGCCTCATGTGCGCCATTCCTCTTGCGGCGTAGGCTTCTGCAAGAACGGGCTTGAGCATGATGGCTTGGTCAAGATCAGCGAAGGCCTTATCCAAGTTGAGGACTGTCTTTTGTGCGTCGAAGTCCGCCATTGGCTTTGGCCTATCAGACTGGTCCATTTCTATAGACCCAGATAGTTGGACGTAAGTCATGCCCCTGCCCAAATAGGCCTCGGCGAGGTCGGGCTTGAGTTTGATGGCCAGTTCAAAATTGGCAAGGGCTTCGTCTAATTTGCCTGCGGCCGTAGCCGCACGTCCTTGGTTATAGAGCGTCTTGGCAGAATTGGTTTCGCCACAGCCGCATAGCATCCAAAGCGGGAAGACTATGAGCAACGTTACATGACCAGCATTCATATTCATAGGGGGGGTGTGTGGCAATGGGCTGGCCTGACCAGTCAGTCCCCGGCGAGCCGATTAGGCGCGAGGTGGCTGCTCACTGTCGCCTAGCCTTTGTCACGTGCTTCAAATTCCGGTAAATGTAGTCAACTTCCAAATCGCCTGCCGGGGCTCTGTGACGAGGCGCTGGATTGGTGCTCGAAACGGGATTGCGCTGCCCCATACGTGCCACATAGGCTTTGGCTACCCCATCAAGCCAGACTTGTGATTGCTGGAATAATCTCCTTGCAAGGTAAATTCGCTGGGTCGCCTTGCTGAAACTAAGAAGTTGACGTGACGTGGCACTTCCAGCGTTCAATTTCCCCAGATCCCCTGAAACAAGCAAATCGTGTAGCCCCAGATGATCCTTAATCGAGTTTACGATTAGCACCTGCAAAATGTCTCCCTGCAACTGGACGATATTGACCGGAATAAGTATGCGCTTTTGCCGTTCAAACTCCACACGCTTGAATATGTCTTTCATTTGCACTTTGGGATCTGTGTAGTGGTGCTCTCCTTGGAATTCAAAACCAAGACGAAAATCCTCCAACAGAACGTCAATTTCAAGGACTGCTCCCGTCGCCGGATTCACCAAGAATCCGGGCTTGGCCCCGATCTCACGCGGAGTTTTGGATACAGTGAGAGTGATGAATAGATCAAGGTAGCAGTTCAACAACGCTTCCCCGTATGACCTACACTCGCCATCATATTGCGAAGTTCTTCGGCCATCCAACGCTGAGATAATGAAGCGGTTTACTGCCTCCTTTTCTCTGGTAAATGAGAATACAGGCAATCCTAATCTCTGGATGTCCTCTTGAATTCCGAAGATCAGCCTTGAAAGGGTGGGGATGCCTTTCAAGGAATTGGCAGACCCCTCTGTCCTTCTTAGCAGATCCAGTAGTTTGCGCTCAAGATTGCGGAAGCGTGGTTTGAGGGTCTGCTCCTGTGCCAATCCAGCAAGCCCACTTAAATAGTTGGCGTGATCTGCCTTTATAGCGCCTATGAGTCTGGTTCTTGACGGCTTGTTCATGACTGTAGATGCGGAGATGTAACGATTCGGTTTTTTGTGCCGAACCATGTTTTATGCCGATCCGCTGATTCAGGACGTTTCCCGGCTGGGCACCCGTCGTCGGTCCGATCCATCCGCACTGGCATCGTGATACTAGCGGGGGCCGTGACGCTGTAAACAAAATTCGCGTGTTGGAAGCGGCAAGGCGTAGCCATCATTCCAGATTCTGGAGCGTCACTGCCCCAATGAAGCTAAGCAGTAGGCAAAGCGGGACAACAACTGCCGCGACAATGGCCAAGCCTGACACGGATTGGCGAAATGAGGCCCATTTCACGCCTTCGGCCTCTCTATTGAACGCTCTTCGTGCGGGGCCGATACACCATGCTAGGCCATTTGCCACAATCATTCCGAGCGGCAATGCGGCAAAGAGTAGTGGCATGGCAAGCAGGAAGCTGGACACGAATGTTCGAAACCCGATTCCCTTCCCCCAGAATTCTCCGAGTCTTCCCGCGTGGTCAGGATAGATCATAGTGTGGACCTGCCACATGGCTCGAAACAGGGAATACGTTGTGAGTCCCGTGCTCCCTATAACAAGTGGTATCAGCAAGAGATTCCACGGACTTCTGCGGCGTTGCGCTCGTTGACGCGCCCGTTCGTAATAGCCCTTGGTTTGAATTTCCCCTGAGATATTGCGCAGGTCTGGATTGTTCTCTTTCATCTGGCTACCGACAGGACGTTCACGAAGGCTGCGCCGGGGATGTTTGTGCTACGGAAGGGGAGGGGCGGCGAGGGAGTCGGGGTAGCCTAATCAGTCAGTCGCCGGCGAGCCGTTTGGCCAATCCTGTCTTCCTTCCATCTCGATCCAGATCTCCGTGCCCACAGGGATGTCCTCTTTTCTGAACCGCTTGGGCAAAGCAATCGGGATGGGCGGTGCCTCAGGTGTTCGGCAGACCATCATGAGCCCCTCGATCATAGTCTTGATGACGTGTCCGTCAGGCCGCCTGAGTTCGATTGTTTCGCCCACCTTGATCTTGAGAGTCTTCCTGTCAACCGGGATGCCCGGCGTGAGAAAGCATCCGCCGGTCTCCAGATTGAACGATTCCTCAACGATTGACAGTCTGGTCATCATCTCTGTTCGGGTCAACTATCCTATATCCCGATCCGCTGATTCAGCATCTCTACCGGATGAGCAGCCGTCGTCGGTACGCTCCATCCGCACTGGCATCGTGATACTAGCGGGGGCCGTGACGCTGTAAACAACATTCGCGTGGGGCAAGCCGTGTGGGCGTTCCTGCCTACATCTCCAGTGAGGGTGCTGGCGCTCGTGGCGGGGAATATGGCGGGGGACCGGCAGTGAGATCAAGAGGCCGATCTCGCCTTTCTGGGAGTGCGAGTTTTGCATGGTGTTGTCTGATGCTCGATCTGCGTCTTCACCATTGTGTCGCCGCGATCCGTCACCGTAGTGCTCCATTTGCGAGTCTCGGTTTCAACCAATTGCCACGGTCCCCCGATGTAGATGTCCTCAATAGCTTTGGAATGTCGTGATTGGATTGCCTTGCGTAGAGGCACCTCCTGTTCCCACAGGGCCGTTTGGATCGACCCTTCAGGCGTCCCGCCATCGGTGGTCGTTGTCTCAAGGGTCAGTTTCGCGGAACGACCAGTTAGCGATGCAAGCCTCACCGTGCGGGATGGTTCGGGGTCGCCCTGACCGAAATCCCTCTTTTCAAGCATGTGCATAAAACGTCCCAGCGCATCCAAATCCGTAATTGTCAGTCCCTCTGTCTCCATTGTAGTACCTTTCAAACGAAAAGCCCTTGGGAGGTATGACGCATATCAGATCGAGCAACCGAACTGGCTCCGCCGTCTACACCCCCCAAGGGCGTTCATTATTGATTGTCGGATGCCAGACCTAGCGGTTGCTCAGGTACTATTATACAGTTTTCGGTCGAGAGATTTCGCAGAAATCTTCTTAGTGTAAATCGAGCGGGGAGACGTGAAGCGCGGTGAATGGCTGGAGGACTGGGTGACTGGATGACTGAAGAATCAGCCAGCCTTCTTCTGGGCGACAAAAAAAGGGGGGGATAAGTACGCTGACCTATCCCCCCGTGCCCTTGCGGGCGGCAACAATGACCGCAGGTTTTACCTACAGGCTGTGCCGTTGACCATGCAAAATGCCGACTGAAGGTGAAGAGTCAGAAAGCAACGGTTCGCCGCTCGCTTTGCCTTGTCGGAGTTTCGGCACCTGATGAGAAATAGGCTCCTGATTGCGATGATGGGCACGATCACCATCGACAACCACGGCAACAGTCCCATGCCCATCGAGCAACCGCCGTCAAGTATGACCGTCGTGAACTGCATCTCGTTGGTCATGTGCCCAACCCCTGAACCTGCAACCGCTGCCTGTCTCGAAATCGCCCAGCAAATCGCCCAGTCCTTGAAAATGCTCAGGAATACCCTCGACGCCCAAATCTTTCCCGATTCTGGAAAAATATGGGCGGTTTGTTGGGATATTGAGAAAAAAATGGGCGGCTTCGTTGAGAAGCCGCCCAAATTTGGTCGTGGTGGGCGATACAGGACTCGAACCTGTGACCCCTACCATGTCAAGGGCAACAAGCCATTTCACGTAACCATTTTATTTTGCACAACTTACGGAAAAATCGAAGCGTTGTGACACCCCTCAAAATCCTCGTTTTCCTCGTATTCCTCATAGTGGCGGCAAAAAGTTGCCACGGGGAAGTGCTGATCACTGACGGAGGTGCATCGTCCCTCCCAATCGTCGGCACACCCATCAGGCCCTTGGGAATAGACGGCGTAGCCGCTGGCGGAACTGATAGGCGACTTGCCCATCCCGCGCTCAATACGCGGCAATTGTGCGCGGCTTATTGCCCGACATTGGGCGATCAGGCTCGGGTCCGGGGCGATGTGGCGGGACCGGTTTCCGGGCCTTCGTCGGGCGATTACGGCAAATAGAGGTTTTGCTGCCCGCCTTTGGCTCTCAAGAGACTTCAAAACTCGGCCTCAAGTCGTTGTTGCGGGGGGAGCAAAGGTCCCCCACGGTCGGCAATGCTCCTTTACCGGCCAATAAAAGCGGCTGTTCTTACTCTCGTTCTTATTTCGTTAGGGTTTCGATCCAACCGGGATCAAGTATCCCGGTCTATCTCGTTTCCTGTCCGGGTGTCACTGTTACGACCTGGGCCCACCACGCCCACCGGGGCCGCCTCGGGACTACCGGACTGTCGATGCCTCTGAACGGGCACCAGGCCGCCCCGCAGCTCCTGAGCAATATTCCGGGTCGGCTCCCCCCATCTTGGACTCTTCTCGCGCCACCCAGGCCATTTCGTGGACACGCCGACGTGAGCCTCGGAGTCCAGTTCGGAGTTCAAACTTGTCACGGTCGCATTGACGCGCTAATGTCGTTAAACAGCCCAGGTGTGGCATCGACGACTGGAGGTCTGCCCGTGGTCGCATCGGACAGAGTTTTCTGCTGAACGCGAAAAAGCAGGGGCAGAAAAAATGGTCGCCGATTGGCCGGTAAATGCTCCTTTCCACACGTGGGAGGGGCTAACCGTGGTTAATTACGCGAGCAGCTCGGAAACGAGCGGGGACTGGGGCATGACACGGGCCGGGAGCGTTACCTCTGCGCAGCTCATGTTGGCTGCTTCCGTTTGGCCTTGGGCTTGCGGGCGGCAACGGCGGCTTCCCTGCGGGTGGCGGCGTCTACGGCGGCGTCGAAAGCCTTACGGGTGGCTGTGATGGCGGTGGTGGTCTTACGAACATTGGCGAAGGCGTTCCGGGCGGCCTTACGCGTGGCAGCGTCGGAAGCGGCGTCGAATGCTTTACGGGAAGCAGTGATGGCGGTGGTGGTCTTTCGGGTGTCAGTGAAGGCTTTGCGGACGGCCTTGAGGGTGGCAGCGTCGGAGGTGGCGTCCATGGCTTTGCGGCTGGCGGCGGTGGCCTTGTGGGTAGCGGTTATGGCCTTGTGGGCGGCATCCCGGACTGCGTCGACTTCGGCGTCGGCGGCGGCCTTGCGGACTGCAGCGTTGGTGGCAGCCTCGTCGGCGTCGACGAAGGCCTTGCGGGCGTCGGCCAATGCCCTACGGGTGGCCGTGGCGGCTTGGCGGGTGGCGCTAACGGCCTTACGGGCATCGGCACGGGCGGCTTTCTTCGTCTTTGCCAGTTGCAGGCGTGTGGCTTGTATCGTTTCCAACAGTTGGGTGCTCATGTCGGTTGCTCTCCTTCTTCGACACATACTTTCTTGAGGACACCGTCGTGGGCACTCCCATGTTTCCATTGCTGCCCATACTCACAATCATACCAATGGCAATCGCCAGACGCACTCGGTCGGAATCTGATGTTGTCAATGCCGCGTTCGGCGTGGAGCGCCGCCGTTTCGTCCACCGTCATTCCGCAGATGGGGTCTTGGGCCACATTCAACTCAGTTGAGACGTCATGAGAGTAGACTCATCACGTCCCCAAACGAGAATCCGACCAGATCGAGCACTCTGGCTGCATCCCGCAAAGGTTGGTCCGCTACCACTACGGTTCCCAAATTGGGCGTTTTGCGGCCGGTTCAGTGTTTGACTTGTTTCCGAACGTCTGCCTTTGGATGTTGCTTCGGCTGTGAACGAGGTTTTCATAACGTATTCCGTCCTGCATCTTTCGATCTTGATGGCAATCTGTTCACGATCATCTTTCAGAGTGCATTACGCAATCGGCTCAGATTGGCGCAACGTCCGCCGCATCACGGGACCGATCAAGGGGAGTAAATCACTACCCTACGCTTGTAAGATACACAATGGCCTGACTCTGGTGTTATGGGGTGTAGTCCTACCGCGGAGAGGTTGCAGACGAGTTCAGGGCAGTGGACATTAAATTCATGGCCGGGGAATCGCTGACACTCACTGTACCCCTTGAGTTTCTCGCCGTTGTGTCTATCATCAGCAGCCAAGCAAACGGTTTCGCATAGGCGAGATGAATGCTCCGCAGCAGCAGGGAGGGATGATGAAGCACTACTTCACCAAGGACGTGAAAAAACTGGTGCCGCTGATCGATTTCCAGGTCAGCGCCGGGGTACCTGCTCGGAAGACGGAGCGCAAGCGGGTCGACACCTTCACGCTCAGGGCAAAGAAGTATCTGGATACCGATGGTGGCTTTTGCGTGCTACGGGAGGACGCGATGATGTACCACTGCGAGGCGATCACCGTTTCGGCAACGGAAGATTTCTCTTTTCTCACGATTGCGGGAAACGTCAAGAAGAGCCTTGTGGCACCTGACAAGGAGAGGGTTTTGGCGCAAATCAAGAAGATGAAGAAGGGACGCGGCGCGAAATAGCCATGGCCGTCTCACCCTCCCCGCTGTCGTACGGTGGTCGGTTCTTTCTTCGGTCAAACTTGCATGGCGGCGGTTCCCTGTTCCGTCTGCGCTCGGACTCCGGGCCCGCCGGCCGCCTTCAGCCGCCGTTTCTCCAGTTCCATGTATTCCTGAAACATGTGCCTGGCCGCATCCGATTGCGCCGTCTCGGCCATGTGCTGCACATAAGCCAAGAGGCGGAGATCGTCCATTGTCGGGAGGGAACTGGCTTGCATCGCGCTGCTCATTTCTGTGGCGAGCCGTTCGCCGCGGCCTCGATCCACCAATGCCTGGGTCAGGTTTTGTCGACCATTTTGCGGACGCCCGCCTCAATCTTTCGGATACCCTCTTCGGCTGCTTGTTTGACGTGACCTATGGCCTGATGCGTCTGGCCTTTGGCGCGCAGCTTGTCGTTGCCGGTCAGCACGCCGGCTGCTTCCTCGACGCGACCCTTCACGACTTCAGTTGTTCCCTTCATCGTCTGGTTTCCCCTTCAAGTTGGATGGCAGATGACCCGCTATTCTTCTTTTCGGTTTGCTATGCGAAGGGATGGGCCTTCGCCATGGGGGGAAACCCTACCTCATTAAGAGTACCCCGTCCCGGAGTGCCGCAGGGAGAGCCTCACGTGGTGTCGGGACCGACGTGAACGCCGAGGTAGGGTTACACCCACTATCCGCGGCTGTCCCGCCACCATAGCATGACCCTAGAAACACACCCGCGGGGAGAACCCGCAATAACAAGGGCATCGAGGCAATAACATGAAACAGAAAGCAATGTATCATTTGGCACTCACGGCGGTCGCGGCAGGAATGCTCGTGACCAGTCCGTCGCTGCGTGCGTCGGAGACCGATAACAGGATCGAGGCGACATTCAAGAATACCTACGTCTACAAGACATATCTCAAGGACGATACGATCAGGGTCGATTCCAAGGATGGCGGCGTCACGTTAAATGGGCAGGTCGCCGAAGCAAGCCACAAGTACTTGGCCCAAGAAGCTGTGGCCGGTCTTCCGGGTGTCCGCGGAGTCGACAATAGACTGGAAGTCAAACTGGAGGGCACTGAAGAATCCGATGCTTGGATCAAAGCGAAGGTGCGGAGCGTACTGGCGTTTCATCGCAACGTGAGCGGCAACACTCAGGTGGATATCAAAGACGGCGTGATAACCCTGCGTGGCGTGGCTACGAGCGAGGCACAAAAAGAGTTGGCCGCCGAATATGCCGAAGATGTCAAAGGGGTTCTGCGTGTCACAAATGTAATGACGATAGCGGCGACACAGTCGCCGGTGGAACGAACCGCATCCGAGAAACTGGATGACGCGTCGATCATTGCCCAGGTCAAGACGGTGCTGTTGACCCATCGCTCGACGAGTGCTGTGAGCACGAAGGTCCAGACGCGGGATGGCATAGTCACGTTGACCGGCATTGCCAGGAACTCGGCAGAAAGAGCCTTGGTCACTAAACTCGTTACCGACATTCAGGGAGTGACCAGCGTGCACAACCAGATGACAGTCGAAGACGCCACAACCAAGTAGCGTGCCCAAATCCGTTGTAGGGGCCGACATCGGTTGGCGGAAGAGGAGCGAAGAGGATGAAAATAGTCCTGACTATATTGGTCTGTGCCGTCGTCGCTGTCGGTTGCGGACGGAAGGGGACACCACTGTCGGCAGGGGTGCCAGTGCTCACCAACACAGACTCGCCTTCACCCACGGACGTGGAGGTTAAGGACCCGTCCCAGTCACCGCAGATGACGACTCAAACAGAAGTGGTCATCCACGGGCAGACTTCCACTGACCCGCAGGAACAGGAAAGCAAACGTATCCAGCGGATGACGCTCATTGATGACCGGAATAAGGGGAAGTAGGTGACCTGCCCATGGGGGCAGGTCAGGGCTCAGTGAGCAGCGGCTGGGCGGTGGGTGGTACCAGGTCATCGACAGCCTTTCACCCCGCCCCACCTGTTGTTTGGAGCATTTACCGGCCAATCGGCGACCGTTTTGTCTAACCGCTATGTGGGGCGCCTTTTCAGAGGATGTCCTTAAAGTCATGGGCGGTTTTTCGCAAGCGTTTGACGAGGCGGAGAAGTCGCTTGGCCTCGGCGTGATCGCGCATGTCGCGGCGCAGGTTTTCGAGGCGGGCGATGGTGGCGGCCATCAGGCTGAGCAGTTGATCAGGGGCGGGCTGCGATGGCAGGGTTGAGTGAGGCGGCAGGGCCTGGGGCTGAACGGCGTGCATCAGACGCAACTGGACGACGGCCTCGTCATAGGCCTTGCGCACATCGACCTGGGCGACTTCCACGTAACGCATTGTCATCTTGGGCGTGCGGTGTCCCAGCAACTTCATCAGCGCCGGGACCGGCATGCCGGCCCGCGCCATTTCGGTGGCGAAGGTGTGGCGGAGGCGATGGCAATGGATTTGCTCGGTGCTGTGGAGGGGAGCGGTAAGGAGTCGGATGTTGGCGCTGTAGCCTTGCTGGCGCATATGGTGTCCGAACGGCGAGATCATCAGGTATTGCGCCAAGCGTCTGGGGATTTTCCTTTTTTGCCGGCAGCCGCGTTGTTCGATAATGCGTTGGATGAGCGCGACGGTACGGGCATCGAGGGGGATGAGGCGTTCGGAACGGGTCTTGCCGATGGGAACGCGCAAGGTGAAAGTGTCGGGGCCGGAACTCTCCATGGCATTGAGGCTCAGATCTCGCATCTCTCCGATGCGCATGCCGGTATAGCGCAAGAGCAGCAAGCCCAGGGCGGGAAAGGTGTTGGCTTCGATCAGGGCTTGCTGCACAGCCTGATCGAGATCGGTGGGCAGGGGTCTGGGCATGTAGACCTCCTCTGGAGCCAAGTCTTGATCGTCGAGCAGTCCGGTCGGCGGTGCGTCGGCCCATTGCCAGTGGATCAGGTCCTCGAAGAACAGGGGGTGCGGCTTTGCCATAGCAAGTGGTTTTTACGTAACGGGATGTGAATAATAAATGCCCTATTTCTGTCCCTTAAACCCTCTATTTGATGGCCGAAAACGCGCTTTAAGGATGGGTGATCTCGACGGATGGCCGTAAGCAGAGCGCTATGCAGCAATCCGCATGGCGGTCGATCTGTCGATTTGCAGTGACTTAATGGGGCGCAGCCACGACCAGCCGCACACGGGATAAGCTTTCCTCTCCCCCCTTTGCGTACTTCGCGACTTGAGCGCAGCGGGCACGCAACGCCGTAGTCCTTGTACTCAAGACGCAGGCGGGTGTTAAAATTTCTTCGTTTTCGGTGGAATTTAGATGCGTCTGCCCTGGCGCCCTGGCGCAAGCCATCCTTGCCATCATGATAATGTTGTCGTACAATTTGAGAATAGTTTTAAGGTTTTAAAAGCTATCCTGTGGTAAAAAATTGAGTGCATTGTTTATCCAGGAAAGTGCATGAATCCTGTTATATGCCGAGGAGGGGGAAATGTTATGTGCATTAAAGGCAAGTTGAAACGGTCATTCTCAATCATCAAGTCGCTGGCGAAATCCGCGACTTGTTTTCCAACCCTGCTGGCGGCGGGGCTGCTGTTTGTAGCGGGGACGGCGCAGGCTGCGACCTACGTGTGGGCCAACTCCAATGTATCCGGCACCCCGACTAACACTTTAGATTGGCTTACCGGCGGTACGAATACGCAGGCGACGTGGACCAACGGCACTCCCGTCAGTGCTAATGGCAACACGATCCAATTCTTCCAGGATGCCACAACCGCATTGCCGAACACAGCAACCCCGTCCACCCAGACAGCTAACCTCAATAACGGCGGCGTGGCTTTTGAATTGGGAACCTTAACCCTTTCCGGTAAGGCTAGTGGTACGGCCAATGCGAACTTGACGATGACCCTTTCTGGAAGCCCCCTGAACTTTTCGGCCTCCACCGGCA
>Ga0118677_10005227_pt2 | contig 19917 bp, 18 predicted proteins | sample AliMusrvi5mmetaG_FD_86154 | JGI IMG/M metagenome (GOLD analysis project Ga0118677, IMG submission 86154)
AAGATAATTCCAGAGCGCCTTCTCGATGAAAACGGAGCGCTCCCCGCCGGGCGCGTACTCGTTCACCTGGCTCAACAATTCCGGGGATAGTGAAACTGAAGTTTTCACGCGCATGACTCAGCCTGCCACCAGGGTGGTATGATTTCAAGACAGTCTGGAAGTGAGCGAGGAGGATGACGCTCAAGGAGGTGGAGCATGGACGAGCGCGAATTGTTCATTCTTTCCAACAGGGACCTGCTTCCGTGATCCAGAAGATCCGGGCTGAGCACTGGCGCGCTCATAGTAGTCTGGCATGGCAGGTCCTCCCTCATAATGAAGCTGATAAACTGGATAAAAAGCAGTAATAAATTACCGTGCGAGACGGCCGACCGCGGCCTTTTCAACACCCAGTGAGGGAATGCGAAAATAGCATAGAAAATTATTAGAATAAGCAATTAAGCACTTCATGCTTTACTTAATTTGCACAATCAAGTACTTTAGCCTAATGTTTGTGCCTGAATCGGAGCTTATCGCCGTTCTCAGGCAGATGAACCCCTGGTGGCAGGGCGCGCCGCTTGAGGATCTGCCAACTTGGCGCAGGGCAGCCTTCGCCGACCTGGAGTTCTGGCTCAGGGAGCCGCCGACCCACCGGGCAATCCTTTTGGGCGGGGCCCGGCAGGTGGGGAAGACAACCCTCTTCCTTCAGGTCATCGCCTCCCTTCTAGAGGGAGGAATCGCTCCAGCCAATCTCCTGTACCTCAGCTTCGACCATCCCCTGCTCAAGCTGGCGGGGCTCGATGTCGTCCTCCGTCTTTGGCGCGCTACCGAGCCTCGAAGCGAGGGCCTCGAGTACCTCTTTATCGACGAGATCCAATTTGTGCCGGATTGGCAGGTCTGGGTAAAGCACCAGGTCGACTTTCAGAAGGACAGGCGCATAGCGATGACCGGCTCTGCCACACCGCTGACAACCGAGGGGCAGGAAAGCGGGGTAGGGCGCTGGCACACGATTCGGCTTGCCACGCTTTCTTTCTACGAGTTCCTGAAGATACGCGGCTCCTCGGAGCCTCCGCTGCCGGTGTTGAATAATCTGGGCGAGCTCTTCGATTGGCAGCCGGGAGAGTTCTCCAGGGTCTCCGCAATGTCCGAGCCCCTGGTCGGGCAGTTCCATGAGTATCTGCAGAGGGGAGGCTTCCCTCAGTGTGCTCTCGCGACAACGACCGCCTGGGCCCAGAAGCTCCTGCGCGAGGACATCGTCGACAAGGTGCTCAAGCGTGACATGACAGCTCTTTTCGGAGTGCGGCGAATAGTGAAGCTGGAGCATACTTTCCTTTACCTCTGCCTCCACGACGGCGGCCTCCTGGACCTTGGGACCATGGCCACGAATCTGGGCATCCCGAAGCCGACCGTCCAGAAATTCATCGAGTTGCTCGTGGCGGTCCACCTCGCCCATAAACTCTCTCCCTATGGCTACGGCAAGGAGGTCCTGCGCGGCAAGCACAAGGTCTACCTCGCCGACGCGGCCCTGGGCCCAAGCGTGCTGTCCAAGGGCAAGGCGATTCTCGAGAACGATGGACTTCTCGGGAACGCGGTGGAGACCGCTGTTTTCAAGCACCTGGTCACGCGCTACTATCGAGGTGACGTCGCATTCTCGTACTGGCGCGGCAAAAAAGAGAGCGAGGTCGACATTATCGCCGATGTCCAGGGGCGGCTCGTGCCCTTCGAGGTCAAATACCGGGCCCGGGTAGACGATTGGGGGGACTTGAAGGGCTTGCACGAATTCTGTTCCGAAAAAAAGATCGATCAGGGCTATGTCATCACTCGGTCGCTTTCCGATTTCGGGCCGCTGCCAAGCTCCGGCGGTCCCACGGCGATGCGCATCCCCGCGCCATTATTCTGCCTATGGCTTGGCAAAAACGAACTTGAGACTTCGAGGTGAGAATAAAACGATGAGCAGGTGGATCCATGAAATAATGCTTATGGTCAGCTATAAAAATCGAGAAGTGGGCAAGAGCGAGCAGGCTTCGTAGCAGACGAGCAGGCTTCCTAGCAGGGCGGGAAGACCGCACAGGAGCCGCCGAAGCCTGGGCTGGGGCGGCCCCCTTCTGAGAAGCCTCGGCCTAGTGCGCTACGGCTACAGCTTCTATCTCCACCAGCCCGCCCTTGGGCAGGCCCGCAACCTGGATGGTCGAGCGGGCGGGGTAGGGCTGGGCGAAGTTGGCGGCGTAGACCTCGTTGACGACGGCGAAGTCGGCCATGCGCTCCGTGGGCGGCGCGTCCGTGTCCAGCAGGCAGAGGCCGGCCGGCCACTTCCGGGCATCGGCCACTTCCAGCGTCCGCGTGACCAGCGGCCAGCGCGCGCTGGCCACGACGATGGTGAGTGCGCTGCTGATGCGCCCCTGATTCTGGCCAATGAAGGCGGGACGGAATTCGCGTGTAGCCTTGCCGTTCCCCTCCAGCCACCCCACGAGCAGCACGTCGTTGGTCCCCAGGAACGGCTGCGTGACGTTCCACACCACGCTGCCTGCAAAGCAGCCGGCACGGAAGTACATCTCGTCGCAGAATCCGGCGTCGCCGGCCACGTAGAGTGTTCCGCCGGCCGCCAGACGGGTGACGATCTGCTCCGCCAGCTGCGTCAGGTTCGCCTCACGCTTGGGCGTCAACCAGTGCGCCAGCCAGTCGGCCACGGTCTGGTGGACCTGCTCCGTGCGCCGGGATTCCCGGCAACACGCGGGACAGGTGCCGGAGACACCATTGGTCGAACATCCCGACGCCAGCCCGAATGCCGCCAGTGCGGCGGCCATTGCCCGCCACCAACTTCCGGATGCAACCTGATCGCGTCGAAACAGCTTCTGCATTGCGCCTCCCGTTCCGGTGAGCGGGTGGATTATCGAACCGACGCGGCCCGATGTCCACGGCAAAACGAACACATGACCCGACCGAGAAAAACCCTCTGCGCCACCTAGCCAGGCGCTACAAGAACTCCCTGCTGCACCGGCTCTATTGGAGCAGTCTGAATTTATGCAGCCGCAACCGTCGGCCGCAGCTGCGGGAACAATCAGGGGAGTTCGTTTTGTAAAAACGCCTTTTCAGCCGCCGCAGGAGGGAGGCGATCCATCGGGTAGACCGGGGGCGCCGGACAGGTCAATATCTATAACCAGCGGCGCCGCAACGGGTTGTCTATTCCTTGCCGCTTGCAGTCGTTGTTGTTCGTGCAGGTCGCGGTGGAATAGCCGCGCCAGGTGAGACTCATAGCTACTCCTTGCTGCTCAGGTTGTTGGCTTTCCCGAGAACGCGGGCGTGCGTTCTCTGACTTACGACGGAAATCAACACAAGGTCATTGGTCAAGATCGTCGGGGCACGCCAAAGGCGAAGCCGGATGGCAATCCGACACAATCCGACACTTTTTAGGCCCCTCTTTAGGTCTCGTGCATGCGTCCCTTGTTGTTCTGCAATAGGTTGCGAATGGATTCGCGCTTTGCGCCCTGTTCGATGTGTCTGATTGCTGTTTCCGGGCTACTTTCAGAAGAAGGTGTTTAGGCTTGTAGGCTGAAGGCTGTTAGGTTTGGTAGCCAACACGTTACGAGATTCTGAGATCCCCAGGCCCCGCCGTCGTTGGCAGCATCCGCACCTTGTCCTTGCTCGCCCATACCCCCCCTGTGTGAAAACACCACTGCCCTACCTATTGAACTTTCGCAATAAGAGTGACACTCGCATCGGGGTCGGAGTCGCTATCGGAATCGGCATCGAAAGTACTTTCGTCTGACGTCTCTTACCTAACCGCCTTCCGTCTTCAGCTTCCCGACCCCGATACCGATAGCGATCCCGACCCCGAGAGAATTTCTGCGGCCCTTGGAGAAACTCGGCTGCCTTGTCACTCTTTCAGTGACTGATCAATAAGAAGAAAAACCAACATTTTGGACCAGCAAAACGTCCCGGATTACTCCGCAATCGCTGCGCTGCGTTTTGCGACCCTTCTTTTGCATAACAAATTCCTATCCGTAGCATGACGCAGTTATACACCCTGTAAATTTAATAAGGAACGTGGGCCAGCCGGCGGGGGGCCAATTATGAAACACGGTGAAATGTCCTGAAACGTCACGAAGGGACAGGAAGGGACACAAGGACGAGGAAAACCTAATAAAAATATGCTTGACACTTTTTTTGAGGAGGTAGGGAGATCAGAAATCAGTGGGCTGTAGGCAGATGATCGCGACAGAATGGGGCGAAGCGACGTTTCAGATCGGCGGAAAAAGATATTTTTCAATCCCCGCGCGCTATTGCGCGCGTGCGCTGGCCGGTGATGCAGGCGTGTGTTGTGGCGTGGGATTCAACGGAAACGCAATCTTGCTTTTACCTAATTACCCCTCTACCCCATATGTCGGTCAGGGCCAGGAGCACAGTGGCGTCGATCATTTCTCCTGTCGCAGATATATTTCCTCAGCGCGAGCACGAAGCAAAAACCGTTGCAGTTTTATTGCGCCCGGATCCAATTTTGCCAGGAATTCAGCAATCGCCGAGGCCACTTCTCGTCATCCGGCAGGTACTGATGCACGGCCAGGATCCGCTGCATGACATGCCGGTCCGCATCGCGGCGCACAGTGAAAAGCCCCATGGAATCGACGCGTTGCTCGCATCGCAAAAAGCGCAGGAGGAACCGGTAGCGCCGCCGAAGCCAGAAGTCATGGATCAGAATTCGAATGTCGGGTTGCGACAAACCAGCAGCCAGGACACACGCGCCACGGAAAATCCCGTCAACAAGGACCAGGTCAAAGCCCTGACGCACAGCAAACATGGAGAGCGCATACGCAGGCCATAGATGATATCTGGCTCGGTTCGCCGGGCGCCCCCAGTCTCGAACCGGACCGACATCGATATGGTGGAGGAACAGCCGACCCTCGATTTCCGCAATTCGTACAGCCGGGTCGCTGCGCAAAACAGTATCGATAAACCTACCGTCGGATTCGACCACGTCGATCCGCTCGATCCGCGGTTCTTCGACGGCCAGTTTGGTACTGGCGCCACTGCCAAACTCCAGATAATGCCGGCAACCCGCCAATTCCACCTTCAAAAGGGAAACTTCACCTGCCGTCATGGTCGAGTTATTCACTTCGTGTCCTATTGATAAGAAATCGCTTTCCGGACGGCACCGGCCCGCATGGGCCGAAAGCATGCCGAAACCGGCAAAAGGCCGCGATGTCATGGTGGGGAGCCTGTCAGAAGCGCAGATCAACGTCAAGATCACCACCCGGGGCGCGAGGGAAGGCTGAAGGCTGTTAGGCGAGAGAGTTTCCACCGCGAAGGACGCGACGGATCGCGAAGGTGGGACAAGTCGAGGCACGGCTCGATGATCAGTTCGGCGGGCGATACCTTTGCGCCACCGAATCAGCGGATTCAATACAAGCAGTCGACCCCGATTCCGATACCGACGCCGACCCCGATGCTACAGCCATCGGATTTCAACACGGATCGAAAGGCGCGCGGCACTCCTCTTTTTTTCCAGAACTTCTTCACCCGCAGCGCATGGCCGCAGGGGTCGGTGACACGCAGGCACGTTGATCTTCGCCACCCGGATCGGATAGAGTGTTGGCGCAGGGAAGACCCCTGCCCCGGAGAGCCCATGCCCTCGACAGAACAAACCCTGCTTCGCGATCTGGCCAAGCGCTACGCCGCCGTGACGGCAGCTCCAGTCATGGACCGGCGGCGTGCGGCCTGGCGGCAGCACAACAGCCTCAAGTCCGACCGTCCGCTGATCTATGTGCGGGCCGCGGCATGGCACGAACTGCCGGAGGCGAAGTGCCAGCTCACGGACCCGTTCTGGCGGGGGTATGAGAACTTCCTACGCTACCGTCTCTACTGGCATACCCTGGGCGACGACTCCATCTTTGAGCCGTGGCTGACCTTGCCGGCCGTGACTACCTGTGAGGGGTGGGGCGTGGAGATGCATTACAACCACAGCGGCGAGGCTGGCGGCGCATGGAAGGCGGACTATCCCATTCGCGAGCCCGGCGATCTTGCCAAGCTGCGCATGCCCTGGCACGGGATTGATGAGCGACAGACGGCCGAGCGCCACGCGCAACTGCAGGAGGTGCTGGGCGACATTCTGACCATCAACATTGACCGGTCATCGGCCTTTCGGAAGGGGGCCTGTGAGATTTCGAATGACCTCGGGCTGCTGCGCGGGATCGAGAACCTCATGCTGGACATGATCGACAACCCGGAGTGGCTGAAGCAGCTCATGAAGTTCATGTCTGACGGCATCCTGAAGGTGCATGATGAGACCGAACGTGCCAGCGACTGGGGGCTGTGCGCACACGAAAACCAGAGCATGCCCTACGCCGAGGAACTGCCTGCCCCGGCGGCCAATGTCAACGGCGTCAGCCGCAGACAGCTCTGGGGTTTCTTTGCCTCGCAGGAGTTCACCAGCGTCTCCCCGGAGATGCAGGAGGAGTTTCTCCTGACCTATCAGATGCCGATCATGGAGAAGTTCGGCCTGATCGCCTACGGCTGCTGCGAGGACCTCACGCGCAAGATCGACATCCTGCGCAAGATCCCGAACCTGCGGCGCATCGCGGTGTCGCCGTTCGCCGACGTGGCGCGCTGCGCCGAGCAGATCGGCCGCGACTACGTGCTGAGCTACCGCCCGAGCCCGGCTGACATGGTCAGCTACGGCTTCGACCCGGCGCGCATCCGCGCCATCCTGCGGCGCGATCTCGCGGCCTGTTGTCACTGCCACACGGACATTACGCTCAAGGACGTCGAGACCGTCCAGGGCGACTCTACCCGCGTGCGCCGCTGGGTCGAGATCACGCGGCAGGTGATCGAGGAAATTTACGGCTAGGTGGCGGCCAGATCCGGCACCTGGCCCACGCTGGCGGCAGGCGCGTTCGTCGTTATTTGGCCAAAGCCACCGGCGCACTGTCCTCGATCACGATGCGCTCGCGCTTGGCCATGCTGTTCCATTCGGGCTCGAACGGCTTGCCGCGCCCGCCGCCGGAGCGCATCATCTCCATGACGGGAAAACCGAGCGAGCCTTTACAGCAGTGCTGATTATTGTTCTGTCCGCCGAGGCAGGTCTCGGGATTCTCGTCGCTCTTCAGGGGATAGCTCGGGCCCGTCACTTCGCCGTGTGCGATGGATGACTTGAACTCGCCGTCACTCGTCCGCTCCGAGGAACCGCTGACCATCGTCTGGTAGAACCCCCAGGCGTTGGGCCGCGTGTTTTTCACCGGGGCAAAGGGGTCATTTTCCGCAATCGGATCTGCGGGAAACACAATGCCCCGCCCTTTGCCGGCGGGTGCACAGGAGGGGTTGGAGGTGCCAACCCGGGCCGCATACTCCCATTCCGCCGCAGTTGGCGGACGAACATTTTTGCCTGCTTTTTCCGATAGCAGCTTGCAGAAATTCAGAAACATTTTGCAGGACACGCCCGCGGCCGAATCGGGATTCTTCCCCTCGCCCGCCGCAGTGTCGCCGGTGATCGCCGCGTATTGCTCGTAGGTCAGCGGCGTCTCGGCCATGTAGCAGCCTTTCGTCAGGTTGACCATGTGCTGGGGCGCCTCCTCCCAGTGAGGAATCTGATACAGCGGGCAGCCCATGTAGAAGCGACCGGGGGCAATGTAGATCAGCTTGATCGAGACCGTGTCGTTGAGCTTGATCTCCAGCGGGGGCTTGGATGGCAACCTGAAGGGCTTGCAGGGCGCAACCATCTTTTCCGGATACTTGAACGTGGTGTAGCCAAACTGGGAGACGGCAATCCAGCGCTTGTCCTGCCCATCTTTGTCCGCATGGATTTCGCCCGTGACGGTCGCCGCGTTATCGTAGGGGTGCCTACGAACACAGCGCCAAATGTCATTTTGCTTTTCCCCGTCGAGGTAATACGTCAGGCGCTGGAAAAACTGGTCCTCCAGTTCCAGGGCCGCATCGCCGTCCAACGCCCCGCCCTCGGGCCAGTAGTCCTTCAGGATCTGGTCGAATTCCGCCTTGATGCCCGGGTGGCCGTCGAAAGCCAGCAGGAACACGCTGTGATCCGCCTGGGCCTCCTCGGTCAACCCACGGAGGTGGGAGGGCCCCAGCAGGTTGCCGACAAACGTGATGTTGCCGGTCGGCTCCGGGTGCATCGTCACCTGCACACCGCTGGCTGATGCCGGAAACAGCACCCGTGTGGAAAATTGCCCGGCCTTCGCAGCCGCCACGGTGATCTTGCCGGACAGCATCTTGTAATAGACGGGCGAGAGGGCTTCCGTGCTGCGAAGCTTGGGCGTATAGCTACCCTTAAGCTGGAAACTGCCGTCGTCAGCAGTCACAGTCCTGATTTCCGGTGCCGAAGCCACGCTGACGGTCACCCCGCCCAGCGGCTTGCCCGCCGGGTCCTTCACCGCGCCGGAGATGGAAACCTCCGCCGCCAGCACCGTGCCGACACCCAGCCCCACCAGCAACACCAGTACAAGTCCTTTGATTGCGTTCATGTCCTTCGCTCCTTTGCTCGTGAATGGTCTGGATCAGAGACTACCTTGTTCTCATCCATAGCGCATGATCGCCGCCTCGTCAAGGTTGCCAAACATTCGGGTGACCTCGAGTGCCGACGCCGGATTCGCGGGCAAAACCATGTCGCCGCGGAGAATTGAAATCCGATTGCACGAATCCAACGCCAGCCGTCGAAAAAGGATTTGTTGCGCCCGGTAGAATGTCGGTAAGATGAAGAGCTAAGGTGTGAGTTGCGCAAACCGGCCAAACAAAGGGTGTCAGCGAACGAAACGGAGTGAAACGATGAGACGGGTGTCGCTTGTCTTGCTGTTGGGGTTATGTGGATGTGCCAGCGTGCCGCTGCGGCATGCTTCGACCGAGTATTCGGAAGAATACGCCGAGCTGTCCAACCGGCAGTTGCTGCTGAATCTAGCGCGCGTGTCGCGCAACGAGCCGCCGTATTTCATTCAGCTGGGCCAGATCAGCTCGTCCTATCTGTTTAGCGGCTCGGTCAGCCTCAACGCGGCAAATTTCACGCGCAAAGCGGATCGGGTGTTCGGCGGGGGCATCGGCGCCACGGCCCAGGAACAGCCCTCGTATCAATTCATCCCGCTCACGGGAACCAGCTTTGCCAACGCGCTGGTTGCGCCGTTTGCCAAGGAAATCTTCTATGCGTTCTACGACCAGGGCTTCCATGCCGACATCCTCGCCCGGACGATGCTGGCCTCTGTGACCGTACAAGGAATGACGTACGTGAACACGCCGCAGGACCCCACGTACCCGATGTTCCTGGCGTTCTGCCATTGGCTGCGCGAGGCGCAGCAGACGCGCTACCTGATCGTGGAGACTGAAGCGGCGGAGGGGCGCTATGTGTACCGCGACCTGCGGATCGGCGAGGTCCTGTCGACCCTCGCCGCCGGCTGCCGGGTGGCCTGCGACAGCAGCGGCACGACCTATACCGTCTCGCAGCCGGATCACGTGGTGTTCAAGCGAAATCCCGCATTCATGGAAAAGCCCTCGCTGGCGCTGACGAAGGAAATGGCCCACACCTTCCAGACGGTGGGACACAACGAGTTTTTCAGCGGATTTGCCCAAGAGGCTTCCACCCTGAAAATGCGCACGTTCGAAGCAGCGATGTATGCGGTTGGTCAGGAGGAATCCGACTTCCGCCGCGCTTGGCAATGTCCGCAGAAGTCCCGGCTGCCCGCAGGCATGACCGTGGCCAACGACGACTACGGCATGTACGCGACTGTCGCGATTTCGTCAGCCTCCCAGGAATCGCCGCTTCCCAAGATCCGCCCGCTGATCGCCATGACGAGTTCCACGTCCGACCAGCTGGCACACATGACGAAACTGATCGAACTCGATTACAAAGACGCGACCTACACCATCGGCGATTGCGAAGACGCGCATGAAACCGAAAACCGCAGCGTCTTCTCCCTGCTCGCGTACCTCTACACGCTGGTCAGCATCGATCCTGGAAAGCTGCCCGCGCAGCAATTGATCCACGTGCAATAGGGCAGGTTCCGCGCCGGCCTAGCCGCAACTGCGGGACGAATGCGGACACGAAGGGGAGAAGGCAGAACGAAGCATGCGAAGGCCGGGCTGCCGCTTCGCGCCGCCCGGCAACGCCAACACCTTCCTTCGTGACCTTCCCTGAGCTCTTCCCACCTTTCGTGTCCGATTCATCGGCGGCTGCAGGGTTGCTTGCGTTGCTCCATCCGCCGCGTCCGGACAACAAAGCGGGCGGCCGTCGCCGGCCGCCCGTTGGCGTTTTCTTGTCCTGCGCGTCCCGCTTACTTCTTCAGGATCTCCGCAAGATCCGCATCCGGAGTGGTGACGGGCTTGAGGCCGAACTTGTTGACCAGCACGCTGAGCACCGCGGGCGAGACGAACGCCGGCAGGGTCGGACCCAGCCGGATGTTCTGGATGCCGAGCGCCAGGAGCGTCAGCAGGATACAGACCGCCTTTTGCTCGTACCAGGAGAGCACCAGTGTCAGCGGCAGTTCGTTCACGCTGCAGTTGAACGCCTTCGCCAGCGCCACCGCGACCTGAATCGCCGAGTAGGCGTCGTTGCACTGCCCCATGTCCAGCACGCGTGGGAACGGCCCGATCGAGCCGACATCGAGGTGGTTGAAGCGATACTTGCCGCAGGCCAGCGTAAGAATGAGCGTATCCTTCGGCGTCTTCTCCACAAACTCGGTGTAGTAGTTGCGCCCCGGCTTGGCGCCGTCGCAGCCGCCCACGAGGAAGATGTGCTTCACCAGGCCGGCCTTGACCGCGCCGATCACCTGATCGGCCACAGACATCACGGCGTTGCGCGCGAAGCCGGTCATCAGCGGCTTCCCCTCCACACGCGTCTTCCAGCCGCCGAGCTCCAGCGCCTTCTGAATGACCGGCGTGAAGTCCTTCCGGTGACCGGGTCCGGTCGGAATGTGCGCCATCCCGGGAAAGCCGACCACGGAGGTCGTGAAGACGCGGTCCGCATAGGACGGCTTGGGCGGCATGATGCAGTTGGTGGTGAAGAAGATCGGCCCCGGCAGGTTGTCGAACTCCTTTTGCTGGTTCTGCCAGGCCGTGCCGTAGTTTCCCTTGAGGTGGGGGTACTTCTTCAGCCCGGGATAGCCGTGGGCCGGGAGCATTTCGCCGTGCGTGTAGATGTTGATCCCCTTGCCCTGCGTCTGCTCGAGCAAATCCTTGAGGTCGAGCAGGTCGTGGCCGGTGATCACGATGAACGGGCCCGGCTCGCGCGACGTGGAAACGCTCGTGGGGACCGGATGACCGTAGGCCGTGGTATTGGCGCGGTCGAGAATTTCCATGCAGGTCAGGTTGACCTTGCCGAACTCCATGAGCAGGGCAAGCCACTCCTCCACGCTGTGGTCGCGGCCGATCTCCAGCAGCCCTTTGTAGTGCCAGCCGGTCACGACCGGGTCGTCCACGCCCAGCACATGCGCATGCCACGCGTACGCGGCCATGCCGCGCAGGCCGAACAGCAGCGTGGCGCGCAGCGAGGTGGCGTCCGCGTCGCCGTGGAAAAGCGCCTGCGGATCGTACGCCGGCGCGCCGCCGAGCCGCGCCGTGGCAGCCTTGGCCTGCGCAATCAGCGCATCGATGCGCGTGCCGTCGAAGTTGACGTTTGTGACCGTGGCGAAAAGCCCCTGCATCAGCAACTCGTCGGTCGCACCACCCGCCGCCTTCCCGTGGGCCGCGCGCGCCACCTCGATCATCGCGGCGGTCAACTGGTCCTGCTTGCCGGCAACGTCCGGCTGCTTGCCGCAGACGCCGACGCGCGTGCACCCCTTGCCGCCCGCGGTCTGTTCACATTGAAAACAAAACATGCCTGCATCACTCATGGTCATCGCTCCTGTTATTTGGTTTGAGAGGTTCAACGATTCGTTGGTTCAAAAACGCTGTGGCTTCGGGGTCATATTTCTCGTCTACCCGCCGTGGCTTTTTCGACGCCGACCCCGATACCGACGCCGACCCCGACATCGACTACAGCCACGACTCCTCCAGAATCTCACCCTGCAGGCTGACAATCACATACTTGACCGGCACCTTGCGCTGGGACTGCGCAGCCGCCTGCTGGGCCAGCGCGAGCAGGCCGCGGCAGCACGGCACATGCATGATCATCACGGTCAGCGTGTTAATTTTGGCCTCGTCGATCCAGGCTTTGATCTTCTCGATGTATTCGTCCTGCCCCTCGTCAAGCTTGGGACAGGCGATCGCCAGTGACTTCCCCTTCAGGTAGTCGCTGTGATAGCCGCCGAGCGCGTAGGCCACGCAGTCGGCGGTCAGCAGCACGTCCGCCCCCTGGTAGTAGGGCGCCGTGGGGTTGATCAGGTGCAGTTGGATCGGCCACTGCCGCAGCTGTGAGGGCACCGAACTCATCGCCTCGTCCTTGGCTGGCGCAGCCGCACGGAAGTCCACAGCCTGCGCGCCGGGGCAATTGCAGGCAGGTTTTTCCTGCTTTGGCGGCGCAGCATGGCGTTTCACAGCCTCTTCGTCGAACACTGCAGCCTCGCGCTCTACGATCCGGATGGCATCCACCGGACACTGGGGGAGACAAGCGCCCAAGCCGTCGCAGTAGGTGTCGGAAACGAGCTGCGCCTTGCCGTTGACCAGCTTCAGCGCCCCCTCGTCGCAGGCGTCGATGCACAGGCCGCAGCCGTTGCATTTGGACGGATCAATCTGGACGATGTTACGTTTCATAGGAGGAGAAGTCATTGGTCATTGGCGCCTGGCACCTGTCGCCGGGCGCCGGGCGCTTGACCCTTGATACGCCAGATCCGCCAGCGTAGTGGTGGCAAACACCTTCCGCAGCGCCTCGTTGTGCGCAGCCAGCTTTGGACCCAACTGGCAACACTTCGATCCACAACCATCCGGCGCCAGCAGACAGTCCTCCATGGCCATGGGACCGTCAATGGCCTCGTAGATCTCGAGCAGCGTAACATTTTCCGGCGCACGGGAGAGCCGCGCGCCGCCGTGCCGGCCACGCTCCGCGCGGACAATCCCCGCGCGCGCCAGACCTGCCATCACCTTGGCCAGGTGCGCCTCGGAAAACGAAAACCGTTCCACAATCTCCCGCGCCGACCAGTTCCGTTCGGGGTCTGATCCCAGACAGATGGCCGCATGCAGTCCGATCGTAACCGCCTCTGAGATATGAATAATGCTGCCCATGCGCCCTTGCTTTGTCCTTTAATTCGTAATTCGGTACGATAATATATAATTATGCCGGTCGCGTCAAGTGGCAGAAAAATATTCCGGCGCACTTGTTCTGTCGGGATCGAAATCGTTTCAAACTCGCTTTGCCTCTGTCCGGCGGTTCTCTATACTGCCTGCATCGCAATCATGCACCCCACCCTGCCACGCATCGTCGTTTCCGGCCTGGGCGCAATCACGCCGCTCGGGTTTTCGGTTGCCGAGACCTGGCAGGGGTTGCTGGCCTGCCGCAGTGCAGTCGGGCCGCTGGACCTCTTTCCACTCGACGGACTCGCCTGCGCGCAGGCCGGCCAGATTCACGGCCTTGCGCCGCTCGCCGGCAGCCGCGCCATTGCCTTTGCCATGGCCGCCTGCCGGGAGGCGTTGGGGCAGGCGCAATCAGAAATTACGAATTGCGAATTGCGAATTACGAATTCTCCGGTCGCACTGATCGCGGCCACCAATTTTGGCGCTATGGATCACGGCGAAAAGGCACTGACGGAAAATGCGTCGCCCGTCGCCGACGCCGCGCGCAACCTCTGCCCACATGCCGTCACGGACCTGCTGGCCGCCACGCTTGGTCTGACCGGCCCGCGCGCCACCCTGACGCTCTCCTGCGCCGCCGGAGCTGCCGCGCTCGCCCACGCTGCCAGCCTCATCCGCCACAACCGCGCCGAGCGCGTCCTGGTCGTCGGCTATGACGCCCTCTCCCGCTTTGCCTGGAGCGGCCTCTGCGCACTGCGCACCATGACCCGCGACCGCGTCCGGCCGTTCGATTGCCACCGCAGCGGCACGATCTTCTCTGAAGGCGCAGCAGCCCTGCTGCTCGAAAGCGACTCCGCCTGCCGTGCCCGAGGCGGCACCCCGCTCGCGGAACTTCTCGGCTGGAGCACGAACAACAACGGCTTCCACATGGCGGCGCCGGCACCGCACGGCGCCGGCACCGCACAAGCCATGCGCCAGGCGCTCGCCTGCGCCGACCTCTTGCCCGAGGCTGTTGACCACATCAACGCCCATGGCACCGCCACGCAGGCCAACGATCTCGCCGAGGCGCAAGCCATCGCCGCTGTCTTTGGTCCGCACACGCCACGCATCCCGGTGACCTCGATCAAGTCCTCGCTCGGCCATATGCTCGGCGCCGCCGGCACCATCGAAGCGATCGCGTCCATCCTCTCCCTGCGCGAGGGTGTCATCCCGCCCACCACCAACTTCGAGACCCCGGACCCGGACTGCCGCGTGAACCTCGTTGCCAACCAGCGGCAGGAAGCGCGCCTGCGACATGTGCTCTCCAACTCCGCCGGAATCGGCGGGGGGAATGCGGTGGTAATTTTGGGTAGTGCGTAGTTTTCAGGAGATAGAAAAGCGTAGGACAGACATGAGAAGAATTCAGGATTCAGAATGAATGCAATGCCATGCATTGTTTCCAACCTCTGAATTCTGAATTCCCGCCTATTCACCAAACATGGACCAGCCCATTACCATTACCGGCCTCGGCATCCTCTCGCCGCTCGGCATCGGCGTGGAGGAAACCGTTGCCGCACTGCGCGAGGGCGAGCCCGCATTGAAAACCTGCGGGGTTCAATCGCTTCCTTTCTCCCCTCTGTGCGGCGAGGTCCCCGCGTTCCGCATCGAAGAATGGCTGGCCGCGCCCAAGACCTACATCGACCGCAACAGCGAACTGCTGCTCGCGGCCGTTGGCATGGCGCTGCGCCACGCCGGGCTCGATTGTGCCACCCGCGATCCCGAGCGCATTGGCATCCTGGCCGGCACCGCGTGGAGCGGGCTGGATACCATGTCCGCCTTCTTCGCCGACTACCTCCAGAAGGGTCCGCGCCTAGTCAAGCCGCTCCTCTTCCCGCACGCCTACTACAACACCGCTGTCAGCCTCGCGGCCATCGAATGGTCTCTGCGCGGCCCGCACCAGTCGTTCGCCTCGGGTCGCGCCGCGGCTGCCCAGGCGCTAATCGCGGCGCGCGATCTGCTGGCAGACGACGAAGCCGATGTGCTGCTGGCCGGCGGCAGCGAGGCGCTTAGTACCACGCGATTCCACCTGCTGTCGGCACAACAGGCGCTGTTGCCGGAGGGCATTACCAGCGCACACATCTTCGACGCCTGCCACGCCGGCACGATTCCCGGCGAAGCCGGCGTGGTGCTGGTGCTGGAGCGCCGCGATCACGCCGTGGCGCGTGGCGCCAAACCGCTGGCCATCATCCGCGGGGGCGGGCTGGGACCGACGGGCGCTGCAGGCGCGGCGGACGCCATCCGCGCCGCACTGCAGGAGGCCGGAATTGCACCTGCAGAACTGGCCTGTGTCTGCGCGTCAGCCAACGGCTGCCCGGCGCTGGACAACGCGGAGGCGTGGGCACTGCGCGAAACGCTGGCCGGCGCTCCGGTCCCCGTGATCGCGCCGGCCGCGCTCTGTGGCGACACCGGCGGCGTCTGCGGCGCGCTCCACGCCGCGCTGGCCGTGCTGCTGCGCGCGGCCGGCAACCTGCCGCCCGTGGCAGGGCTCGCAACACCCGCCGTGCCCGGCCTCGCCTACGTCACCACACCCGCCACCGAACTGCGCCGCGGCCCCATCCTCGTTTTGGCCATGGACCTAGACGGCACTTCGGCAGCGCTGGTGCTTGAATAGGACCTGTCTGGGAAGCGCCGGCCGCGCGATTTTGAGACAGGTTCTATTCATCCGCGCTTGCCCAAACCGAAGCCGGCGCTTACTCTTTCACTCACATGGACATTTTTCTACTACTCACCAATCTGCTCCTGCTCCTGTTCTGGGTGCGCCTCTGGTCGCAGCCGGATCGGGAACTCTACTTCAATCCGCTGCTCTCCGCGCCCACACGGCTGACGGACCGCGTGCTGGATTTCCTGCGCCCTGCACTGCCGCTGCCGGAACGCCTGACGACCCTGCTGCTGCTGGTCTTCCTGCTCGCCTTCCGCGGCGCAGCCTGGCACCACCTCCGCCCGGAGGAACCATGGGCCGTCGCCATCGGGCCCCTCTTCCGCTTCGTACCCCGCGAGCCCGGCGTGGCGGGCGCGCTGGCGTTCAGCCTGCTGAGCTTTCTCTTCTTTATTGCCTGCTACTGGGGCGCCTATGTGCTGACCCAGTTCCTGACACCCGTGCGGCGCCGGGACCGCACTTCCGAGGCGTTCCGCTTCGCCGCACTGCCGCTGGCCGCGCTGCCGCGCGGGGCGCAACTCCTCCTGCTGCTGGCCGTGCACGGCGTGCTGGTGTACGTACTGTGCCTGATCGGAAGTCCGGGCACCGCGCCCACGCCGCAGGCATCGCCGGGCACCGCGCCCACCGTCGCACTCCCCGCGCTGACGCTAACGCTGCAGCCCATTCAACTCGTGTACATGGGACTGCTCTCTGTCGCCGATCTGCTGGTGACAGCCCTGCACCTCATGTTCGCGCTGCTGGTCGGCTCATTCGCCGCCGCGCTGCTGCAGAATCCGGCGACCGGCATCCTCTGCAACGAAGGGATCGCCACGCTGCTCGGTACGCGCCGGCGGCTGATGATCGGCTTCCTCGATCTTACGCCTCTGCTCTATCTGATTGCCCTGCATCTGCTGTACCTGCAAGCGGTCTGCCCGTTTCTGATCGCACGGATTGGCGGGTGACCCCATGCGCGCGCCTCTTTCCTGGATCGCCGGTTCCCCCGACGGCTGCACCCTGACCATCAAGGCCACGCCGCGCGCTTCGCGCACGGAGATTGCGGGCGCGGAAGCCGGGTGGCTGCGCGTCCGCCTTCAGGCACCGCCGGTGGACGGCCGCGCCAATGAGGCGCTGACGGAATTTCTGGCTGAAAAGCTCGACCTGCCGCGCCGCGCCGTGTTTGTGCTCGCCGGCGAAACCGGCCGGATCAAGATTCTGCATCTGGCGGGGGACAGCGCTGCGATCCTGCGAAAACTGGATGCCTTGCTCGACTAGAACAGCGGATATTCCCGGCTTGTCGGCCGACACCGTGCGGGCGAAGCTGGGAATCTGATTCTAAATCGAAATCGCTATCGAAATCAGGTTCGATCCAGATCCCGATTTCGATTTCGCTCTGGAATAATTGTCTTATCGCGAAGGTCCAATCAACGCCTGAAGCCCGAAGGAGATTCCCCATGTCCGTACTCGACCTGATGCGTTCCCGCTATTCGCTGCGCGCGTTTGCCAACCGCCCTGTGCCGCGCGACACGCTGCTCGCCGTGCTGGAGGCTGCCCGCAGTGCGCCGTCGGCCTGCAATAACCAGCCGTGCCACTTTCTGGTCATCCAAGATCTCCTGGCGCGCGCGGCGCTGGCCGCCTGCTATCCGCGGGACTGGCTGCGAACCGCGCCGGCCGTGATCGTCTGTTGCGCCGAACCGGCCAAGGCCTGGCGCCGCGCGGACGGCAAGAACCACGCCGACATCGACGTCGCCATCGCGGTGGATCATCTCACGCTCGCCGCTGCCGAGGCCGGTCTCGGCACCTGCTGGGTTTGCGCGTTCGATGCTGTCAAGGCCAGGACGATCCTGCAGCTTCCGGACGGCATCGAACCTGTCGCGCTCATCCCGATCGGGTATCCCGCGAAAGACGCTGTGCCGGCAGCCCTGCATGCCCGGCGCAAGCCGATCGAGGAGATCGTGCACTGGGAGCGGATGTAGCGGCAGTGGAATCCGCCTGGCTCGAATCGGGAACTCGGGAACTCAGGAACGCGGGAATATTGCGGCGCTGCCGTGGCTCATTCCTGATTTCCTGAGTTCCAGATTCAACAAGCGCCCAGATTGCCTTCGTCTTATCGCCGGTCCCACGCGCGGCGGACGGCATAGCCGCAGACGGCAAAGGCAGCGGCCACGTTGAGCGAGTTTTTGCGGCCGTGCACCGGAATGCGCGCCACGCCATCGACCTGCGCCAGCGTGGCGGCATCCAGCCCGAAGCGCTCGTTGCCGAGCACCAGCGCGCAGGGGAACGTCCACGGGTAGTCCGCGGGATCCGGCGCGTCGCGCACGGTCTCCAGCGCCACGCGCACCACACCCTCGGCGCGCAGCGCCTCCAACGCGTCGGTCACACGCGGCCACACCTGCCACGGCACGAGCGCCTCTGCGCCCATGGCAGCCTGCGCCACCTGCGCGTGCGAGGGATCGGCCGTGTAGCCGCAGAGCCAGATGCGCGCCACGCCGAGGCACTCGGCCGTGCGGAAGATGCCGCCCAGGTTGAAGGCGGAGCGCAGGCAGTCCACCACCACGGTCAGCGGCAGCGGCGGACCGCCCGCAATTGGCGCCGTGAGCGCATCGGCCTCCAGGATCTCGACATCCGTCACCCGCTGCTGCGCTGCCACGCGTTCGAGCGGCGCGAGCACGGCGCCGAGCTGGCGCCGTTCCATGTCCGGTTCGAGCAGCGCGGCAAGCTTGTGCAGGTGCGGCAGGCGGTCCTGTTGCGCGAGCCAGTGGCGGCAGGCAAGGATCGCGCGCTGCCGCACCGGCGGATCGTTCCAAGCCGCCTCAATGGCCTGCGCCTGCCGCAGCGCCACCTGCCACGCCCGGCGTTCTGTTACAGGTTGCTTCATCGGCGGATTGCCGCCCGTATGGCGAATCGGGAACTCAAGAAATCAGAAGGCCCAGTTGGCAACGCCAACGATCCCGCATGTTCCGGACTTCCTGCGTTCCAGATCAAACGCGTCCGCGACTCCGGCGGGTCTGGCGGCCCCGCCCTGCCGGTTCGGACACCCCCTACTTCACCACCGTGCCGGGCAGGGCGCCGGCATCGGGCGCGACCACAAAGATGGCGCCGTCGGCGTTGGTGGCAGCCAAGACCATGCCCTCTGACACGCCAAAGCGCATCTTGCGCGGGGCGAGGTTGGCAACGACCACCACGCAGCGATTGACCAGCACGGCGGGGTCCGGATACGACTTGCGGATACCGGAGAACACCTGCCGCGGCGGCTTGCCATCCGCCAGGTCCACCATCAGCTTGAGGAGCTTGTCGGCCCCTTCCACCAGTTCCGCGGTGACGATCCTGCCGACGCGCAGGTCGGATTTGGAAAATGTGTCGAAGTCGATCAGCGCCTTGGGCGCACCATCGACCGGCGCAGCCGCGGGTGAACCGGTCGGATGGTTGGGCGGTTGGACGGGCTGACTGCCCGACTGTCCAACCGTCGCACTGACTTCTGGCTTCTGACTTCCTGCCCCGACCGGCATGCTGGATTCGATCATCTTGTCCACCTGCTCCCTTTCGACGCGTGTGGCGAGGTACTCGTAAGCCCCCACCGGTTTGTTTTCGAACATGGTCTGCAGATCGTTCCACGTGTACGGTTTCTCGCCGAACAGCTTCTCAACCTTGGCCGCGTAGGCCGGAAGGATCGGCTTGAGGTAGATGGCCAGCACGCGGAAAAGGTTGAGCGTCGAGGTCAGCACCCGCTGGGCCGCTGCGGGGTTGGTCTTGACCAGCGCCCAGGGCGCCTGTCCGTCGAAATACTGGTTGGCGCGGTCGGCCATGCCGCGCACCTCCACCATGGCGCGGCAGAAGTCGCGCTTCTCGTAGGCTTCCGCGATGGCGGGGGCGCGCTCGACCGCCCAGGCCACCAGCGGCGGGCAGATCGTCGGCACGGGCAACCCCTCGTCGAGCCCGTCGGCCACGCGCGCCCTGCTGTGGACGGGCGACACGCCGGACTCGTGCATCGACCTGACCCCCGCCGGTTTCGCCAACGGCACCGGCCACGGAACCAACGGCACGCAGCAGGTCGGTTGGGCGCAGCTTTCGGGGCAGGACCACGCGTTGCTCTGGACCGGCTCTGCCGAGGGCTACGT
>Ga0118677_10006412_pt1 | contig 19917 bp, 11 predicted proteins | sample AliMusrvi5mmetaG_FD_86154 | JGI IMG/M metagenome (GOLD analysis project Ga0118677, IMG submission 86154)
TTTCATAAAATTGTTCATTTTAAAAAGATGGTGTATCGCTAATTTTGCTTTAACTAAATCGGACACTTGTGGAAAAACCTAAATTCAACCGGCCATTTATTCTGGGCATTACCCTGGTCTCTGCAATGGGCGGACTTTTGTTTGGATACGACTGGGTAGTAATCGGCGGGGCTAAGCCATTTTATGAGCGTTTTTTTGAAATCGCCTCATCACCTTCCCTGCAAGGGTGGGCCATGAGCAGTGCTCTGATCGGTTGTCTTGCCGGCGCAATGGCTTCGGGTTATCTCTCTGATCATTTCGGACGCAAACGTCCTTTAATAGCAGCAGCTGCTTTGTTCACCATTGCCGCCATCGGTACCGGTGCTGCCAATCAATTCACGCTCTTTATTCTGTTCAGGTTAATCGGCGGGCTCGGAATCGGACTGGCATCGGCGATCTCACCCATGTATATTGCTGAAATTTCACCGGCTCATCTGCGCGGAAGGCTCGTCTCCATCAATCAACTCACCATTGTAATAGGTATCCTTGCCGCTCAAATCATCAATTACCTGATTGCAGACAAAATTCCGGAAAATTCATCAGCCAAGATGATTTTGCAGTCGTGGAACGGGCAGACCGGTTGGAGATGGATGTTTTGGGCAGGAACAGTCCCGGCATTACTGTTTTTTATTTTTTCATTCTTTATTCCTGAAAGCCCTCGTTTTCTGGCAAAAATGGGGAAATGGACGGACGCATCCTTAATTCTGAAGCGGATTGGCGGTGCCAATTATTCATCTCAGGAACGGAAAGAGATTGCAAAAACGATCCAGAATACAGATAACAGCATCGATTGGAAAGTTTTGGCATCAAAAAGGGTTCGGCCTTTACTGGTTTTAGGAATAGTTCTGGCCATATTTCAACAATGGTGCGGTATCAACGTAATCTTCAATTATGCCGAAGAGGTATTCACTTCAGCCGGCTATTCGGTAGGTGATATGCTTTTTAATATTGTGATTACCGGAACTGTTAATCTGATATTTACACTGTTGGCCATGCGAATGGTTGACAGCTGGGGCCGGCGGAAAATGATGCTGCTTGGAGCCGGCGGACTAGCGATCATCTATTTGATATTGGGAACCAGTTATTTTCTGGAATTGAAGGGGCTGGCAATATTGGTGCTGGTTATGGCTGCGATTGCAACCTACAGTATGACCCTTGCGCCGATTACATGGGTAGTCCTTTCCGAAATATTCCCGAATAAAGTTCGCGGTACAGCTATGGCCATCGCCACTACTTCACTCTGGATAGCTTGCTTTGTTTTAACCTATACCTTCCCGATTCTGAACAGGGTATTGCACGCCAGTGGAACTTTTTGGCTATATGGCTTGATCTGCCTTTCCGGATTCCTGTTTATCCTGAAAAAATTACCTGAAACGAAAGGTAAAAGTCTGGAGGAGATAGAAAAAATGAAGTGACAACTATCGGGGAAACCTACGTGATCTATTGTAGCTATGTGGTTTATTAAAAGAAACAGAATAGAAACTGATTTAAATTTTAGGGTGATTTATCGAAACAAATAATAATTATGAAATTTATTAATATTATACTTAGCTCTCTGATTATTTTATCAGTTGCCTGCCAAAAGCCGGGAACCCAAAACAAGATAGATCTTTCAGGCACCTGGCAATTTGCCGCCGATCCTTCAGACAAGGGAATTCCGGAAAATTGGTTAGACAAAACATTCACGGACAGCCTGAAACTTCCCGGATCGATGACATCAAACGGAAAGGGGGATGCCATTACCCTGTCAACACCCTGGACGGGTCAGATTGTGGATAGTTCATTTTATAAAAATCCCGAATATGCCAAATACCGGGAACCGGGGCAACTCAAGATCCCATTTTGGTTGCAACCCCTCACTTATTATAAAGGCGCTGCATGGTATCTAAAAGAGGTAACTATACCGAAGGAGTGGAGTCGCCAATCCATTGAACTTTTCCTTGAGCGCTGTCACTGGGAGAGCCGTCTCTGGGTTGACGATAGTCTCATCGGAATGCAAAATTCCCTTGGAACACCACACAGGTATGATCTGACGGGTATCTTAACTCCCGGAAAACATCTGTTGATACTTTGTGTAGATAACCGGGTAAAGGATATCGATCCAGGGTTGAATTCGCACAGCATATCAGACCATACCCAAACCAACTGGAACGGGGTCGTCGGAAAACTTTCCCTTATAGCCAGACCACTGATTAACATTAAGAATATTCAGGTTTACCCGGATATTGAACACAAAAAATTTACGGCCCGGATCCGGGTCAATAATTCCGCTAAAATCCCGATGATTGCAACGCTAAAATTATCGGTAAGCGGTCCCGGTACTCCTGAAAATCAATCTCATCATTTTACCTTGTCTGCAGGGGAGAATATCCTGACAATGGAATACCCGATGGGACAGTCCCCTAAACTTTGGAGCGAATTTCACCCCGAAATTTATCAGCTCACGGCTACTCTTAAGTGTAAACATCAGGAAACAACTGACACGTATCAGACAACTTTTGGGATGAGGGAGTTCAAGGCTGTAGGGAAACAATTGCTGATCAATGGGAAGCCCACCTTTATGCGTGGAACACTCGAATGTGCAATCTTTCCAAAGACAGGTTATCCGGCCACCGGCATCCAGGAATGGCTTCGCATTTTTAATGTGTGCCGGGTGCATGGACTGAACCATATGCGATTCCACTCCTGGTGCCCTCCGGAAGCCGCTTTTGAAGCCGCCGACCAAACCGGATTTTACCTTTCGGTGGAATGTTCATCCTGGGCCAATGGTTCAACGACTATTGGTGATGGAAAGCCCATTGACAAATATCTCTATGATGAAAGTCAACGTATGGTTGAAAATTATGGCAACCATCCCTCATTCTGCATGATGGTTTACGGGAATGAACCAGCCGGGCAGAACCAGATCTCATTTCTTTCGAATTTTGTCAAATTCTGGAAGAGTAAGGATAACCGCCGAATTTACACCACCGGTTCCGGCTGGCCGATCATTCCCGAAAATGACTACCTGAGTTCTCCTGCTCCACGGATTCAGGGATGGGGAGAGGAATTAAAAAGCATTATCAACGGACAGCCACCACGGACCGATTACGACTGGTCGGCCTTTAATTCCAAATATCTTCAGCCAATTGTAAGCCATGAAATCGGACAATGGTGTGTCTACCCAGATTTTAAAGAGATTGCCCTATATGATGGTGTTTTGCACGCCCTTAACTTCGAAATTTTTCAGGAAACTTTAAAAGAACACGGCATGGCACAACTGGCTGACAGTTTTTTAATTGCCTCAGGAAAATTACAGGCGCTGTGTTACAAAGCCGAAATTGAAGCAGCATTGCGAACCTGTGGATTCGGCGGATTCCAGTTGCTTGATCTGCACGATTTCCCGGGACAGGGGACAGCTCTGGTTGGTGTGCTTAATGCCTTCTGGGGTGAGAAAGGATATATTACTCCTGCTGAATATAAGCGGTTCTGCAACAGTACAGTTCCTTTAGCCCGATTGAAAAAATGTGTTTTTACAGGAAATGAGCCTTTTGAAGCGGCGATTGAGGTGGCTCATTTCGGGGATGTCCCAATCTTAGACTGTACTCCCGAATGGAAAATCTCTGATAAAGTCGGGAAGACAGTTCAAAAAGGCAGATTCGTAAAAACCGCAATCCCTTTGGGAAATGGTTTTAAACTTGGAAATATCAGCTTACCGATATCATCCTTTGAATCTCCTCAGAAACTCACCCTTGAAGTAACTGTAAATCAATTCAGCAACAGCTGGGATTTTTGGGTTTACCCTGCAAAAAAAGAGAAGATTGCAGGTGAAAACAATATTCAAATAGTCAACCACCTTGATTCCAAAACAGCTCAGTTTCTGGAAAATGGTGGAAGTGTTTTGTTAAACCTGAAAAAAGGGACTCTTGCCGGCGCTATGGGTGGAGACATCAAAATCGGATTCTCAAGTATTTTCTGGAATACTGCATGGACTCACGGACAGGGGCCGCATACCCTGGGCATTCTTTGCAATCCAACCCATCCTGCATTAGCCGGTTTCCCCACTGAATTTTACAGCAACTGGCAGTGGTGGGATGCCATGAGTCATTCGGGGGCAATCAACCTGAGCACTTTCCCTTCCGGAATTACCCCTATCGTGAGGGTGATTGACGACTGGTTTACCAATCGTCCGCTGGCTTTATTGTTCGAAGCTAAAGTCGGAAAGGGAAAAATACTCGTTTCAGGTATTGATTTGAACACTGATCTGGGAAATCGTCCTGAAGCACAACAGCTTATTTACAGCCTGAAAAAATACATTGCCGGATCGCAGTTTAATCCGGCAATCACCTTGAATATTGCACAAATTCAGAAACTTACAAAATAATGCCGATGAAATATTTAACCACATTCATTAAAAAGTCAGCCATGAGAACAATCCGGGGATTCACAATTTTTGTTGCCATCTTTATCTTATTCATTCCTGCATTATCAGTTGGTGCCGAACCTTTAAAACCAGCATTGGGGGATGATGATGAAATACTGACCCCAAAACCGAATCCATCCCCAAGGATTAACGGACCATTGGTTTATGGATGCCTACCAGACCACCCGTTCTTATACCGGATTCCATGTCAGGGGGAACGACCCATCCATTTTTCAGTCAAAGGGCTTCCTCCGGAATTAAAACTTGATCCGACAGCTGGTATTATTACCGGAAAAACACCTGCCAAAGGAGAGTATTCAATGCTAATTCATGCAAATAATTCAAAAGGGAAAGACCAACGGCAATTCAAACTTGTTGCCGGTGATCAGTTGGCGCTCACACCTCCCATGGGCTGGAACCACTGGTACGCCCATTACGACCGGATCACCGATAAAATGATGCGCGAGGCTGCAATTGCTATGATCAGCAGCGGCATGGCCGATGTCGGTTATCAATATGTCAACATCGACGATTGCTGGATGAACGCCCCAAAAAATAATGATCCCCTTCGCGTGGGACCCTTGAGGGACGAGCAGGGAAATATTATACCCAATAAACATTTTCCCAATATGAAAGGGCTCACCGATTATATTCATTCCACAGGATTGAAAGCAGGAATCTACACCTCTCCAGGTCCGTTAACCTGCGGTGGGTTTACCGGAGCCTGGCAACACGAAGAGCAGGACGCGAGGCAATTTGCTTCATGGGGATTCGATTTTTTGAAATATGACTGGTGTTCTTACGGGGACCTTGCAGGAAAAAATGTCGATCTGGAAGGTTTTCAGAAACCTTATCGTAAGATGGGCAAAATCCTTAAATCCCTGGATCGTGATATGGTTTTTAACCTTTGTCAGTATGGCATGGGTGATGTCTGGAAATGGGGTGGCGAAGTCGATGCGCATTCCTGGCGAACCGGGGGGGATCTTGGATTTGAACTTGATCGCATATTTGATGTAGCATTAAAGAATGCTCAGATCGGTCAGTTTAATAAGCCAGGCGAGTGGAACGATCCCGATTATATCCAAATCGGATGGATCGGTAATGCCAATAAAATGGGGATACCCGAACTTACCCCCATGCCGGCCAATATGCAATATGCCTATATGTCGCTCTGGTCCCTGCTGGCTGCTCCTCTCATTTACAGTGGCGACATGTCGAAACTTGACCCCTTTACCCTCAACATCCTTTGTAATCCGGAGGTCATTGAAGTGAACCAGGATCCTCTTGGGAAATGCGGGGAAGTCATGAACCGTTCGAAAGAGTGCTTTTTGATGGTCAAAAAACTGGCAGACGGCTCAATAGCTGTCGGGCTCTTTAACAGGGGTAAAAATAAGGCAGATATCTCTATGACATGGAGTGAGTTAAAAATATCGGATGGACATCAGGTCCGGGATCTGTGGCGTGAAAAAGATCTGGGGGTTTATAAGGAAAAATTCAGTGCCCTTGTTCCTTCCCAGGGGGTTGTGATGATTAAAATATCAAAGTAATTTTATGGCATGTATAACAAATAATTGTTTCTGTGACGTTTAGTGTGGAGAATAGGAATATTTCCCTTATAGCAGTTGGCCATTGGCTTCTGGCTGGTGGCAGTTTTTTAGCTAGAGAAAATCGCTTCTTCCAGAACAAGGTTTCTGATAAAAGCCAATTGCATTCTTGCTAGACGCAAGTAGCCCGCAGCAAGGAGCAAATCATTAACCAATTAGCAAAATGAGTAGCTTATTCCCCCCACGATTCATTAAAGAGCCAACAAATTCAAAAAATCAAATCCTAAAACAATGAACAGACGCTATATTTCCATTCTCCTGTTTCTTTCACTCATTTCCGGATGCAGTCGAAACGCCCTCTTTACAATTAAAATTGCCGATTTTGGTCTGAAACCGGGGACTGGAGAAAATGCCATTCCTGCAATTATAAAGGCGCTAAAAGAGTGCAAAAAGCACTCAGCATCAGTGCTAATTTTTGAAAAGGGACGATACGATTTCATGATTGATTCGACCCATAACCGGATCTATTATGAATCAAACACTACCAATGACTCACCTAAAAATCTGGCTATTCTGATTGAAGAATGCAACGGTCTTACGCTGGATGGGGGAAATTCCGAGTTCGTTTTTCATGGCGCGATACAACCCATCAGCGTAGATCACAGCGCCCGGATCACCATTAAAAATGTCAATATTGATTGGGATATCCCTTTGACCGCCCAGGCAAAAATTATTGCGACCTCACCTAAAAATATTGATCTTGAAATTGATACGAAGCAGTTTCCATACGAGATAAACGAGGGTAAACTGATCTTTACCGGTGAAAACTGGAAAGCCAGGCCGACCGGATTTATGGAGTATGAAGCAAATACCCACCGGATAGCATCCGGCACCGGTGACAATGGTTGCATCCGGGGAGATTGGAGCAAATTTACGGAGGAGGAACTAAAGCCCGGAATCGTTCGGTTGAATGGCCCGTTCACCCGTACCCCCGCCGTCGGAAATTACCTGATCCTGCGCCACAGTAAACGGGATCATGCCGGAATCTTCATTCTGGAAAGCAGTAATGTGACTCTTGAAAATGTTAATTTGTATCACACTGCCGGGTTGGGAATCCTGTCACAGTTTACCCGGAACCTGAATTTGCGCAATGTAAAAGTCATTCCAAACACTGCTAAAAACCGCTATCTCAGCGGGCATGATGACGGCTTTCATTTTTCAAATTGTGCCGGTAAAATATCAGTCACTGACTGTGAATTTGGGGGGTTGATGGATGACCCGATCAATGTTCACGGAACCAGTGTCCGGATTATTGAGAAAACGAACGACCATCAGTTGAAATGTCGTTTCATGCACGAGCAAAGTACCGGAATGACCTGGGGTCATCCGAATGATACAATCGGTTTTATTGAACACAAGAGGATGCAAACCGTTTCGAAAAAGTCATTAAAGCGCTTCGAAAAGATAACTCCCGAAGAATTCCTGGTCGAATTTAACGACCCTTTGCCCACCGGAATAATTGTCGGCGATGCTTTGGAGAATTTAAGCTGGTCACCTGAATTAGCTATCCAAAACTGCATTTTCGGAAGTTGCCGGGCCAGAGGTCTGCTGGTTTCTACCCCTCGTAGAGTACTGATTGCCAACAATAAATTTGAGTCAAGCGGCTCGGCCATCCTGATAGCCGGCGATGCCAACAGCTGGTACGAGTCGGGGGCAGTTTCGGATGTAACTATTACCAATAACCTGTTTAAGGATGGTTGTATGACCTCCATGTACCAATTCTGTGAAGGTATTATCAGTATATTTCCGATCATACCGGAAGTTGATCCACTCAAACCATTTCACCGGAATATCACCATAGAACACAATACCTTTAATGCGTTTGATTTTCCGGTTTTATATGCCTTGTCAGTGTGTGGACTAAAATTCAAAAATAACCGGATTATCCGTTCGCACCAGTTCGAACCCTTTCATGAACGCAAGCACTTCCTCACCTTTGAATCGTGTTTAAATGTTGAAGTAAATGGGAATCAATTTGAAGGTGATGTATTGGCAAAAGATATCCGCCTCGAAAAAATGGATAAAAGTCAATTAAATTCAGACCTGAAATTATTGACCAAATCATTTGAATAAACTTCCAAAAAATTGAAAAACAAAATAATAGAAAAAGGAAGCCAGGTCATTGCCTGGTACGAAAAGGTAATTATTCCTACCTACGGTATAGGGAAACCGGAGAAAAACCCCATGTTTCTGGAAAAACGTGTTTACCAGGGTAGCAGTGGAGTGGTATACCCTCATCCGGTGATAGAGAAAATTCTCGATGAAAAGATTGATAAGGAGTGGAATGCCATTTTCATCGAGAATCAATATTTGAAAATCATGATCCTCCCCGAACTTGGCGGCAGGATCCAAATGGCTTTTGACAAAACCAAACAGCGCCATTTTGTCTATTACAACCGGGTAATCAAACCTGCCCTTGTCGGATTAACCGGACCCTGGATTTCAGGGGGGATCGAATTTAACTGGCCACAACATCACCGGCCTTCAACCTTCGAGCCTGTCGATCATTGCATTGAGAAGAATAAGGATGGAAGTATAACTGTATGGTGCAGCGAGGTGGAACGGATGTTCCGGACCAGAGGTATGGCAGGTTTCACCCTTTATCCCGATAAGGCTTACCTGGAAATCAAGGTGAAACTTTATAACCGGACGAACTTCCCCCAAACTTTTTTATGGTGGGCAAATCCCGCGGTCAAGGTAAATGACGATTATCAGTCCGTTTTTCCTCCCGATGTCAACGCGGTATTCGACCATGGCAAACGGGATGTCTCGGAATTCCCTATTGCAAGGGGTACCTATTACAAGGTGAATTATTCACCAGGAACCGATATTTCGCGGTATAAAAATATTCCGGTTCCCACCTCTTACATGGCTATCAACTCGAAATACAATTTTGTAGGAGGTTATGAAAACGACACCCAAGGGGGGTTATTGCATGTTGCAAATCACCATGTTTCGCCCGGGAAGAAACAGTGGACCTGGGGGCACAGCGATTTTGGGAAAGCATGGGACCGTAACCTGACAGATGAAGATGGTCCCTATATCGAACTGATGTGCGGTGTTTATACCGATAATCAACCCGACTTTTCGTGGCTGATGCCCGGAGAGGAAAAGACCTTTTCACAATACTTCATGCCTTATCGTGATTTGGGTGTGATTAAAAATGCCACCAAAGAGGCAATGGTAAATCTGGAAATCCTGGATGGAAGAGCTACTGTAAAAGCTTATACTACTGCTGCTTATCCTAATGCCAGAATTTTATTGGAGATCGGGCAACAAATTTTAATCGATGAACGGTTCGATTTCCATCCTGCATCTTTCTATGAAAAATCGGCGAAACTTCCGGAAGGACCAGATTCCCCAAAAGTACAGATTGGCATTTTTTCTTCTGCAGGGAAAAATCTGGTAAGCTGGGAATCTGGAACTGACATTCAAAAGCCGATCCCGGAACCCGCAAAAGCTGCTCAACTGCCGGAGGAAATCAGCAGTAACGAGCAGCTTTACCTCACAGGATTGCATCTCGAGCAATATCGCCATGCCACTTACAACCCCGCAGATTACTATTTTGAAGCACTGCACCGTGATCCAAAAGACTTCCGTTGCAACAATGCTTTGGGATTATGGTTCCTGCGGCGGGGTCAGTTTTTAAAAGCTGAGAATTATTTCAGAAAGGCCATTTCAACACTGACAGAACACAATCCGAATCCAATCGATGGGGAACCTTTTTATAACCTTGGACTTGCCCTTTGTTACCTGGGAAACGAAGAGGATGCTTATGATTCATTTTACAAATCTATCTGGAATGCAGCATATCAGGAGATGGGATATTTCCGGTTGGCAACACTGGAAGCAAAAAAGCATAACTGGGAAGAAGCACTTGAACTGATCGACCGGTCATTAATCAGGAATTGGCACAATCATAAGGCTAGACAATTGAAGGTAAGCCTTCTGCGAAAACTTAATCGAATCGACGATGCGCTTCTATTGGCAGAAGACTCTCTTGCACTTGACAAATTTAATTTCGGGGCTTTATTTGAAAAATGTTTGATGAAACCTGACAGGTTTGAAGAACTGACCAACCTTATGCGTGGCAATATACATGCTTATATCGAATTTGCACTCGATTTTGCATTAGCGGGACTGTTCGATGAAGCTACCGAACTGCTCAAAATCGGGATAAGTGAGCAAAATGATAAGCCGGTTTACCCCATGGCCTATTATTATAAAGCGTGGTTCGAATCCCAGGAAGGGAATCCTGCCGATTCTCTGAAAACCTTGAAGATTGCTGCCGGAGCCACTTCTGATTACTGTTTTCCCAATCATAATGAAGCTGTTACAGTTTTAGAATGGGCCAAAAGGCAAAACCCTGTTGATCCCAAAGCCCCATACTATTTGGGTAATTTCTGGTACAACGCGCTTCAATACGACCAGGCAATTGAAAATTGGGAATTGTCAGTAAATCTTGATGATCAGTTTCCTACTGCGCAACGCAATCTGGCATTAGCCTGTTTTAATAAATTATACGAACCTCAAAAGGCGTTGGCTTTTCTAGATAGAGCTTTTGATTTAGATCAAAGTGATTCCAGGATATTGATGGAACTTGATCAGTTATACAAACGGCTCAATTATTTGCCGGAGAAACGTTTGAAGAATCTGGAAAAGCACCTGAATCTGGTAGAAGAGCGTGACGACCTTTACCTGGAAAGAGCCACACTTTACAATGAACTGGGGTTGTACGACAAGGCCTATCAGCTCATTATGAACCGAAAGTTTCATCCATGGGAGGGTGGAGAAGGAAAGGTTACCGGTCAGTATGTGCTTAGTTTGATTGAAATGGCCAAAAAAGCCATTGAAGCAAAGGCTTACGAAAAAGCGATTGATTTACTTAACCAGGCACGTCAATATCCCGAGAATCTGGGTGAGGGGAAATTATTCGGGGCTCAGGAGAATGAAATTTTTTATTGGCTGGGCTGTGCCTTTGAAGGGGCAGGTATGACCGATCAGGCAGTCGAATGCCGGCATATCGCGTCCCGGGGATTGAAAGAACCGGCAACTGCAATCTTTTACAATGACCAACAGGCAGATACCATTTATTTCCAGGGAATGGCTTTAAAGCATCTGAACAGGATTAAGGAGGCTAAGGAGCGATTTGAATCATTAATCAGATTTGGGGAATTGCACTTGAATGATGCATATAAACTCGACTATTTCGCCGTTTCGCTGCCTGATTTACTAATTTGGGACGATGATCTCACTAAACGAAACAACGAGAATTGTCAAAAACTGATCAGACTTGGGGAATTGGGGCTGTCCCAACTTTAATACTTCCTTGTAAACAGGATCTGCAAAAAACTAGCAACTGATTGTTATTCATATCTATATAAATTAATTTAATCGTTGAAGTGCAAAGGAAACTGAATTGCAAATGCAAAATCGGTGCATCCAAATATCTCCATCGTTAGTAAAAATACTGAACCAACGGCCAGCGAAGCTAAAGGATTTAATCTAAATAACCCCCAGTTTCGTTTCACTTCACTGGGGGTTATGGATCTGGTGAAAACCGGAACCCTGACAAGGACAGTTTTTCAATTAATTATAATTAGACTAATTAAAACTATGCATCATATATATTTGATATACAATCAAATATAAGATTATCTGTTAATCAAAATATTGTTGAAATAATTTGTATTAAATAAATTTTGAGTGTAAATTTAAAAAAATTACACTCATTGTAAATGTTGGTATATAATCAAATATTATTTCAATTAATTACCCCTCACAATAGTGATCCAAATATAAGAACCTAATCTTAAATTCTAATCAATATTTTATTTGACCATAATGAACTATTCTGTAAGATTTCAGCCCGAAAAAAGAAGCGCAATAATCAATGGTATTTCAACCTTGATTGATAATAATGTGCCTCTTAGATTATCTATCGTCTTTAATAATCAACGAATTTATTGCTACTCTGGCAAAAGGTGTGATATTACTCAATGGGACAACCTGAAGCAAGGACTTAAAAAGGGTCAGATTGCACCGAATGGTCAAAACCACAATGATTTCAATGATGATCTGCTACATACCAAATGAGTTGTTAAAGAACTTTTTAAATCATACGAATTTACTAAGATCATTCCTACTCCGACCCAGGTGCGTGAAGATCTAAAGCGTAATATTAAAAAAGATGAAATAGAAATCATACCCCCGCAAGAAATCAGCTTTTTTCAATACTTCAAAAAATACATTGAAGATGCACCTGTTAGCCCTGGTCGTAAAAGAAGTCTGAATACAGTTTACAAAAAAGTCATTAAATTTAATTCCGATACAACATTTGAAAATCTGGATGCTCAATATCTTTCCGATTTCCGTAAAGATTTACTTAAAAGTATAGGACGAAATACGGTTTGCTGTGAATTAAAACGTCTTAGGGCATTTTTCGGATATGCCAACAAAATGGGATGGACGACGTACTATCCCTTTAAAACCTTTACAATTGATTCTGAGAGTTATGGAGACCCAATATTCATAACATTAGAGGAGAGAGATCAGCTTTACGATGCAAAGATAAAAGATCCAAAATTGTCACACGTTCGTGATATTTTCATTCTGCAATGTTTCATCGGTTGTCGGGTTGGAGACCTGACGACATTAAAACATTCCAATATCATTGACGGGTGCATCGAATATATTGCCGGGAAAACAAAAGATAATAAACCACGCATTGCCCGGGTACCACTGACAAAAAAGGCGTTAGCAATTATTGCCAAATATCACTTGCCTAACGGCGATTTATTACCGTACATTCCAGGTCAGAAATATAATGAAAATCTCAAAGAACTTTTTAAAGATCAGCAGATCTGTCGCATGGTAACTAAGCTTGATCCAAGAACACGTAACAGTATCCAGATCCCAATCTGCGATATTGCCTCATCCCACATGGCCCGGAGGGTCTTTATTGGAGGGCTTCATCACAAAGGGGCCAAGAATGAGATTATCGCATCAATGTCGGGCCATGTTGAAAACTCAAAAGCCTTCGCCCGATATTACAATATTGGAAAATCTGATCAGCAATCCGCAATATCACTCATCGAATAAAAATAAATATGTAAACCTTGTAAACCCTGTAATCTTTTTACTTTAATGTATTGGTTATCTATTATATAGTGGTTTACAAGGTTGTAAGTGTACTGTTAAATACAAAATCATGGTTTACATGTGGTTTACATCAGGTTTACATTGACCAAAAGTATAATAGCTTATATAACTGATACATACAAGTGTTGGTTTACAAGGTTTACAATGTTTACAACATTAAGTAGATACAGACCAGATTGAAACAAAAATTACTTTAAAAAATTCTGGCATTGGTAAGGTCAAAAACCTTACAATATCACCGCTATCGAAGGGGAGAACCGAGCAGCCGTTAATGTATTTGAAGGATATATGGACTTCCTTTCTGCTCTAACCTATTTTAAAACGGACAGGTCTGGTTGTGATACGATTGTATTTAAGCGGGCTTGAATTTGTTAAAAGAATTCTGGACCGGCTGCCTGGCTATCCTACGATCAATTTATTCCTTGATAATGATAAGGCAGGACTGGAAGCTTTGGCCCAGATTCAGCTGTTCAGACCCGATGCCATTAACCGATCACAGAACATTTACCCGGATTGCAAAAACATTAACGACTTCCTTAAAAACAATGCTGATGTTCGGATACTTATTTCCATTATCTTGACTCTTCCTTTCTTCCATTTCGTCCTTATTTATCCATTTTCACTAGTTCAGGCCGATAATCTTATTCATGTCTGGCAGAGGTTGTCAACTCAGGACTAATTCTTTCCTATCCTAAGGACTGCATTTTTTGTTCTTCCTTTTTTCTTCCATTTATCATATAATTACATTTTACAATATTATGATCATATCATATATCCTGTAAATTTCTGCCTTTTCTTCTGCATCCGACACAGGCAATTGGGGGGCCTCTTTCGCACTCCGTCCAAATTTCTGGCCGAAATTTGGACGGAGTGCTCATAGGATTAACGAATTACAAAATAATAAACTGGAAAACCTTTTTGGAGTTTTTCTTCCTTTTTTGAATAAATGGAGAAATAGTAGATTTTTTCTATTTATCATAAATAACAAGATGCTGAAATGAGCATTGTGTACCAAACTGATGTGATTGGTTATTCATTGCTTGGCCAAAGATATTAATCGCCAGCCGGAAGAGTCAAGGGCCTTCCGGCGATCTAAAGGACAAATTACACTTATTCGCCTCCTGACACTTCGTGCTTGGTCACTTTCTGCCTTTGTTGATTGTGTCTTGGAAGCTTGTAAAACTAGACACAGCCAACGTTATAGGCAGAAACTGACATTCGCCCATTGACAGAATCCGCCCGGCTCAATCCGGTACGCCCAATAATGATTAACCGGCGTGCCTGATGCCAAAATAAGTCCGTAAGGCGAGCGGCAAAACAAGATGAATAAATTTTTCGAAAACATTCAAACTCTGGACGAGCTACGCAAAGAGTACCGCAGACTTGCAATGCTTCATCATCCCGACAAAGGGGGCGATACCAGTCTGATGCAAATCATTAACGAACAATACGAAAAGCTTTCAAAGAAGTTGATTAATGGCAATGCTGATTTTTCTCAGTACCGTAAAGATTATGAGCATAAGGTATCGGAAGAAATCATTCAGCGGCTAGACAAAATAATATTTCTGCAAGGTATCGATATAGAATTGATTGGCTCCTGGATATGGGTTACCGGAAACACTTTTGCAGTACGGGAGACCCTTAAAACTGAAGGCTTTAAATTCTCACACCCTAAAGCTGCCTGGTATTGGCATAAAGGGGAGTATTTCAAAAAATCAGGTAAGATCATGTCATTGGATCAAATGCGCTCAACATGGGGTTCCGAATCCATTGAATCTAAGGATTCGAAGCAGCATAATTTTATACAATAAAAAGAAAGGGTCACTCCCTTTTTTTGTTCGTGCTCTGAACCCAATCAATGGCGCTCCCCAAATTTAAACCCCAATGTCTTTTCCTGAGATAGCTGCAGTACCCTGCCCTGAAAATAATAGGTGGCTAACCATATTCCTTTTCTTCCCATGCAAGGCTGTTCAATCGGTTAAAAATTATTTTCTATTCCGGAGCCGGGTTTTCAGTGGTTTTTCTACCGAAGTTCAGCTCTGTGGCATGACAAATTCAATTAAAATTCCATGCTAAGTTAGCTCTGATCTCCGCGCGGACTCTATGTTCACGAAAGGATTTTCCCGGCATATCCTCCATCTCTATGTTCTGTCCGGTATTCCAGTTCCTCCTTGCCTGCCTCTAATTATCAAGCTGTTCACTTGCATATAATTTTAATAGTTTATACTAGTCAGAAATAAGGCCCCACTTTTTAGATTTAACTGAACCAATTAACCACTACTCATTTCCCAAAATCGTATTTTTAAAGTTTGTATCTTGCAAAACAATTCGACCTAAATCATGATTGACAAGAAAAGTTTATCCGAAAGAGATATCTGCACTAAGTTTATCACACCTGCAATTGAAAAAGCAGGGTGGAATAAACTGACACAGCTGTTGGAGGAAGTTTCTTTTACCGATGGAAAGATCTATGTTCGTGGCAAGTTGACAGCAAGAGGAGAGAAAAAGCGAGCTGACTATATTCTTTATTATAAGCCCAACATCCCGTTAGCCATCATTGAAGCCAAGGACAACAAACATTCTCTAAGAGCAGGAATTCAGCAGGCGTTGGATTATGCTGGAATTCTTGATATTCCATGTGTTTTCAGCAGCAACGGAGACGGATTTTTATTTCACGATCGTACTGCGAAAGATGAAAATATTGAAACAGAACTGAGTATCGAGAACTTCCCAACGCCTGAACAACTTTGGGAGAAATACAAAATCTACAAAGGCATCACCACCCCAGCGGCCGAAAAAATCTCTTCTCAAGATTATTATTTCGATGGCAGCGGAAGAAAACCAAGATATTATCAACAGATTGCCATTAACCGAACGGTTGAAGCCATTGCATCCGGCCAAAACAGGATTCTTCTGGTAATGGCAACCGGAACTGGAAAAACGTATACTGCATTTCAGATTATTCACCGCCTTTGGAAGGCAGGGGCTAAGAAAAGAATCTTGTTTTTAGCTGATCGTAATGCATTGATTGGTCAAACAAAACGAGGAGATTTCAAGCATTTTAAAGATAAGATGACGGTGGTAAAGCAACGCCAGATCGATAAAAGTTATGAGATTTACCTGGCACTTTATCAGGGTTTGTCAGGGTCGGACGAAGAAGCAAATGTTTACAAGCAATTTTCTCCGGAATTCTTCGACTTAATTGTGATTGATGAGTGCCACAGAGGTAGTGCCAAAGAAGATAGTGCGTGGCGGGAAATCCTTACCTACTTCCAAAAAGCAACACATATCGGTTTAACTGCCACTCCAAAAGAATCAAACGAAGCCAGTAATTCGGAATATTTTGGTGATCCTGTTTATACTTATTCGCTGAAACAGGGGATTGATGACGGTTTTCTTGCTCCATACAGAGTAATCCGGGTCGCGCTGAATGTTGATGCCGAAGGATGGCGACCCCAGAGTGGCAAAACCGATAAAGATGGAACGATCGTCGAGGACCGCATCTATAACCGGAAGGATTTTGACCGGTGTCTGGTAATTGAGGAGAGAACGGAAACGGTAGCCAAAAAACTAACCGAGTTTTTGAAGGGTTATGACCGGTTTGCAAAGACAATTGTATTTTGTGTCGATATAGACCATGCTGAACGGATGCGTTCAGCATTAGCCAGGCAAAATGCTGATTTAGTAGCTGAAAACTACAAATATGTCATGCAGATCACCGGTGATAATGATGAAGGAAAACGAGAATTAGATAACTTTATCAATCCCGAAGAAAGGTATCCGGTAATAGCAACTACGTCTGAATTAATGACAACCGGCGTGGATGCTCAAACCTGTAAAGTTATTGTGTTGGATGCCAACATCAATTCAATGACAAAATTCAAACAAATCATTGGGCGCGGTACCCGGATAAATGAAGAATTTGGCAAACTCTATTTTACCATTTTAGACTTTCGAAATGCCACCGATTTGTTTGCCGACAAAGACTTTGACGGAGATCCAATAAGGGTAAAACCGGTTTCTGAAGATACCAATTTAGGTGGAATTGTCGATGAAGAAGAAAAGGATACTACACCCCTAATTGATGAAGTGACTGGTGAGGAGATAGAGATTAAAAAACCTGAAATCCGTTATCCGGAAACCGAACAAACTAAAGAAGTGATCAAAGAGCCACACCAAAAAATCTATGTAAACGGAGTCGATATTACTGTTTTGATAAGTCGTGAAATGTATTTCGACCAGCATGGTAAAGCGATCATCGTCAGTTTAAAAGAACATACCAAAGAAATTATCAGGGAAAAGTATGCCTCGTTAGATGCTTTTCGGAACAGATGGAATACAACAGAACGAAAGGAAGCCATTATCGCCGAATTGCAGGAACAGGGAATTATGGTTGATGCGTTATATGATGCAGTGGATAAACAGATTGATTTATTCGATTTGATTTGCCATATTGCTTTTGACCAGCCCTCATTAACGCGAAAAGAGAGAGCCAATAACGTGAAAAAACGGAATTACTTCGCCAAATATGGCGATCAGGCAAGAGATGTTTTGGAAGCCTTGTTGGACAAATATGCTGATGAAGGAATTACCAACATTGAAAGCATGGAAGTATTAAGGGTAAATCCTTTTGATGAATTTGGTTCAGCTTACGAAATTGTGAATGGAATCTTTGGTGGAAGGGTGAATTATCAGGAAGCGATTCACGAGTTGGAATCAGAACTCTATAAAAACATTGGATAACAGATGATTGAGAATAGCAGCACTGAATATAAAAGTTTAAAAAAGATAATTGATCCTCAGGGTAGGATTAAAACAGAAGGGTTAAGGGACCTCGCAGTTACCGGTGTCTCATTTGCCAATGCCCAGGGCGGGAAAATTATCATAGGCATTGAAGATGATGAACAAGAGCCACCTTTAAATCAGGTTATTGATCCAAAATTGGCAAATGATACGATTACTCGGTTGCGTTCACTGTGTTTTAACGTCGGATTTACATTAAACGATATTGAAATACGGTCTAATGGCAGCCAAATTTTCAGTATAACTGTTCACCCTACTTTAAAGTCAGTTGCCACTACCGCTGACGGGAAAATTTACATGAGAGTAGGAGACCAGAGTCAACCTGCAAGAAGCGAGGACATCGTCAGGCTTGCCAGCGAAAAAGACGCTTTTCAATGGGAATTACAAAGTAGGAATGTGTCTATCGAAGAGATTCCCACATTAAATATTCAAAGTTTTGCCCAGGAAATACGAAGTTCAGATCGGGTCAAACAAGCTGTAAAGGATTTTACAGACCTCGAAATTATTGAGCATTATAATTTGTTAGAGAAGGGGAAGCTCACAAACCTTGGTGTACTATGGCTGGGAACGGCCTCCCAACGAAGCCGGTTAGCGTATCCATTAACGGTTCAATACATTGTTTATGATGAGCTCGAAAGGAAAGTAAGAAAGGAAGACTGGCAAGACTATTCAAAAAATCCAAAAGACTTATTGCTCGATATTGAAAAGCAAGCCATTGAGTTAACCTATTTTGACGAATTTCCTCAGGGGCTATTCCGGAATAAAATCAGGCACTACGATGAACGCTTAATCCGTGAATTGCTTATTAATGCCATTGCCCATAAGAGTTATACCATTTCGGGAGATATTTTTATTAAAGTGTTTAATGACCGGTTGGAAATTACCAATCCGGGTGGTTTACCCTTAGGCATTACCAAAGACAATATTTTGCATAGTACCCATCGGCGAAACCCCCACCTTATTCGTATTCTACACGATTTAAAACTGATGGAAGGTGAAGGAACGGGTTACAATCTGATTTATGAGATTACAAGTCGTGACTCAAAGGCATTCCCGGTACCTGTTTCAGATTATAATTCAACTTCAGTCACTCAGTATTCAAAGGTACTGGATGAAACCACCATTTTACTGATCGATTTTATTGATAAAAATTATCAACTATCTCAGAAAGAGTATATTGTTTTAGGAATTGTCTCCCGCCATAAAAAGATTCTTGCTACCCAATTATCTAAAGAGTTGCAATTAGCCGATGATGACCGGCTCCGTTCGTATGTTTTCCGATTAGCTGAACAGAGTATTTTGATTACAAGAGGCATAAAAAAGGGAACTGAATATTTAATAAATCCCAAATTGATTGCAAGTTCAAAGATCAACGTCAAACCTACTTTAAAGACAATTGAGCAGCCCCGGTTAAAAGCTTTAATAGAGGAAGTATTATTGAATTCACCGAATATAACCATGAATGAGATTCAGAATAAAATTGGCGATTTACCTATTCCTGATGTCCGTAAGGCAGTCTATAAATTAGTTAAATCGGAAACTATTGCCCATTCCCCAGACAAAACCTATCGCAAATATTGGCTGGTAAAAAAGAAATAATTGAGAAATAGTGTGGGTATATTCTATTCTTTTTTAACATTGGAGAAATCTGTATGCATGGCACGATAATCCACGTGTGTTGGCAACTTCTGGACATGCACAGGCACAGCAGGAGGATAATGACACCATGCATTTGTATCTACTATAAATTTTGAAGATGAAAAGAAGATCGCTAGATTACAAAGAAAATTCTCAAGCTTCGGAAAAACAACAAGACCTATTGGTTGAGAAGTCAGTGCTTTGCGCCAAGAAAAAAATACAAAGCAAATTGGGAACAGCCAATGAGAAGTTGCTCTTGAAGTGTAGACC
>Ga0118677_10006414_pt1 | contig 19916 bp, 15 predicted proteins | sample AliMusrvi5mmetaG_FD_86154 | JGI IMG/M metagenome (GOLD analysis project Ga0118677, IMG submission 86154)
CGTGACACCGGCCTGCACATCGCCACACTCTGGCGGCCCGCATGTTTGCCGCCATTCTCACCACGCTGCTATTTGCCCTTTCCGGTTTGAGCGGACGCCGCTTGTCCAACCACCTTCCTGGGTCGCAGGCGAACCTGCTACGACTTGTGCTGGCGGCATCCGTGCTCGGCAGCTTCGCCCACCTGCAAGGCTTCGGGGTGAGCGGGCCGGCCTTCGCCTGGTTGTTTGTTAGCGGCTGCATCGGCTTTGGCATCGGCGACTTGGCATTGTTCCAAGCCTACCCGCGCATCGGCACGCGCCGCACGATGGTGCTGGTGCAATGTCTCGCGGCACCGATCGCCGCCGTGACCGAATGGATTTGGTTAGGCACAGTGCCCGGCGCGACGCAGGCCATCTTCGGCGCGATCATATTACTCGGCGTGGGAATTGCGCTGATGCCGGGCAGCACCGAGGTGGGCCCCAGCAACGGCTTGTGGGTGGGCAGTTTGTTCGGCACACTCGCAGCCATGTGTCAGGCATGGGGCGCGGTCCTCAGCCGCAAGGCCTATGCGGTGGCCGCTGCTCAGGATTTTCACATCAACGGCGCAAGCGGGGGCATCAATGCAGCCTACCAGCGACTTCTCGGCGGATTGGTGATTTCCGCCATTTTCGTGCTCTATCTTAGGGTTGTGCGCCGGCCCGGGACGGCTGCGTGTCCGCCCCAGTGGCGTCTCGCGGCACCACTGCTCATTGCCAACGGCCTGTGTGGTCCGGCGTTCGGGGTCAGCTGCTACCAATGGGCCCTATCGGCAGCACCGACCAGCATCGTGCTGCCCATCGTGGCCACCACGCCCCTCGTGGTCATGCCCTTGGCGCATTTCATCGAGGGTGACAAGATGACGCTTCGAACATTGCTAGGCGGAGCCTTGGCGGTAGGAGGCGTGGTGGGCCTGACCTTGCTGCGGTGATCTTTTCCCTGTGCCGGACAACCCCGGCTCCATGGTCTTGTGCTCAAAAAAAGATTTCTCACTGGTAAAAATTTCACATCGGCTCCGAAACATCCCCCACCCCACCTGCGTAAGGCAACGACCTATGCGCATTCCCCCATCCATTCTCGTGCTGTTGTTGGCGCTCAGCTCCTTGTCGGCCGCTACGACCTATCAAACGATTGATGACGCCATCGCCCATGGCGATTTAGCCGACGTGCGTCTGCACCTCGCTGCCGATCCCGCCAACCTTAACCAAGGCCGCGACAAGACTCGAACACCATTGGCCCAAGCTGTCCAGCGCAACAAATCCGAAATTGCCCTGGTATTGATCGAGGCAGGCGCCAAGCCCGATGCCCAGGACGGATCACAACGCAGCATCCTTCACTTAGCCGTTGAGCGCAACAATCCAGCCCTAGTCACGGCCCTGCTCAAGGCTGGGGCCAAACCCGACGCACGCGACAAAGACGGCTGGACGCCTCTGCACCATGCGGCAGCCAAAAACCAACTCGCCAGCGCCAAAGCCCTGCTGGCCGGCGGAGCCAACCCAATGGTCTTGAGCGAACTCGGCGGCACCCCCTTGCATGAAGCCGCTGCCAGCGGCGGCGCAGAAATCGTCCAACTCTTGCTCGATCACAAGGTGGATCCCAAACTCAAATCCAAACAAGACGTCACCGCCTTGGATATCGCCAAAAAATTCAAAAACGAAGCGGCCATCGCCATATTATCAAAATTGTGAGGGCGGGACTGGTGCCAGCCGATGTGCCCATTCGGGTTTCTCAAGCGGCCCCCACCACAACCATCACCTCTGCTGCAATATCTGAAACAGGTTGTGCGCATGATCCGTCCACAGCGGCACGTCCAACGCCCGGGCATACACCGGCGGCACCGCCGGATGAGCCCGGATGAATTCCGCGTCCTTGCTCAACAACAGGTAGTCGGGTTGATAGTGGCCGGCCAACTCGCCCGGATCAATGCATTGCCGAGTCGTTAGAAAACCAAATTCGCGGGCGAGGCGCTCCACCACCGGGGCGAGGTTGAGGTACTTGTTAGTGATGTGAACGACAATCACGCCGTTGGGCTGGAGGTGGCGCTGGTATATCTCAAATGCCTCGCGAGTGAGCAAATGCACCGGCACCGAGTCGCCGCTGAATGCGTCTAGCAGCAATGCATCAAAATGCTGGGGCGGCTCATGCTCCAGCGAGAGACGCGCATCGCCCATCGCCAATTCATAGTTGGCACCGCGTGCTTCCAAGTCATCAATGAAAGTGAACCACTTGCGTGCCATGCTCACCACGTCAGGATTGATCTCGTAAAACCGATAGGTCTGACCGCGCTCGGCATAACACGCCACCGTAGCGGTGCCCATGCCTATGATGCCAACCCTGGCGTCCGACTTGGTTTTGAGAGCATCAAGCACCATCCCAACGCCGGATTCGTGCCCGTAGTAGGTGAGCGGGTCGCGGCGTTTCTCCGGAGTGAGGTGCTGGCGGCCATGTTCCGTGCCGCTGCAATAGAGCGAGCGGGAGTCACCCTCGACGTCATCACTCCATGCTTCAACCCGCAGTGTACCGTAAAAACTCCGGGAACGCGCCAAAGCGTTGCCAAATGACAAAAACTCCCAATCCACGACAAAGTACAGCGCCACCACCGCCACCACCGCAAATCCTGCTCCCACCAGCTTGCGCGTCGTCGCCCGCCGCTGCCCCATCACACCCCTGCAGGCAACCCAGCTAACCAACACGAATCCGCCGACCAGACCCAGCGACCATTCCATGAATGTGGTAAACACCAACGGTGCCACCAAACTGACCAGCAAGCCGCCCAAAGCGCCGCCGGCCGACATCAAGAGATAGTATTCCGTTAGGTGAGAGGTACCCGGTTTGAGCCGCGCCAATTCCCCATGGCACACCATGCAGACGAGAAACAACGTTGCGAAATAGATCACCAATTCCGTCACAAAATCCGGCGTCCAATTCCACGGAATTTCGAACAGCCCGGATGTCAGCACGATGGACAACATCGCCGGCACTGCCCAAGCCGCACGCCGATACCAGCGCGGATGGTCAAAGCAAATGATGAACGTAAGCAGATAGAGAGCCAGCGGCACAACCCACAAAAATGGAATGACCGCCACATCCTGGCATACGTGGTTAGTGGTGGCCAGCAACATCAGCGAGGCGAAGGCCGGCAACAGCACCCACTGCAGGCGGCGAAGCGCTCCCGGCTTGGGTGACATGGCATCGACTTGTATTTCAGCCTGCAAGCGACGGGCGGCCTCGGCACTGCCGCGGCGCCACTCGCCCACTGCACAGGCCCCCATCAAGAGCGCAAACACCCCGAAGGCACCAGACCAAATCCACGCCTGCCGCACCACATCCCAGCGCGGTTCGATTAGAATCGGATAGGTCAAAAGCGCGGTGAGCGAGCCGGCGTTCGACAGGGCATACAAGCGCCAGGGCGTTCGGTTTGGATAGACGCGAGAATACCACACCTGCACCAGCGGACTGGTCGCGGAAAGCACGAAATATGGCAATCCAACGGTGGCCAGCAACAGCAGCACAATCCGCCACGCTGGATTTGCCGTGCCTTCCGGCTTGAGATCCGCCCCCGGCACGATGGGCAACAGCGCCACCGCCAGCCCCAGCAGCACCACATGCACCCAGGCCTGGGTCAGCGGTCTTCGCCGACTCAACAGGTGTGCGTAACTGTAGCCGCCAAACAGAGCCACCTGGAAAAACAGCATACACATGGTCCAGACGCCGGGACTGCCGCCAAACCACGGCAATATAAACTTGCTGATAACCGGCTGCACCTGAAACAACAGGAACGCCCCCAGCAAACTAACCAGACAGAAGATGTAATTCATAATGATCCCCGGCAAACAAAGGCGGCCACCATGGCGATCCCCTTGCGGCTGAGTCTTACTCTCCTCCTTCACCCCGCGCAACAGTAATTTAGGAGGTTCAAAACACCTGACCTCCGTCGATCACGATCGCAAATTTGCAGGAACGCCCTGTCTGCTCCATACTCGCCCCGGATTCGGGGCTTGTGTCTCTGCTCAGCGCCTTCTTCACACCTCACCGGCGGAAAGCCACCGGAGAGCTGGCGGTTGACAAACTCTGCAAGGGACAAAAACGGCCCGAGCAGACGCACTTGTCTAACCACATCCTTGGCCACTGCGTCGAGAAACCGAGGATCCACCGTGCGGTAACCGGCAAACTCGCTGACCTCGGGAAAATCCCCAGACGAACCGGTCAGCCCCGCCTTGGTATCCCCGGCAACACTGAGGCGGCTGTATGCGTAATGCGTGGCAGCCGAGAGCGTGGCTTCCCACGATGTGCCGCTCTCCCGGATGAAAGGAATGCGCTGGTTTTGGGCATGCCCTAACAATGCCCGCCAAGCACTCACCGAGGTGGAATTATCGTTGAACATGCCTACCACCTCACAAATGGCAACGGGTCCCCGGCTGAAATGGTATTATCGACTCAAAAACCCCATGTGTGAAGCTACCTATTTATGGAGTACTTCGGCAATTTCAAGTGCTCGATGGTCCTGTTTTGCCTATGGTTGCGTAACTTCTCGTTGATAGAAATTTCCTTGCAACAAACGGGTGAATTTTCTGTGGGTTGCGCAACGTAGTCGAGCGGTCTCATGAATCAGCACCTTCCCTACTCACTTATTAGCGCCCTCGGGTTTTCCAGTCTTGTTGGCCAGGATTTGCCGCCGGTATTTCCCCAAGACCCGGCGCAGACGCTTGAGCGGACGTGTTTCCAGACATCGCGGCCATGGAGCCCGCAAGGCAATCTCAGATCCGACGTCGCTCTCGTGTATGGTATCGATAAAAGCCTGCCGGCAAGAATCGATAGTTGGAAGAACCGCGGCTATCGGGTGCATCTGATGACCGGCGTCGCCTGGGGCGAGTACCAGGACTACCTCTATGGCCGCTACGACGGAATCAATCACGAGGACAATGCCCAGACCGACCGCAACGGCCGAAAAATCGGCCACGGCGGCGATGTTTACTATATGTCACCTGCGGAGAACTATGGGGAGTACCTCTGCGTCGGTGTCCAACGAGGACTGGATGCGGGTGTGGAAGCGGTGCACTTGGAAGAGCCTGAGTTTTGGGCGCGGGCCGGCTATTCGGAGGGCTTTAAACGCGAGTGGCAGGCATTCTATCACGAACCATGGCAGGCCCCGCACACCAGTGTGGACGCCCAATGGCGTGCCTCCAAGTTAAAGTATTTCCTCTATCGGCGTGCACTGCAACAGGTTTTCGATCACATCCAAGCATTCAACAAGCGCACTGGCAAGAGCGTCCGCTGCTACGTTCCCACCCACAGTCTCATCAACTATGCGCACTGGTGCATCGTCAGCCCGCAATCCAGCCTGGCCATGCTCGCCGGTTGCGACGGCTACATTGCCCAAGTATGGACCGGCACCGCCCGAACGCCCAATCATTTCCGCGGCAAACAGAAAGAGCGCACATTTGAAACCGCCTTCCTCGAATACGGTGCCATGCAAAACCTCGTCCGCGCCACAGGCCGCAGTGTTTGGTATCTCAATGACCCCATCGAGGACAACCCGAGCCATGACTGGAATGACTACCGATCTAACTGGGAGTCCACCCTCGTCGCCTCCTTGCTCCAACCGGACGTCTGGCAGTACGAGGTCGCTCCATGGCCCGAGCGCATCTTCGCCGGTCGCTATCCAGCCAACGTGCTAGAGGAGCACCGCCATTCGATACCACCGGTTTATGCCACCGAATTGCAGGTGGTCATCAACGCCCTCAACGACATGAAGCAATCGAATCACAGTTGGGACTGTGGCACCCGCGGCATCGGTGTGCTCATCAGCGATTCACTGATGTTCCAGCGCGAGCAACCAACCCCCAGCGATCCGAACATGGCGCATTTCTACGGACTCGCCCTGCCCTTGCTCAAGCGCGGCATTCCGGTGACACCCGTCCAACTTGAAAACGTCACCCTCGCAGGATTTCTCGACACCCAGCAAGTCCTGCTGCTGTCCTATCAGGGGCAAAAACCCCTATCCGCCGATGTCCACACCGCGCTGGCTGCGTGGGTCAACAAGGGCGGCGTGCTGGTCTTCGCCGATGATGACTCCGACCCCTACAACCTGGTCCGCGAGTGGTGGAACGACCAAGGAAAATCCACCCGCATCCCCCGCCAACTCCTCTTCGACACCCTCGGCCTCACCAATGCCAGCTTTTCTAACGATCCAGTCCCAGCCGCCAAGGTCGGCAGTGGCCGCGTCATTTGGCTGCGCGAAAACCCGGTGCACTTCGCCCTGAGCGAAAGCGCTGACGCACGCCTCGCCACGGTTGTCAGGCAAGCGGCTGAAGCTGCCAACCTCACCTGGCGGGAGACCAACCACCTATTGCTAAGCCGTGGACCCTATCGGATCGGTGCCGGCCTGGATGAATCGATCTCCGCCCCACTCGTCACCCTGCAAGGCCGATTTATCAATTTGTTTGATCCGCAACTCGTCCTGCAACACGACATCACACTCGCCCCCGGAAGCCGCTTCTTCCTGCTGGATCTCGACGCCGTCAAGTCCCCCACCCCACGCCTGCTCGCGGCAGCCTGCAAAACACTACCGTTAGAAAATACCGCAGGTGAACTCCGTTGGACGGTTGAAGGCGTTGCCAACACCCAGGCCATCGTGCTCATTGCCTGCACCACAACGCCGCTATCCATCGAACTGGACGGACGTGCCATCTCTGACTTTAACTATTCCGTCGGCGAGGGACTGCTGTACATCCGCTTCCCTAACGAAGCCCGGCCGCGGGTGCTCACCATCAAGACTCAGTAAACAACATCACTCGTGTCTTGGGTCTGAGACTCAGCCTCTAGAGTCCTTGAAAAGCCAAAGTTACTGTCGTTAGGTCAAGTTTTCTGCTCTTGCGTCTTTTAGTCTTGTGTCTTCGGTCTGAGGCGAAGCCTCGTTAGAATATCAGAACTTCCGCAGCACGGTGTCGTGGCGGAGGCGCTCTGCGGTCCCCGGATGGTCGAGGGTAAAGTGCAGGCCGCGGGACTCCTTGCGGCGCACCGCGCAATCGACGATCAGACTGGCGGCAGTGACCAAGTTTCGCAGTTCGAGGATATCAGCGTTGACGCGGTGGCCCCAATAAAACTCGCGGACTTCCTTACCCAAATTGCGCAGGCGGGCGGCGGCTCGGCGCAGACGGTTATCGGTGCGAACGATTGACACATAGTCCCACATCAGCCTGCGAATCTCATCCCAATTGTGATAGATAACGACTAACTCGTCCGCCTCGGCGGTATTTCCCGGTTCCCACTCGGGGATGACCGGGGCGGCCGGCACCGGTCTGCCTGGAGCGAAACAACGCAGGCAATCGGCCACGGCCAAGCGAGCCATGACGTTGCCTTCCAGCAGGGAATTGGAGGCCAGGCGATTGGCACCGTGGAGGCCGGTGCAAGCGACTTCGCCGATGGCGTAAAGACCGGTGATGCCGGTGCGACCTGCGACGTCGGCGACCACACCGCCGCATTGATAGTGGGCGGCGGGAACCACCGGAATGGGCTGGGTTTCGCAGTCCAAGCCGAAATTCAGCAGGTTTTGATAGATATATGGAAAGCGTTCGGGCATGAATCCCTTTGGCTTGTGGGTGATATCCAGATAGACGCAATCCGCGCCGCTGCGTTTCAGTTCACGGTCGATGGCACGGGCAACGATATCGCGAGGTGCGAGGGACCCGCGGTGGTCGCTCTGGAGGGTAAAATCCTCGCCCTTGGCATTGATCAGGATGCCGCCTTCGCCGCGCACCGCCTCGCTGACCAGGAATGAGCGGGCTTCCGGGCCGGTGGCACCGGGATTGTAGAAGCACGTTGGGTGGAACTGGATGAATTCCATGTTAGCGATAGAGGCACCGGCGCGCCAGGCGAGGGCCACGCCATCGCCGGTGGCGGAATCCGGGTTGGTGGTGTAGAGATAGACTTTGCCGCAACCTCCGGTGGCGAGCACCACCCGGTCCGCCCTGAAAATACGCACCTCGTTGGTTTGCGCGTTGAGCACATAGGCACCTAACACCCGGTCGTCGGCCACCGCGCCTAGCTTGGCGGTGGTGATCAGATCGATGGCCACGTGCTGCTCCAAGAGGGTGATGTTAGGAGTGTTGCGGGCGGCCTCAATGAGTGCCGTGGCAATCTTGAGGCCGGTGGTATCGCGGGTATGCAACACCCGTCGGTACGAGTGGCCGCCCTCCGTGCCGAGTTCAAAGCGCCCATCCTTGCGGTCAAACACCATGCCGTAACCCATTAAATCCTCAATGGTCGCCGCCCCCTCGCCGATGATCGTGCGCACCGAGGCCTCGTTGCACAGCCCGGCCCCCGCATCCAAAGTGTCGGCCACATGACTCTCGACCCCGTCCCCGCTCGAACACATCCCGTCGGGCAGCACTGTGGCAATGCCCCCTTGCGCCCAGGCCGTGTTAGATTGGTAGGCCCCGCCTTTCATCAACACCACCACCGACCCGTGGCGCGCCGCCCGCAGGGCAAACGACAAGCCGGCCACTCCGCCCCCGATGACAAGAAAATCTGCGCTCATGCGCCGATGATAGGGGTAACGCCCGCCCTGGCAAAGCCAATTTGTCTGTGCAAAGGCACTTGGCGCGATGGATTTTGGTTTGCAGCGTTGTGTCTGGCGGCCTAAACTCCCGGCCCCATGTCAGACCAGCCATTTCACTATCAAGATCCGTTCGCCCTCGGCCCGGATACCACGGAATACGAACGGCTCACCTCCGAACACGTGTCGCTCGGCGAGTTTGAAGGCAAACCAGTGCTCAAGGTCGCCCCGGAAGGACTGACCTTGCTGGCGGCAGAAGCCTTCAAGGCGATCAATTTCACGCTGCGTGCCTCGCATCTGGCGCAGGTGGCGGCCATTCTGGAGGACGCTGAGGCGTCGGAAAACGACCGGATGGTGGCGCTGATGATGCTCAAGAATGCGGAGATTGCGGCGCACGGAATATTGCCGTTCTGTCAGGACACGGGCACCGCCACCATCGTCGGCAAGAAGGGCGAACAAGTGTGGACCGGTTGCGATGACGCCGAAGCCCTATCAAAAGGCATCTATCAGACGTACACCAAGGAGAACCTGCGCTACTCACAAACCGCCCCGCTGAGCATGTTTGAGGAGGTCAACACCAAGACCAACCTGCCTGCACAAATCGACCTGTATGCCACCGGTGGCACCGCCTACAAGTTCTTGTTTGTGAGCAAGGGCGGCGGCTCTGCTAACAAGACATTTCTCTATCAGGAGACCAAGGCCCTGCTCAACCCGAAGCGCTTCAAGGAATTTTGCATCGAAAAAATGCATTCGCTGGGCACCGCCGCCTGCCCGCCCTATCACCTCGCATTTGTCATCGGCGGCACCTCGGCCGAAACCTGTCTAAAGACCGTCAAGCTGGCCTCCACCCATTACTATGACGAGCTGCCAACGTCCGGAAATGAACACGGGCGGGCGTTCCGCGATCTGAAACTCGAACAGGAATTGTTAGCCGAAGCCCGGGAAATTGGCATCGGTGCCCAGTTTGGCGGCAAGTACTTCGCACTGGATGTGCGCGTCGTCCGGCTGCCGCGCCACGGTGCCTCCTGCCCGGTGGGCCTCGGCGTATCCTGCTCGGCAGACCGCCAAATGCTGGCAAAAATCACCCAGGACGGCATTTTCCTTGAGAAGCTTGAAAAAGATCCAGGGCGGTTTATTCCCGAGCGTTTCCGCGATTGGAGATTCAAAGGGGTACCAATCAACCTAGACCTCGGCATGGAACAAACCCTCGCCACCCTCGGCAAGTACCCGGTGACGACCGCTCTTTCCCTAACAGGAACCATCATCGTCGCCCGCGATATCGCCCACGCCAAGCTCAAGGAAATCCTCGATACCACCGGCGAGCTGCCGGAGTATTTCCGGAAATACCCGGTGTATTATGCCGGCCCGGCCAAAACCCCCGCCGGCATGGCATCAGGCTCCTTCGGTCCGACCACCGCCGGCCGCATGGACAGTTACGTCGAACTCTTCCAAGCTAACGGCGGCTCACTGGTGATGCTCGCCAAAGGCAACCGCTCGCCTCAGGTCACCTCAGCCTGCCAAAAACACGGCGGCTTCTATCTTGGATCCGCTGGCGGACCCGCCGCACTCCTCGCCCAGGATCATATCAAAAGCCAGGAAGTCGTCGCCTTCCCGGAACTCGGCATGGAAGCCGTTTGGAAAATTGCCGTGGAGAATTTCCCAGCCTTCATCCTCGTCGATAACAAAGGCAATGATTTCTTCACCTCACTGAGCGCCTGCCCAGTCTGCCATTGATGCTTCAGATCATTCACCTGCCTGACTTAATTGATTACCAAGACGCACTGCGCCTGCAAGAGCAGGCCGTCGAGGCGATTTTGGACGGCAGTGGCGCGGACCTGGTGTATTTGTTAGAGCATCGACCGGTGTACTCCATCGGCCGGTTGCGCGACCAATCATCACTGCGCGACGTGGCCGGACTTCCCCACCCCGTTTATGAAACCAACCGCGGCGGCCAGGCAACCTATCATGGCCCGGGCCAACTCGTCGGCTATCCCATCCTCGATCTAACGCCGAGGGGCCGCGACCTCCACCAGCACCTGCGGGGCATTGAGGACGCGCTGATCCGCGCCTGCGCCACCTGTGGCGTGAGCGCCGGACGCCGCGATAATCTAACTGGCGTATGGGTCGCCGACCGCAAGCTCGCATCCATCGGGGTGGGTGTGCGCAAGTGGGTGTCGATGCACGGGTTTGCCCTCAACGTCACCAACGCCTGCCTGCCGCCGTTTCTAGCGATCACCCCATGCGGGCTAGACGGGGTGGCCATGACCAGCCTGGAAGCTGAGGCTGGGTGCCCGATCGGCCTCGGAGAGGTGGTGGCGGCACTCACCCGCGAAATGAGGCACTTGTAAAATCCCCTTGGTGTTGCACGAAAGGCCCGAGATTCTGTCGTTAGATCAAATTGATCGTCTGGTGTATTGCATCCTTGTGTCCTGGGTCTGAGGCGAAGTGTCGCTGGCATTTTTCCTGAAGCAATCGCGTGAAAGATTCGGGGGGGATAGCCACGTTTACAGTGCCTCGCCACCGAGCGGGTTCGGAGCAACATGCTGCCGCATCCCGATTCAGCCTCCCAAATGATGTCCCCCATGAAACACCCTCAATCCGCAATATTGAACCTGCACCTGTCCTGCTTGGCCACCACCTTGCTGGGCATGGCCATCACACTGCCCGTCACCGCCGAGGACGCCAAACCTGCCGCCGCGACACTGGGTACCACCGCTGCACCCGGGACCCAGCCACTAGAACTCCGCCTGCCCAAGCCATTGTTCGTCGGCACGCCTAAGAATATCAAGTCCACCAATCTGGAGAAACCGCTCCCGGGCAAACGCCCGGTCTATCAGGTTCCAGCCGGCACCGTCCTGCTTTCCGGCGGCAAAAAGGTCACCAGCAGTGACGCCGCACCGATTATCGGCAGTCTGGAAGAGGTGACCGACGGCGACAAGGAAGCCGGCGACGGTAGCATCGTCGAACTGGCACCCGGCAAGCAATATGTGCAGATCGACTTGGGCAAGCCCGCCACGCTCGCCGCGCTGGTTGTTTGGCATTATCATCAAGATGCACGCGTCTATCGCGACGTGGTGGTGCAGGTGGCGGAGGATCCGGATTTCATCATGGGGGTGACCACCGTATTCAACAACGACGATGACAATTCATCGGGTTTGGGTGCTGGCAAGGACAAGGAATACCTTGAGACGTACGAGGGTAAACTCATCGACGGCAAAGGGGCGAAGGGACGCTACGTGCGCCTCTATAGCAATGGCAACACGTCCAACGACGCAAATCATTACATCGAAGTGGAAGTTTACGGCAAGCCGCTACCCTAATCCGTGAAATTCGCGCGGACCTTGGTATCCATCGTGTCTTGCCGCTGCGGGTGGTTGAGGGCATGGCGGGGCGTCGTGGGCGTGCTGCTGGTGTTGTTGATAGCGGCGGCGGCGCTGGGGTTTCGCTTGGAGCGCCTGGAGCTGAGACCCTTTCATGGTGACGAGGCGGTGCAGGCGGTCAAGGCCGGCGAGTTGTTTGACGGCGGCCTCTATATCTATAACCCCTACGAGTTTCACGGGCCCAGCCTCTACTATTTCACCCTGCCAATTTTAAAACTCCTCGGCGTGAAGCGCTTTGCCGACGCCAGGGATAGTGATTTCCGGTTAGTGCCTGTGTTGTTTGGAACGGGGCTCATTCTGTTGTTATTGCCCATGCGCCGGGCTCTTGGAACTGTGGCCTGTCTGACGTCGGCGGTTCTGCTAGCGGTGTCGCCAGCCATGGTGTTTTTCAGCAGATACTACATTCAGGAAATGGTCTTGGTGTTTTTCGCAGCGCTGGCGTTGCTATCGCTGTGGAGGGTTTTCTGCAAGCGAAGCGCGGTTTGGATGGTGATGTTAGGACTGGCGGTAGGCATGATGTATGCCACCAAGGAAACCAGCGTCATTTTCTGCGGTGCCCTGGCTGCCGCCTATGGCTGGTTGGTGATGTGCCGACGACGACGCGAGGGGCGCCGGTTATGGCACGTTGAGCGGCGTGATTTCTATCTGGCGTCGCTGGCGTGCGGGGTGGCGGTGCTGGTTGCCGGGGTGTTTTATTCCTCGATGTTGGCCTATCCGCGGGGTCCTCTGGATTCGTTGCTGGCATTCCGCCACTATTTTGATCGTAGCGGTGGCGATGGCAGCGCCGCCCTGCACCAGCAACCCTGGTATTACTACTTGAAGATGTTATGCTATACCAAGGACGCGCCGGGGCCTTGGTGGAGTGAGGGGCTCATTTTGGCGCTCGCTGCCATCGGTCTCATCGCCAGTCTGCGCCGCCGGGTGGGCGCTGCGATCAACCCCGATTTGGCGGTATTTCTGGCAATTTACACGATCTGCCTGACCGTGGCCTTCGCACTCATTCCCTACAAGACGCCGTGGAACCTGCTCGGGTTTCTGCATGGCTTCATCCTGATGGCGGGCCTCGGTGCCAGCGTGCTTTTCCAGGGGTTGCCGCAAGGTGCCGCGCGGGCCGTGTTCGCTGGGTTGCTGCTAACGGGGAGCGGGCAACTCGCCGCCCAAGCGGCACGTGCCAACTTCCGATTTTGTGCCGATTCACGCAACCCGTATGTCTATGCCCATGCACTGCCCGATGTGGTCCGTCTGGCCCGGCGCATCAGCGAACTCGCCGCATTGCACGCGGATGGTCCGGCGATGCGCATGCATTGCATCACTCCTGAGTATTGGCCCTTGCCCTATTATCTGCGCAAGTTGAACAGGATCGGCTATTGGAGTGACATACCGTCGGCTCCTGACGCGCCGGTGATCGTCGCCAGTGCCGAACTGCAGGAGTCACTCGAACCACTGTTGCACGGAACCTATCACACCGAATTCTTCGGCCTGCGCCCCGGCGTCCTGCTGGTGCTAAATATCCAACAAGACCTGTGGGATAGATTCCTGTTGGAAAGATCCAGACAAAAAAACCGCTGAATTCAAAAACTCACCACGCATGTGGCGGTGACGCCTGCAAGCGCCATCGATGGTGGCGGCGACAGAAGAGGATTCGGCGGGACGCCGGCGCTCCCCTCACTTTGATCTAGCATTTGCGTGGGCGCAGGCCCATGACCAGCCGGATGGCAACGATGGGAAGGGCGGCGATGAGGAGGGCTGCGGCGGCGGTTTTCAAGCCGGGATAGACACGGGCGCGGTCGCTATCCATAGCGGCAAGGGCCTCGGCCACGACCTGTTTTTTTGGCACGTAGAAGCTGCGGTGCCCTGGCATTTCGCGGCTTTCGCCGTGACGACGGGCGACATCACCGAACTGGGTTTTGACCGGGCCCGGGCACACGGCGAGCACCGGGATGTGGTGGTCTCTGAGCTCGATGCGCAGGGCTTCGGAAAAACTCGTGACGTAGGCCTTGCTCGCGGCATAGACGGCAAAGTCCGGCAGCGGCAGCAAGCTGGCCAGTGAACTGACGTTGATGATCGCGCCCCGGCGGCAGCGGATCATCGCCGGCAACAAGGCATGGGTGAGGTGGGTGAGTGCCTCCATGTTGAGGCTGAGCATGGCACGCAACCTCGCCCAATCGGCTGTGACAAACTCGCCGTAGTCGCCAAGACCGGCGTTATTGACCAATAAGTCCGGGATGCAGCGTTGCAGGATCAGGTTTTCCACCAGATCGTCGCGCTCGCCAGCGTCGCTTAAATCGGCGGCATGGACCAAGACCTCGACAGAGGGATACAAGGAGGTGATGCGTTCGGCGAGTTGCCGCAACAATGTCTCTCGGCGTGCCACGAGCACGAGCTTATCGACGCGTGAGGCGAGCTGCAAGGCAAACTCCTCACCCAAGCCGGAGGAGGCACCGGTGATGAGAGCACAAGAGAAAATGGCGGGCTGGGGCATGCCGGGATATTACACCACAGCTCCAGCCCGCGCCATCTCGGATTATGCCATCTGGTTTTCGCCGTTGGGTCCCTGGGTCACCTGCAGAACACGCAGCGGCAGACGCACGAGGATTTCGCCGTCACAGCCGATATCGATGGAGAAAATGCCCATTTTCTGGAAGCGCAACCCTTGCAGGTTCATCACGATGTTGCGGGTGAGAAACGGCACGTTCTTGGGAAACTGCACTTCGAATTCCGGTTCGATGGGCATATTGTTGGGGTCGAGCGACTCGCCGTCCTCGTCGATGATATTGATGGAAAGCTTGTGGCGGCCGGCGTCCTCAGGGGTGAAACACATCCGCATGGCTAGGGCGCATGAGGGATGGACGACGGGCACGGCGCGGGCAACGAGGGTGTCGAAGGTGCCGGAAATCACGAGCTTGCCGTTGTAGTCGGCGGCAAAGTCACAGAGGGTGGCAATTTGAATATCCATAATAGGGGAGTGAGTGTATTGCAGGTTTTCCCGGGCGACAGGAATTGCCCCTCGGGACAACTTGTCTGAGGCCGGACCTGCCAAAGGTCCAGCCTAAATTGCTCAGGGTACGCCAATGTTTTCGTCGCGCACATCGTCATCCAGCGGCTGGGCGCGGCCCTGGGGCTTAGCTTTGGGCGGCTCTTCATCCGGATGAAGGGGCTCGACTGGCAGCGCCCGCAGCGGTCCCTCCACCGGTGTTGCCGGCGGCAATCCGCCCTCGGGTGGATGCTCGTCGCTGGCCGGTTTGGCGCTCGGTTCCTTGTCCTCGACGACGATGAGTGCCCGCTTGGGCGGCGCGATGATATCCTTGATATCGTCTTTGATCGGCTCGAAAAAATTGCGCACCATCGGGGCTGCCATGTGACCGCCCGAGATGATTTCGCCAGGCCGCCCCTCGTAGAGCACGGCGAATGCATAGCGCGGGTTGTCCTTGGGCAAAAAGCCGGCAAACCAAGCCAGATTCTGGTTTTTCGCCTTTGGCCCCCATTGGGCGGTGCCGGTTTTTCCGCACAACTGGGTGTAGCTCAAGGCACCGCTGCCGCCGGTGCCGTAGCCGCTGTTGACCACGTCGGCCATGCCCGCTCGGACCACCTCGACGGCTTTGGCATCGACGCCGAGCCAATGCTTGCGCTCTGGCACATTGACTTTGACGACCCGCCCGCGGGTATCTTGAATTTGGCTGATGAGCTGGAGCCGCGGCAAGGCACCGCCATTGGCGATCCCGGCCATCGCCTGTGCCACCTGCAACGGTGAGGCCAACAGCGAACCTTGACCGATCGACAAATTGGCGGTGTCCCCGTCCAGAATGCGGCGGCGTTCATTCTTGAGCATCCACGCGTCGTTGGGCACCAAACCCGCCGTCTCACCAACGAGCGGCAATCCGCTGCGCTCACCGTAGCCCAGTTTACGGGCCAAGCTCAGAAAGGCGGTCGGACCCACTTTGATGCCGACTTGATAGAACCATGGGTTGCAGGATCGGGCCAGAGCGCGGCGGACATTGATGGGCCCCTCGGGTGTCTTGCTCCAATTGTTAAAAACGTGGTTGCCGACTTGAATGGACGCCGGGCAGTCGATGGTGGAATTTTCGCTGACGGTGCCGTTGTTGAGGGCGGCTAGGGCGATAACGGGCTTGAATGAGGAGGCGGGGGGATAGGCGGATTGGAAGGCGCGGCCGAACAATGGCTGTGCGGGGTCATCTTGTAGCGCCTTGAACTCGGTGTCACTAATCCCGGGAATGAAGTGGTTGAGGTCAAATGACGGCCGAGAGGCCATCACCAGCACCTCGCCGGTGATCACGTCGATGACCACCATGGCTCCCCGCCGACAGCCGTTGCGAAGGACTTTTTCGGCGAGCTTTTGCCAGTCGAGGTTGAGGGTGGTGACGAGGGTGCCGCCGGGGCGCGGGCGTGTCACCTGTTCTTCGAGCAATTTATTGCCGTTTTCATCGAACAACAAGCGTTTCATGCCGGGTTCACCGGTGAGTTGGTTATCGTAGAGTTTTTCCAATCCGGCGCGGCCCTCGCTCTCCTCCCACATCGGTTCATTGAAATTGATGGGGCCGGTGGGCAGCTTGCCGACGCTGCCGGCGTAGCCGATGATGTGCGAGGCGAGATCCCCGCAGGGATAGAAGCGGCGGTACACCGGATGCAAAATCAGCCCGGATGGCAACTTGGCTTCCAGCTCGCGTGCCTCTTTTTCCTCGATTTGTCCGGACACCAGCAGGGGCAGCCAGCGCCGGTTTCGGTAGTGGTCGTACAGCTCGTCGTTGGTCTTGGGGACCGCGTTTTTCACCAGTTTCTTCAGGGCGTCGAGCCGGGTTCGCCCCCAGCGCACAATAAACTCCTGATCAGCACTTTCAAATGCCTTGTATTGCAGGCCCACTTGATAGGCCACCTCCGTCTGCGCCAGCGCTCGGCCATCGCGGTCGGTGATTTGCCCCCGGGGTGCCGGAATCTTCTGGGTGATGGCCCGTGCGTCACGGCGCGTCAAAATCGACCCATTGCTTGCCGACTTGCCTCCGGGTGCCGTCAGCGGGGCCGTCAATTCCGTGGTCGACACCCCTGTGGAAGACTTGGCGGCAACGACCTTTTGAGCCGACAGAGGCCCAGCAGCGACCAGGGTCAGCAGCAAAAACAGATTGAAAATTTGGCGATTCACCATGCGATGCCGCAGAATCTAGAGCGATTGCCGGGCCTCGGCAATCCTCAATCTCAACTTATGGCCCCCGCATATTGACCCTCGTATTCCGTGTGCAACGAGGAGGCCGACAGGCCGTCTTTGTCGGCCTCGAAGGCATTCTCCAGTGGCCCGAACTTGACCGTGACCTTGTGGCGGTTCCCCGCCTAGGCGGTGTCGCGCTTCGCTTACCACGCGCAGTCCATACCTGCGCGTGGCAGACGCAGATGCATGGACTACCGGGCGTTCTGCGTCTCAAGCTTCTGCATACGCCCGTTGAGCTGTTCGATTTGCTTGCTGAGTTTGCGCATTTCGTTGAGCATTGCGGCATTTACATCCGTAGCGCGAGGGGCTACCGGCTTGATCTGCTGGGGGGCGGCGTCGCGGCGTGGTGTTTCCTTGTTAATCGCTGGTGGGGCCGTCGGCTTGGTTAGTTTGAGTTCTGCCTCCATGCGGCTGACTTCGGCGCGGGCCTTCGCGGCATATTCGGGATAACCTGCTGCCGTCAATTGCTCAGCAGCCTGGCGCAGATGACGAATCTTTGCCAACGGGGAATTTTCCGCTGCTGGAGTCGGTTTCGTCTGAGCTTGAGGGGCGTTGGGACGGGTCGTGCGCTGTTGCGGTGCTGCGGCCTTTGGCTGGGCCACTTGCGGACCCCACGCGCTGCGTGAGCGCTGTTGGAACAACTGGCGATTTTGGCCACCTTGGTTGTTGCCTCGGCCCATCTGCTGCTGCGGTCTGGCGAACTGTGGGTGACGCATCTGCGGACCCCATGAGCCCCGCATGCGTGCTTGGAACAGCTGGCGGTTTTGGCCACCCTGCATACGATTGCCACCAAGCTGAGGACCCCACGCGCCCCGCGAGCGGGCTTGGAACATCATGCGGTTTTGGCCACCTTGGTTGTTGCCTCGGCCCATCTGCTGCTGCTGCCCAGCGAACTGCGGGTGACGCACCTGCGGGCCCCATGAGCCCCGCATGCGTGCTTGAAACATCGGGCTGTTTTGGCCGCCTTGGTTACGATTGCCACCAAGGGCCGGACCCCATGCGCCACGCGAGCGGGCTTGGAACATCAAACGGTTCTGGCCACCTTGGTTCGGCTGGGCCATCGGCTGATGAGGTTGGCCACCCGGTGTGAACCAGCTTGGTCGCGCCGTCATGTTTGGTTGGCTACCTTGGTTTGGCTGGGCCATCGGCTGATGGGGTTGGCCGCCTTGGTTCGGCTGGGCCATCGGCTGATGGGGTTGGCCGCCTTGGTTCGGCGGGGCCATCGGCTGCTGGGGTTGGTCGCCTTGATTTGGCTGGGCCATCGGATGCCACGGGCCAGTTGGCCTTGTGGGTGGTGCTTGGTTGGCAGCCGACGGATTGGGCTGGGGCATTTGGTGAGGGGATACCGCCGGATTGTGCTGTGCTGATGGGCCTTGTTGGTCGGCCGTTGCGTCGGGTGCGATCATGGCACGTCCTTGAGCGTGCATCGCATTGGGCCGGAAGACGGGTCGTTCCCGGCCGGCTGGGGCATTGGGTTGTTCGTTGGGCGGGGGTGCCTTTGAGGGCTCAGCTCCGGCGTCTTGGGCTCGAAGACAGATGGGTGAAAAAAGAAAGCCGGCGGCAAGCACCGGTAACAATTGGAAGCAATGCTGAGTTGGTTTCATGGCAAAAGGCAGTTTCGTTGAATAATCGCTGGGGTAAAACCCGCCTGACCTAGGAAAGTTGCCAATTTCAAGCGATCTTTTCCGGTTCAATTCAAATGGGTCGGCCAAATATGACGCATTTCCTGCTTTTCAAGGCTAGTGCCTTGGCCTAGACCTCTGTCGACATGAGCCAAATTGTTCTTTTATTTTCCGGTCAGGGTGCCCAGCGGGTAGGCATGGGCAAAGATTGGGCTGAATCCTCTGCCACCGCGCGCAGCCTGGCTGCCCAAGCCGATGAAGTCCTTGGGTTTTCCATCTCCGACATCATGTTTGAGGGGCCAGACGAGGAATTGACGAAAACCTCGCGCTGCCAGCCCGCATTGTTTCTCCATGGGCTGATGGCGCTGGCATTGGTGCGCGAGCGCTTACCGCAATTGCAAGCTGTGGCCGCCGCCGGACTTTCACTTGGCGAATTCACCGCACACGTCGCCGCTGGCACATTTTCTTTTCAAGACGGGCTGCGGCTCGTCGCCCGCCGCGGCGAATTCATGGAAGCCGCCTGTCTTGCCACTCAGGGGACGATGGCGGCACTCATTGGTGGCGAGGAAGAGCAGGTTCGGGCGCTGGCCGAAGCGGCCGACGTCGATGTCGCCAATTTCAATGCTCCGGGCCAAATCGTGCTTTCCGGCACGGTGGCCGGAATTGAGGCGGCGGTCGCCAAGGCCAAGGACTTTGGGATCCGCCGCGCCATCAAGCTCAACGTCGCCGGGGCCTATCACTCGCGCCTGATGCAAAGCGCCAAGGAGCAACTCGCCGTGCAACTCGCTGCAGTGACCATCCAGCCGCCCAGCATGCCAGTCGTCTGCAATTTTTCCGCCAGTGTTGTCTCCGAGCCATCCGAAATCCGCCACTCGCTCGAAAGCCAGGTCACTGGCTCGGTGCGTTGGACAGAGTCGATCCACAAGCTAATTTCCATGGGCCACCGGAATTTCCTAGAACTCGGGCCCGGCAAAGTCATCGCGGGGCTCCTCGGAAAAATCGACAAGTCCCTCACCGTGCATTCCATCGAAGACCTCGCCTCCTTCGAGGCCACCATTGAGGCGTTGTCCTGATGTGAAAAAAAATCACTTTTCGCAAAAATAGGTGTTGCACCCGCTCGGAT
>Ga0118677_10006415_pt1 | contig 19916 bp, 21 predicted proteins | sample AliMusrvi5mmetaG_FD_86154 | JGI IMG/M metagenome (GOLD analysis project Ga0118677, IMG submission 86154)
TTCGAAGCGTTTATTGCGGCGTATGGGCCAACGGCCAAGCCGTTTGTCTGGCGCAAGCGCGAAGTCAAAGGTTCGCAACTGCGCAATACTATCTCTAACTTTTGCAATTAAGCACTAGCGTTCATATTTACCACATAACACTATAGATAGCAGACATAAATTGAGCTGTCATGAATAACCTGCATTATTCATAACAGCTCGAAGAATGCAGTTTCATGCGTTCATGAATAATGCGGGGTAACGTCCTCATTCCTCTTCTTCCTGGAACAGAGGATCGTCATGCAACGTGGCGATACCCGTGGCTAACGAGTCGTCAAGTTCCACGCGGTGCAGGAGGTCAACAACAGCAGACCACTCTACCAGACGCATCACCTCCTCGCGGAAATGGGCCGCACCATAAAACCCTTTCAAGTACCAGGAAATGTGTTTGCGCATTTCGCGCACGCCGATTTTGTGCCCTTTATCCGCGATGAGCAACTCACCGTGTTCGATGGCGGTCTGCACGCGCATGGACAGTGTCGGCGCGGGTAAGTGGCAGCCAGTCTGCAAGTAGTGATCAACATCGGCGAAGAGCCAGGGATTTCCCTGGGCCGCGCGCCCGATCATCACCGCCGCGCAGCCAGTGTCCTCAAACATGCGCCATGCGTCTTCACCGTTGCGGATATCGCCGTTGCCGATGACCGGGATCGTCACCGCCTCTTTCACCGCGCGAATCAATCCCCAATCGGCCCGACCGACGTTGTGATGCACTTTCCCCGGACGCGGGTGCACGGTGACCGCGACCAGACCTTCCTCCTCAGCGACGCGCGCGACGTCCAGCGCGGTGGGGCCGTCCGGTAGCCAGAAGGCGCGCATCTTCACCGTCACCGGCAAGTGGGTCGCGGCGCGCACTGCGCGAAAAGCCCGGCGCACTAGATCAAGGTCACGCATCATCGCCGCACCGGCGCCCTGTCGCGTGACTTTTGGTACACCGCAGCCCATATTGATGTCGATGATGTCCGGACCGTGGGGGGTAATCAACTCCGCGGCGCGCGCCAGATTGTCCGGGGACTGCCCGAATATCTGCACGGTCACCGGATGCTCATCGGGATCGAGGAGCACTATCTTTTGTGTGCGCCAGTTATTGTACACCAGCGCGTTGCTGCTGACGAATTCGGAGACAACCATTCCGGCGTGATGCCGGCGGCAAAGAATACGAAATGCCCGGTTCGTCACCCCGGCCATTGGCGCCAGCACCAGTGCCGGCGTAAAGGTGATATTGGCAATCGTACAGGAAGAGGGGGTCGTCATTGGGAGGAGATTATACACTACTGCGCCGGTGTCGCCTACCCTCCAGCCTATTGCGTCGCGCGCTCCAGATACACGCGAGCGACTTTGATTCCAACAAAGCGGGCCGGCAGGTGGTCCAGGTATGTTTGCAGTGGCACGGTAACGACGGCTTTTTGCGTCATGCTGGCGTGCTGCACCATGACGACGCCGTGATCCGTACGCGCCAGTCCCACGTGGCCGGCAATGATGCCGGGCGTATCGATGACGAAGATCAGCAGGTCACCGGTATGCAGCTTGCCAAGGATTTCCACCGCGCGCTCGCGCGGAATATAGGTGGTGACCGCGACTTCGTCGGGGATGTCGTGGTATTGCGGCAATCCTTTTTCGGCGAAAAACTTGGCGCGGGAAATTGTTTTCGTCATGCGCAGTGTCGTCCCGGACCCTACATCCTCGGTGACATCGCGTAGAAACCAGGTATTGGCGGGCAACCAGTCAGAGACGGTGTAATGGTTGCGCCACCGGTAGGCCACCTGACTCTCCCGATAGCGGATGTGTCGCAGAATGGCGGGAAATTCGGTATACGTCGCGGAAAGCGTTAACGCATACACCTGCTCCAGATAGGTGACACAATCAACATGGGCAAAATCGCACAGCGGTCCCGGATCCGGTAGCGCGCCAGAACCTTCACCCAGTGGATCGAGCACGTATACGCTCTTTACCGCCGCCAGGTCCGCCCAGAACGCCACGCGCTGTGCGAAGGGCAGTGCATGGGCCCGCGCGAAGGTCGCCGCCCACTGTCGCGCGGTATATTGCGACAGGTTACGCTCCGGCGCCGCGCCTCCCGGCTCTATCCCCAGCAGCAGTATCACCAGGGTCATCAGGCAAATGAATGTCAACATCGGTCGTGTTCGCATACACCCCTTACTCACAGCATACAGACATGGCTATCCGCGCATCCACACGGGACGGGTGCGGGTAATTTCCACTTCAAAGGCATCCATCAACCCTCCGATAGGCGGGTTGAATTTACGCGCGGCGACGGTGACTTCCGCAACAGCGGGGAACGCGTCCAGGACGCCAGCGGCAATGTGTTCTACCAACGCCTCAAAAAGGTGGTATTCGTGGCTTGATTGAATGCGGGTAATGAGTTGATAGATCGCCGGGTAGTTTACGGTAGCGGTCAACTCGTCGCTTTGGCCAGGCAACTGCAAGTCCAGGCGCAGGTCGACATCCACCGCCAGGCGAATCCCCTGCTCGCGCTCGGAAGGGAAGGCGCCGTGGTAGCCATAAAAGATCATATTGCGCATGCGCAAATGATCGCCGGCGCGCTGTCCCTGACGGCAGTCGATGACCCCATCTTCCGTGACCAGCAGATCCATGGGCTGATCCTCCGCGCAGGAAGGCACACAGGGAAGCACTTGCCGGCTGAAGGCCAGCCCCACGCGCCAGCCCCCCGGGTGACTCAGCAGGCGGTCATAATACCCGGCGCCGTAACCGAGTCGATGGCCGGCGGCGTCAAATGCCACACCGGGCGTCAGGAACAGGTCCACTTCGTGGGGGAGGACTGGCGGCAGATCAGGTGCGGGTTGCAAAATACCATATGGGCCGGGCGTCAGTCCCTCCAACGAGGAGATCGCGTGCAACATGAGCGTGTCATGATGCACCACACGCGGCAACACCACATCTTTTCCAGTCTGCAACGCCGCACTGATGATGCCGCGCGTTTCTACCTCATGATCAATCGCCAGATAACTGCAGATGCACCGCGCTGACGCGAAAATGGGCAATGCGCACACTGTGTCGGCGATAGCTGCGCTCCTGGTCTGTACCTCCGCCGGCGTCAACGCCGCACGCCGGGCCAGGGCTTCTTTGCGTATTAGCGCCTTGCTGGTGCGTAAATCGATAGACATTGTAAGTATCCCACGACTCGAATAATCGCTATCTTCCAGCACCGGTTCCTGTTCTCCTGCAGCAGGTCGCCAGGGGGGGCAAGTGGTGCCAACTGCGGGCGCCAGCCTTGACAGGCAGATGAACGTCTAGGTATACTTTCCTTATCGGATCATGTCTGTCAACATGGATATACGTGCGCACCACGTATCCCCATCTGATCTCCTGGCGAGGATAGCAGCAGCAGGAAATGATTTGCCACACCCCTTCCGACGGCGGAGTGGGGTGTGACGTTTTCAAGGGAGGGTGGCCAGACCATGGGCGACCGAGAGCCGTTGATTATCGTCAGCACCGAGTCTGATAATCCCTTTGCCATCGATATCGCGCTGGCGTGCGGTCAACATACGGACATTGCGGACCTTGTCTCACTGAAGGTGTTCGCAAATAGCGAATTCTGTCCGCGCTTTATCAGCGACGAAGACGATGCCCGCAATATCGGCGCCAAGCTCTCCGGCACCACCGTCGTCATCGTCTCCACCACCTCCAGCATCCTGTCACGCAGCGAACTGGCCTGGCGCACAGTCTTCCTGGCCCGCGCGGCGAAGGATAACGGTGCAGAACATGTCGTATTGGTGGAACCGGATCTGTTTTACAGTGCCCAGGATCGCGGCCCGCGGCCGGAACATGGTGAAGTGGATTTTCCTCGCGACGCGAAAGATTATAAAAAATTCGATGGGCAACCTTTTTCCAGCCGACTCTATGCTCAGGTCCTGGCGTTGGCCGGCATCGATTCGGTGCTCACTGTACATAACCACTCGATGTCCGTTCAGCGGTTATTTTCTACAACGCTCTCCGCCTCCTTCACCAACCTGATCCCCACCCAGGTGTATGTCGACTACCTCATTCATTCCGACGTAACCCCCAACCTGCACTCGGGCCAGGGGCTGCTCATCTGCGCACCGGACAAAGGTGCGCGGAATTTCGTGCAACAAATCGCCGCGCAGCTTCCGCGCGAAGCTGTCGGTCAGTTGTATATCGCCAAACAACGACTGGGTGAGCGCAATGTCATGAGTTTCGTCGATCCGGAATCGCCCTGCACTTTGCAGGATATCGCGGGGAAAGACGTGGTGGTGTTCGACGATATGGTGCGCACCGGGAACACCATCCGCGAATGCTGTCGGCTGTTGAAAGAAGCCGGCGCGGCGCGGGTCGTGTTCTTCGTGACCCACTTCTACCCCTCGCAGGAAGGCCGCGAGAATCTGAATACACCGGACATTGACGAGATTGTGACCACCAACACCCTGCCGCCAGTGCTCAACCGCGACATGCAGGGACGCCTCCGCCGCAAGCTGACCGTGCTGAAAATCGGCAAATGGGTTGCCTCGCATGTCCTCAGTTATCTCGAAGAAGACCCGGCGCAAATCTCCGGCCCGCTGTATGCCGTCGACATGTCTTCAAAAAACCCCCGTTTTGTCTCAACGGACGGGACCGCGTATGGCTATATCCAATGTGATAGCTGTGGACATTTGACCAGCGGATCATAACACGCCAACAGTAGCCGGCTACAGAAGAGACAACCCGGCAATCTTCGTTTGACGCCGACACTCATAACCCTGTCTACCCAGGACCTGCTGATGCGAAAAGACCCACCATCGCCACAACCAGACGCACCGGATACCGCACTGGGCGCATTGCTGAAAGCTCGCGGATTCGCCGCGGCAGAAGAGCCGACGCCGGTCGTGCACGCTCCGCGGGGAGAGCGCCCCATCGACCTGGCCAAAATGGGAAAACTGGTAGTGCAGCGTGAACGAAAAGGCCACGGCGGAAAAACCGTGACCGTGCTCTCCGGTCTGGCGCTGCCCGGCGCGGAACTTGAGCGTATTGCCCGGGCGTTGCGGAAAGCGTTGGGCGTGGGCACCAGCGTTGAGGGTTTAGTACTCCTCATCCAGGGTGACCAGCGTGACCGGGCAAAAAGCTGGCTGCAAGCGCATGGGGCGAAAAGCATAGTCGTAGGAGGTGTTTGAAAAACCTGGCCTGGCGTCTCGCATCGATCTCGTGGCGACAGGCTTTGTTGGCGATTGTACGTTTATCGGGCTGTGATAAAGTGTACAATCTTCGCCGCGCCTGACGCCACGATCTCGACACGATACACTCAAGCCAGATTTTACAATCACCTCATAGGTTCATAATCGGTGCTAACCCGCATTATTCATAACAGGTCGAATAATGCTACAGTTAGCCGAAGCTTTATTCGCTTCGCGAATAAAGCGGGCTAAGAAATAATCACACGCATCATCAACATAAAAAAACGAATAGATGCTCCTGGTGTCGAAGCGGTTATACCCTGGTAGGCAAATGCCCGGGTGTATATCGGCAGAAAGGCCCCTGGCCTGAAACCCATGAGAGTGAATTTTTACCAGATCTGGTTGCCGGCGTCGGCGATACTGCATGTGCTGTTCGTCGCATCGCTGGCACTCGTCAAGTTGCCTTCCGCCCCTCCGAGAGCCCAATCGGCGATCGTCATTACCACCTTCAGCGAGAAAGATACACTGCCGCCCGACACGCCGCGCGTGCCGATGCGCACCCCGCCACCCCCCATTCCGCGTATGTTGACTCCGCATCCCGTGCGGCAGGCGCAGATTCCGGTGGAAGTCAATCATACCACCACTGGTATTATTCGCCCGGTAGCACAACCGAATGTCCCCGCACCGGGGGGGTCGGCGGCGTCCTCACCTCATATTGGTCCGTTAAGTATGGCGACGGCTCTGGTGCCGGGTATCCCGACGCGCGGTCCCGGTCGCGGCGGCGCCCCCGGTGAAGGGTCGCCCAACGCGCCGTTGACCAACGTATGGCACGGTAGCGGCAAATCTCAGGGGATGCCGGCGCTCCCCGGCTCTGCTCCCGGTGTGCTCACCGCCAGTCGCGGCGCATGGGCCGCGTCTCCTGGTGAGGCCGGTGGATCAGGACGTCTGGGCGCCGGTGGGTTCGACACACACCTGACGCCCGGTCATTCCGCCGGTCCCGGTCATGATGCACGGGATATCGACGTGGCCCCTACAGGCGCCATGCGTACCGCGTCTACGCAACATCCCGGTACGCCCGACGGCCCACCGAATGGACAAGGCACAGGCGCCGGTCATCCACGCGCCCCCCTGACGCCACTGGGACGCGCGGACGGTGGCGGCGACGGCCGTGGGCATGATGTGCCACAGGTGCCGGCCGGTGTACCGACCAGCTTGCATCGCACGCCTGGCGATTGGACTGAACACCCCGGCGGCGCAGGTAGCGTAGGATCCGGCGGTAATGGCTCAGACGGACCAGGGATGGATGACCGCCCCTCCTACGGCGCCGCGCTCCTCAGTGGCGCCACCACCGGCTATCCCTCGCTGGCGTTGGCGGAACATTTGCATGGCACCGTAGTGATCACTGTTTCTCTTGATCCGCAAGGCGAGGTGTTGACGGTAGATCCGACGAAACGCTCCGTCTCCGATGTGCTGGATAACGCCGCCATGCGCGCCGCGCGCTCCTGGCACTACAAGGCGGCCATGCAACAGGGTCGTCCGGTCGCCAGCACGATCAAGCTTCAATTCACCTTTACGGTGGGGAAAGTTGCGGTGAAGCCGTTATGATCACTCGCCATAGTGGCCTGATCGCCGTTCTCACGTTTGCGCTGCTCCTGGGTGTGATAAGCGCCGTACATGCCGCACAACTCCCGGGAACCAGAATCGGTGAGACCGACAATAACCCCAAGGACGGTGCGGTCATGGTATGGGTGCCGGCCGGCGACTTCATCATGGGCACCAGCAATGCAGATATCGCCGCGATGCTCCGCCAGCATCCTTCGTGGAAAACCGAGTGGTTCGCCGTGGAAAAACCGCGCCATACTGTCTCACTGGATGGCTACTGGGTCTATAAATACACCGTGACCGTCGCGCAATTCCGCAAATTCTGCGCGGCAACAAATCGGAAGATGCCCGAGCAGCAACCCTGGTCGAAAGATAATTTCCCGGTGGTCAATGTGACGTGGTTCGATGCCTCTGCCTATGCCGACTGGGCCGGCGCCGCGTTGCCCACCGAGGCGCAGTGGGAGAAAGCTGCACGCGGTACTGATGGTCGCTATTTTCCGTGGGGCAATTTGTGGGACCAGGAGAAATGCAATAATTACACCGACCACCAGCTGGCCGGCGGTGGGCTGCACGGCGATCGCGCCGCGGCGGTCGGCAGCTATCCGGCCAGTGCCAGTCCGTATGGGGCGCAGGATATGGCGGGGAATGTGTGGGAATGGTGCCAGGACTGGTTTGCCCCCGACTATTACGCACATACGCCGAAAGATAACCCCACCGGTCCGGAAACCGGAGAAATGAAAGTATTGCGCGGTGGTTCCTGGGGCAGTTCCGCGATCACCATCCGCTCCGCCGGTCGTCATATGGACGCCCCAGATCTGGCGTACCATGATTGCGGGGGATTTCGTTGCGTGGTGATGCCGGACGGTGATGGGACAAAGTGATGGAGTGGCAGCAGGAGCTACTGAACGCGCAACGCGCCGCGCGTCCACTCATCATGCCGGAAGGTCCATTGCCGGGGGCCGGGCGTGTGCTGGCGTTGGCGCCGCATCCGGATGATCCCGACGCCGTGGCCGTCATCTTGCGCATGCTCGTGCAAGGCGGCTGGGAGATGCACTGGGCGATCCTGACTTCCTCCTGGTCAGGCGTGGAAGATGACTTCGTCGGCCCATCGCCGCTCGCGAAAACCCGGGTCCGTCAGGAAGAACAACGCGCGGCTGCCCGACTGTTCGGGTTGCCGGAAGCGCGGTTGACCTTCCTCAACCTGACGGAAGGTGCGGATGGGCACCTGCTGTCCTGCGCGGACAACCATCTCCGCTATACCGCATACCTGTCGGCAGTGTCGCCGGATATTGTGGTGCTCCCCTGCCTGGCCGACACCAACCCCACGCACCGCTTGAACTACGCCTGGTTTGCCGCCTGGGCCGCCACCCATGGCCGCCCGGTGTTGGCGTTGGGCAACGAGGATCCCAAAACAACGGCCTTCACTCCGGACTTTTCTATACTGTTCGGTGAAGAGACGGCGGTATGGAAAGGGGCGTTGTTGGAATGCCACCGCTCGCAGAGTGTGCGTAACCAGCACACGCGCCAGATGACCTTCGCGGAGCGCATCCTGCGCGTGAATGCCGACAGCCCCGGTCTGGCGCCCGGGCAATACGCGGAACGATTTCAGGTGGCGCGCTGGGGCTGATGTAGAGCCCGACAATCAATCACAACAGGAACACTCCGGGCTATCCTCCTCCAGCCACGAGGCTAGGCCTCATAACGCAAGTCGGTAGCGGCATTTCTGCCGTTCACCGAGTCTGAATCGCTCACTGTCTTCCGGCAGCGGGATAATATCGATGAGCGCGGCGCCCAGGCGTTCACAGGTTCGGCGTGAGGGGATATTGTCGGGGTTGCAGGTGATCCAGAGTTCCGCCATGCCGTGGGCACGCGCCAACGGCAGCAACAGACGGCAGGCGCGTTCCGCGTAGTGCTGCCCACGGAACACCGGCATCACGTAATACCCAATCTGCCCCACATAGAGGAGAACGGTTTCGGTGTAACCGATGCGCAGGTCGATGCGTCCCGCGAGTTGCTCATCGACGAACAATTCGAATTCATACGACGGCACTAACCCGCGCGCGGCATCGCCCGGGCGATGGCCACTGATGCGCAGCACCAACTCACCATCGCGCAGCGGTCCGACAATATGGAACGAAAACGGAGACGGGGTATCCATACGCCCTTATTGTATCCGATATTGCCGGGTTCTGAACGGGAAATCGCCTATTTGGGGGTTTCTTTCGGCGTGGCGATCTTTTCCAGTGTCAGGACCCGTTTCCGCTCGTCGTACTTCCAGGTCAAATGTACGGTGTCGCCAACCGTCAGCGCCTTGATGGCGTCCAGAATCGCTTTTTCATATCCCCCGCCATCCTTCGGCAGCCCGCCGGACCAGCGCGCCATATAGCGTTCGGCTGGACCGTCTTTTTGCGGCTTGACATCGAGCCAGGCATCGCCTTTGCCGACCACGGCGCCGGTCACGTCACCATCTTTCTTGTCCGGGATGACAATCTCGATGGTCACGATGCGCCGGTGGTTTTCATTGAGTTCCCAGGCGACTTTTACCAGGTTCGTGACAGGAATTTTCTTGATCGTTTCCACCACTGTTTTGTCGGGGCCGCCGCCATCCGTCGGTGCGCCACCGCGCCAGTAGGGGAGGTAGCGCACGGCATCCTTCTCCCCATCCGCCTTCACCTCTACCCAGGTCGGTCCTTTATTGACCAGAATACCAATAGTCGTGCCATTCTTCGGCTCATCTTTTTTGTCACCCTCTGCCCGTGCCGCGAGTTGCACCGCGGCCGACCCGAGCAATAAGATGCCCGTCAGGACGATAGACCAACGTAGTGTCATCATTCATGCCTCCATTGAAAAAGTATAACGGGGCAGTTCACGGCCTGTCCGCGTGCTCACATTCCCCGCAGCGCTTCCTCCAGCAGGGCGATATCCTCGGCCAGCATGTGCGGATTGTCCTCGGGGAAGATCCCGACGCAGACCGCGTCATGCGCCCGCATGTGCTGGGCGGCATAGGTGAAGGCTTCGCGCGGGGTGTTGCGACCGGCCGCGAGAATCTTGTAGTGGATCACCGGCTTGCTGAGCGCGGCGATCATCGTGGTCATCGCCGTGCGATCCGTGTCGAGAAACTGTTCGTTGAAACCGCGCACATGCTCGCCGCTCTCCGTGCGGGGAATGGGGTTGTAGTATGAGCACATGTAATAATCCACGTCGACATGGGCTTCCGCCCACAGGAATACGTCCGGCGTATGCCCGGCGATGCCCGCCTTCAAGCCGGCGTCTTTGATCTGGGCGATGCCGCGCACCGCTTCGTCCAGGCGCTGGTGACAAATGAGATTATCCATGACGCCGCCGTGGATGTGACACCCTACTGCCCCGTGGTCAATAGCATTCTGTACCCCGCGCTCGATAGAGCCCAGTTCCGGACAGGTTTGCGCCAGCCACTGCAACGTGCCCCCCTCCGCGCGATATTCGTGGAGCAGGCGCATGACATGGTGGTCGCCGCGCGCAATCAACGCGTTGACGCCCAGTGCTTCGGCCTCGCGCAGGCAGGCTTTGATGCGTGCGGTCGTGAAATAGTTGCGCATCGCCAGGTCGCGGTCGTGCCCTTGATGAGAAAAGGTACTGAACGGGTTGCTACCCAGGATGAATTTACTGACGGTCAAGTCGCCGATTTGCGCGGTCTGCATGGTGATACCTTTCTGGTGGTTACATATGCAACGGATGCCCCAGCGCCACTTCGACAGCCTCATGGAAGGCTTCAGAGAGCGTCGGGTGCGGGTGGATGGTGCGCACATAGTCTTCCGCGGTCAAATGGTTGCGGACAGCCATGGTCGCCGTGGCGATCATGTCCGTGACATGCGGACCGATCGCCTGCACGCCAAGAACCGTGCCGTCCGCTTGATCGACGACGACCTTCACCAGTCCTTCGCGCTCGCCGATAGCCAGCGCTTTGCCCAGCGGGCGGAAGGGGAACGTTCCCACAGTGACGTCTTTTCCCTGCGCGCGCGCGGCGGCTTCATGCAGGCCGACACCGGCGACTTCCGGGCTGGTATAGAGGGCGGTGGGCACGGCGTTGTAGTCCAGCGTCCGGTGTTGACCAGTGATATTGTCCACCGCGACGGCCGCCTCCGCCGAGGCTTTATGCGCCAGCAAGGCGCCGCCGATGAGATCACCAATAGCATAGATATTCGCCACGCCGGTATGCAGATAGGGGTCCACCTGCACCGCGCGGCGTTCGATGACGATCCCCTGCGCCTCGTACCCGCAATTTTCCGTATACGGCCAGCGACCAGTGGCCACCAGAACCACGTCTGCCGTTACCTGCTGCACACCTTCCGCGTCCTTGCCGCGCACATGATAGCGCACGGTCTTCTTCCCCTCCGCGTCGCCAATCTCCTGAACCAGCGCATCCGCCTGCACCGTGATGCCCTGGCGTTTCAGACAGCTGGTTAACTCTGCCGCCACCTGTTCGTCTTCCAACGGCAGGATATGCGACAGGCCTTCGAGCACCGTCACCTTGCTGCCCAACGCGTTGAAGAAGTAGGCAAATTCCAGCCCGATAGCGCCGCCGCCGATGACCGCCAGCGTCGCGGGCACTTCAGGCCAAAAGAGGATTTCATCGCTGGTGACCACCCGGGCGCCGTCGAGACCGGGGATGGGTGGACGCGACGGTACTGACCCGCTGGCCAGGATGATATTCCGCGCGGTGATTTCCCAGGCGCGCTCGCCCGCGATGCCCAGCGTATGTGGACCGGTTAACTGCCCGGCGCCGGAAAACACGGTGATCTGGTTCTTCTTCATGAGAAAATCAACGCCGCTGCGCAGTTGCTTGACCAGGCGCTCTTTGCGTTGCAACATTTTCGCAAAATCAAAGCTGACCCCTTCGACGGTCACCCCGAATTCCCGCGCGCCTTTCGCCGACTTCAGCACTTCGGCGGCGGCCAACAGGATTTTGGTGGGGATACAGCCAACATTCAGGCAGGTGCCGCCCAGAAAATTCTTCTCGATGAGCGCCGTTGAAAGACCGTGCTGCGCCGCTTTGATCGCGGCGACATACCCACCCGGACCGCCACCCAGGACAGCCACTTCAAATTCATGCTCTGCCATCAGGTTCTCCTATCCCGCTTGATGCGCGAAGCGAATCAAGCTTCGGCTAGCTGTAGCCTTATTCATGCGTTCATGAATAAGGCGGGCTATCATACAGACGGCCTGCCCCAAAGCAGGCCGCAAACAATCGTTGATAATAAGTCTTTCCGCGCTTCTATCGGGTTTCCTTCCACTGCAGAAAGCCTTCATGGGGATTTCACTAAGCAGTCTGTCCTGATATAGTATAATACCTCATGGTAAGCGCAGCGAACGTCCAGCCACGGATACTGCGTGTGTATGTCGGCACTTCCGTTTTTTGGTGGGGTGTTCGATGAGGAATTTTCGGCGACAAGCGCGCGTTTTTTTGCCGTTAGAGGTGGTTGCCGATGAAGAAGACATTTGACTGCGTGGAGATGATGCACAAAGGGGCCGAGCGTGTGCGCAGACAGGTGGAAGGCTTGACATTGGAAGAGGAGTTGGCCTACTGGCGGCAGCAGACTGAAGCATTGCGTCAACTGAAGCATGAAGCTGAAGACAACCTGTGCAAAGCATCGTGACTGACCACGCTCATAACAATGTGGTGTCGGCACTTGGGCTGAAGGAATTGGAGAAAGCGCCGTTATCGGTCCGATAGTTAGAGCCTGTCCCAAAGTCCGGCAAATTTCCTCGCGGCATCTTTTGGGGTCAGGCTTTGTCGCGATTTTCTCGTGTGTCTCTTCTCGATACAGTCGAAAATCGCTTCGCGCCTGACCCCAAAATCGGCACGCGATGAAAAATGCCGGACTTTGGGACAGGCTCTAGTTATTTGATGAAATGCACCCGTGGAAATCGCATCTTTCCATCCCTGGGATGGTGTCTTCGCCATGGAAGGCACAAGGTATTGGGATGATTCTCCCTGTTTTGAATGTCAATAAGTTAAGTCGTCTGTCGCTGAAACATACACCAGGCACTCAGGAGGCCTTTTTTCGAGCGATTACCTCCTGTTGCCGTGCCAATAACTCACGGCCACGCTGCTCCCAATAGGCTAATTGTTCCTCGCGTGTCAAGCCTGCCAACCGGGCTTGTACACGTTCGGCCCCTTGGTGCTTCATCTCCACACAATCAAAGGGCTTCTTCTCATTCGTCATAGACCAACACCTCCGCGGGAGTATTGATGGCTATCGTCCCATATCCGTTGAGCACATTGACCGCATTGTACTGCGGTACTTTTTGGAAATGCACGATATGCCGAAAATTCCAACTAATGATCACGTTGCATAACGTCACGGTGGCCAAAGCGACATGCAAGGCATCATCAGCCCACTTCGGGGTCAAAATGCCAGCGCTCAGATACGCTGCTTGCAACTGCAAGGCGTCTGCCGTCGGGTAGACCGTCTCACCATACGGGAGCATCTCGTCCTACAGGTCACGGACAGACAGTGGTGCGGTGATCAGTTCATCGTGAACGAGCGCCGACACCACCAGGTGGAATCGCCCGGAACGTACTTGTGCGAAAAACACTTGTGTCACCGTGGAGAATTCGGCATCGAACGCCCCGCCGAAGACACAGGTATCTAGATAGACGCGTAACGGTCGCATCGGCACTCCCAGACGGTATTATACCATAATTGATTTCAAAAACCCCAACTAGGTAGAGCCTGTCCCAAAGTCCGGCAAATTTCCTCGCGGCATCTTTTAGGGTCAGGCTTTGTCGCGATATTCTCGTGTGTCTCATCTCGATACAGTCGAAAATCGCTTCGCGCCTGACCCCAAAATCTGTTCGCGATGAAAAATGCCGGACTTTGGGACATGCTCTAGGTAATTGAAGGGACAATCATCCAATGCCTTTTCGCCATCCATGGCAAAGACACCGTTTCAAGGATGAAAATCACCGCCTCCAGCGGCGATTTTCGAAGGAGACTATCCAATTTTACTTTACAGTGCAGGGGTAGAGAAACAAGGTGGTCTGGACACGCTGCCAGTAGGCTGTTATGGTAGTGGTGTAGTTTGAACTGTTATGATTTATTCGAACTCGCTATCCACACCGGAGATAATGAAGGTGAATGATACACCACGCGTGCGACATATCCGCTGGGCGGCTACACTCGGCAATTGGGGCTGGTCCTGCGTGCAGCACCCTGCCGTCCGCTACCTCGTGGCGCCGGCATGCCTGCTCTATCTTCTCGGCAGCCTGCTGGCCGGGGCGCTGGCCGATGCCCTGCTTTTCCATCCACATGCAGAGCGGTATGACGCTGCGGTGCCGGTGATCTCTATCCCCACCACCGGCGGGGATACTCTGGCGGTTATGTTTCTCGACAATCCCGCCGCGACGTATACCATCCTCTACAGTTCGGGGAATGCCGAAGACCTGCGCGATATCACCCCGCGCCTGACTGCCTTGCGCGATCTCGGGTTTCAGGTGGTCGCGTACGATTACCGGGGAACCGGGCAATCGACCGGGTCGCCGACAGAAGGTAAGTGCTACGAGGATATCCAGGCGGTGTTCGCGTATGTGACGACGACCCGGCAGGTCCCCACGCGGCGGGTGATCCTCTATGGCCGTTCGTTGGGGTGCGGTCCGGCCATCCACCAGGCCGTGCGCCAGCCGGTGGCCGGGCTGGTGGTGCAGAGTGGTTTCACCTCCGCCTTTCGCCTGGTGGGCGACTACATGCTGTTGCCCGGTGACCGTTTTGACAACCTGCACGCCATCGCGCAGGTGCGCTGCCCGGTGCTGGTCATCCACGGGCGCGCGGACATTGTCGTTCCCTTCCGGCATGGTGTGCGCCTGTACAACGCGGTCCGCGCGCCGAAAAGCGCGCTTTGGGTTGACGACGCCGGCCACAACGATCTACAGGAAGTGGCCGGCGACGCATACACCACGGCGCTCATGAACTATGCCCGGGGATTACCCCACTGACGTTACTTCGCTAATACTTGGTATTTCGAAAACAGACTACTTTAAATAGAATATATTGTCCCCGAAACATTCAAAGGCGGATAGGTGCTTTATGATGCTACACCGTGCGTCACATCCTTGATCATTGCCTTTACCGTCTCAATTAAGACCGGAATGTCATCTTGGCAAATACTAAAAAGCTGCTCCACATTTACTTGAAAGTAGCCATGAGCCATGAAATCCCGTACGCCAATCACCCCACGCCAGTTTACACCAGGATAGCGACTGAGCAGTTTGCCTTCCGTTTTGCGATCAAGAGCCTTGAATTCCTCGCCCACTGCTATCAGTATCATACAAATGGCATCCATGCGGTCGATTCCCTCGTCGGTGTCGGCGAAATCCGCCGGCGACTTAATAGCCGCGAACCGGCGAGGAATCCGCTGCAATGACTCCAGCACAGTATTCAACCGCTCAATCAATAGTTGGGGATCAAACATACACGGCCTCTTGCTCTACGCGCGCTTTTAGCCGTGGATTGGTGAGACCGCGCACTTGCAGCACGTCCACCGGCCGCCCGAGCAACTCTTCGAGAGCACATTTCATGGCGACCGTCCTGAAGAGATTCGGAGCGTCGGTATCGAAGACGATATCTACATCGCTGTCTACGCCTGCGTCACCGCGTGCATACGAACCAAAATAGCCCAGGGTAAGCAAGTGGTATTCCTCGGCATGTTCTTCCTTGAATGCTTTCAACTGTGCTTCCAACTGCGCCTTCTGCAAGACTGGCTTCTTCATACCATCACCTCATTAATCGTTATTACGTCGCCGCCAGTACGTTGATATCTGCAGTATACCACGTTCATTTCGCAGGTGATGCGACAGTATTCCAAAACCAGTGTTTAGCCCGGATTATTCATGAAGTTATTGACTGCCGGGCTAACTGTGGCATTATTCGAAATGTTATGAATAATACAGGTTAACACTGCGTTTTTCGTCTCGTTGCGGCGTTCTCATCTGCAAAACACTAATAAGCCGTATGTCATCTCCCTGCGACGTTTTCATTTTGCGCCCACCACCACCATCACCGGCTCATCGTCAGGCACCTGTTGCAACTCGGCCTGGGCCAGGGAGAGGATGTGGTCGGTGGTCAGCAGGCCGGATAGATTAAAGATGCGCGGGCCGGCGATGAGGAAGACGGCCGGCAGGCTTTCACCGCCATCGCTGTAGTGGGTTTGCGCGGCGATAAGGTCACGCAGGCGGGCGGGGGCGGCAACGGCCGGGAGGGTGTCCGCCACGCCGTGGGTGAGTTGTAGACGGATGACCGCGTCGCGATCGACCAGACGCAGGGGGGTGCGATGGGTTTTCAGCAGGCCGAAGAGTTTTTTCGTTTCACGCGTGCAACCCAGCGCGGCGTAGTGCGTTGTACGCGTGAATTCCCGCACCGCACCGGGGTCGACATCCAGCGACCGGGCGGCAGCGGCGCGCTGTTCCTCCGGCGAGGCGGCGCCGGCCTGCAGATCGCGAGTGCGCAATTCAGTGGCGCCGGTGGCGGTGGCGCGCACGATCTGCTGCTGGGCGTCCACTTCGATCTGGACTTCCACCGTCTCCGGATTGGCGCCCACGCGCACCACGGCGTCGATGGCTTCCTGGCGCACGCGCAGTAAGTCGTCGCGGGTGGGGTTGGGAATCGAGCGCTCCACGGCATCGCGCACGAGGGCTAACGCCACGCCGATGGCGGAGATCACCGGGGCATTTTCCGCGATACGCCACGGCAGGCGCAGCAGATGGCCGGTATACGGCACCACCGCCCCCGCGCCACCCCCACCGCCAATGAGCGTGACGTGCTCGCGCGTGAGTTGGTAGTCGTGCAGCAGCGTATCGATGGTGGCCACCGCCTGTCCGCACCCCGCGGTGAGCACGGCTTCCGCAGCGGGTACGGGGGCGGTCCGTAAGAGCTCGCCAAGCAAGCGTCCGGCCAGCGCGCCAGCGCCATGCGCGTAATCGCCTTCCGGCACATATCCCGCCGCGTTGGCCGCGCAGGTCATGGTAAGGGCCAGTGTCGGCGCGTCCTCTGCGACGGCGACCAGATAGTCCACCGGATCATTGGGCAGGGGGGATATTTGCGTAATCGTATAGGGGTGATCCGTCGTCGCGCGACTTCCCTCCGGCGTCGGCGCGAAACAACTATACGGCAGGCCGGCGAGATGGGCGCTACGTGGGCCGACGGCAGAGATGGTGGCGCCGTGCACCCGAATCATACTGCCGCCGGCCAACCCGATCGTGCGCACATCCAGCGTGCGCAGAAAGAGTTTATGCCCGCCGATGGTCGCGCTCTGTACCGCCGCCTGACCATTGCGGATGCAGGTAATGTCGCTGGATGTCCCGCCGACTTCCACAAAAATGCCGTCGCTGATCTTCGCGTACATCAGCGCCGCGGCGACTCCGGCCGCCGGGCCGGAGAGAATAGTCAGAATGGGGCGCCGGCGCACTTCGTCGATGCTCATGACGCCGCCGTCGCTGCGCATAATCATTAACGGCGCCGTGATGCCCGCGGCGGAGACCGCCTGCGCGGTCATCTGCGCGGTCTGCATCATCTTCGGCAGGATACTGGCGTTGATCACCGCGGTGCGCGTACGTACGCGCAGGCCATAGAGTCCGGACACTTCATGGCTGGCGGTGGCGGGCATACCGAGTTCGGCACAGATCTCCAGCACCAGCCGTTCGCGCGTTGGATCATCCACGCCGAAGGCCTCCGCGGCGACGATGACCTGCGCGCCGTTGGCCTGTAATTCGCGCACCGCGGCGCGCACTGCGTCCGGCGTGGCGGCAGCGGCATCCAGGAAGGTGTGCCGCGCGTCCAAGAAGCGCCCCGGAGCTATCTCCAGGCGTCCGATCTGGGTATCCGCGCGCGCTTTCAGCGCATCGGCGCCGCGCGCCATGCCCAATATGCCCACCACCGCCACATCGCCTTCCAGCAGGGCGTTGGTGGCCTGGGTGGTGGAGTGGGCGATAAAGGTCACATCATCCGGTTGCACGCCCGCATCGAGCAAGGCACGCAACGCCTGGGTGACGCCCAGCGCCACCCCCTCCGCGGCGCGGTGCGTGGTGGGCACCTTCGCCTGAAACGTCACTGCCAGCGTGACCCCATCCAGCGCCACCGCATGGGTGAATGTTCCGCCTACGTCAATTCCAATTCGGTACGGCATAACCCAAGTGTCCCAAAAAACGCCGGGAAAGTAAACACGGGGAATTGCATCCCAACGCTTCCCGCCAGGCTTCGCCCGGGGAGGTGACCAGCGAGACATCACGGTGCCGTAATGTGCCTCACGTGAAACGCACTCAAGTGCGCGAATTCGTGTGCTCAATGGGTCGTCTTTTCACCTCCCCCGCGCGAGAATGGGGGTGATCGGAGGACACACCATGCGCGTAAAGATGATTTTACCGGCGTTGACGGAAGCGACCAGTCCGTATTGGCGCTCCATCAAATACGCCCTCTTTCCCCCGCTGGGGTTGGCCACGCTGGCCGGGTATCTGCGGGACGATGACGAAGTGACGATTCACGACGAGCATACCGCGGCGCTGACCCTGGACGATGCCCCGGATCTGGTGGTCATCCAGGTGTATATCACCTCGGCATATCGGGCCTATGAAATTGCCGACCACTATCGTCAACGGGGGAGCTATGTGGTGCTGGGCGGGTTGCACGTCACGGCACTGCCGGAGGAGGCGCGGCAGCACGCCGACACGATCTGCCTGGGACCGGGCGAGGATACCTGGCCCGCCTTTCTCGCCGATTTTCGCGCTAAATGTCCACAGGCGGTATATCGATCCACGGTGCGTACCTTGTGCGGTCAACCGCTTCCGCGTCGCGAGCTAATCCAACGCCAGTGCTACCTGGTGCCCAATGCGCTGGTGGTGTCGCGCGGGTGTCCGCACGCCTGTGATTTCTGTTATAAGACGTCCTTTTTCCAGGGTGGAAAATCGTTCTATACCATGGCCGTCGATGACGCGCTGGCGGAGATCGAACGCCTGCCCGAGCGCCAGCTCTTCTTTCTGGACGACCACCTGTTCGGCAACCGAAATTTCGCCAGCGCGCTCTTCGACGGCATGCGCGGCATGGGGCGCGTATGGCAGGCGGCGGGCACGGTGCAATCGGTGCTCGACCCGGAGCTGCTGGAAAAAGCCGTAGCCTGCGGGTTGCGCAGCCTGTTCGTCGGTTTTGAGACCTTGAATGCGGCCAACCTGTCCACCCACCACAAAAATCACAACCTGCACGCGGACTATGCCGCCGCGGTACGCCGCCTGCACGACCACGGCGTGATGGTGAACGGCAGCTTTGTCTTCGGCATGGACGACGACGGTCCCGACGCCCCGGCGCGCACCGTGGCCTGGGCCGTGGCGCAGGGGATCGAAACCGCCACCTTTCATATCCTCACCCCCTACCCCGGTACCGCGCTCTACCGTCAAATGGAGAGCGAGAAGCGGTTAACCGATCACGACTGGCAGCGCTACGACACCCGCCATGTCGTCTTTCGGCCCGCGCGGATGACTGCCGAGGAGTTGGAAGCCGGCTACTGGCAGGCGTATCGCGACTTTTACAGTTGGGGGTCTATCCTGCACAGCGCGTGGAGCAAGGATGACGCGGCCGAACGCCTGCGCCATCTGGCCTACACCGTAGCCTGGAAAAAATGCGAACCGCTCTGGGATCTGCTCATCCGCGCCGGGTGGGTCGGAACAATGGCGCCGTTAATGGAACGGGTGCTGAGTGGAAAAGCAGCGTCGCCGTCCCCCAAAGTCACCGCGAAGCGCCCGATGTCGCGTGATATCGTCATGCATAAGGCGTGAGGGGTGCATTGCCTTGCTCCCCTCACGTGTCCCTCTCCCCCAATGCTATATGAGAGACCGGTTCTGGACGACCTGTCAGCAACTCCCCCACTCCTCGGGGAGAGGGGGTTGGGGTAAAGGTAATACACTCGCAAGCTGCAGTCCGCTATCTCGAAAATGCAGTTGCCAACCGGTGCTCCTGGTATTATTATTGCGTTACAAATCACAGAAGATACTACGTTTTTCGCTGCTTTGCAGCGAAAAATGGCCCTACGGGCAGTAGATATGATCACGGTTCTCTCTCGACATCCTCGGTGGACAAGTAGGACTTCTCGGGGTGAGTTGCGAAATACAGC
>Ga0118677_10001175_pt2 | contig 19915 bp, 10 predicted proteins | sample AliMusrvi5mmetaG_FD_86154 | JGI IMG/M metagenome (GOLD analysis project Ga0118677, IMG submission 86154)
CTCCATCGCCGACGAATCCCGCCGAAGGAGATCGGGTTGGAACCGCTGACGGCAGCGGACGGTGAAGCCATCATCCGGGAATTTCTCCATCGTTACCGGAAGTCCATGACGAACGACCAGCGCGCGGCACTGCTGGCCAAAGCCGACGCCGGCACCCCGCTGTACCTGCTGGTCGCGCTGGAAGAACTCCGCACGCTGGGTACCTACGAGGAGATCACCGAGCGCATCGCGCAACTGCCACCGGACACCCGGGCGTTATTCATCTGGATTCTGCAGCGGTTGGAGGACGACGATGGTTTCCGTGACGCCTCCAGTCGGAAGATAGGCCAGGAATTGGTGTCCCGGTTTGTCTCCCTGCTGGGCGCGAGCCGGCATGGCTTGGGCCAGCAGGAACTCGTGGAACTACTGTCGCCTGGTGACAGCAAAGCGAACCCGCCCATTGAACCTGACCCGCAAGGCAATGTGGCCGCCCTTGTGCAAATCCTCCGGTCCTACCTGATGCAGCGCGGCGAACTACTCGATTTCTATCATGGCCAGTTCCGAGAGGCAGCAGCAACCGTCTACCTGCCGGATGAATCTCAACGAATTACAGCGCACGACCTACTTGCCACCCATTTCCGCGACAAGGCCGACCCGGAGCGAAATCAGAGTTGGAAAGGCGATAGCCTGCGCTCATTTATCGAGGTGGCGTTCCATCTGGTCGGGGCACAACGCACAGACGATTATTGCCAGGCCCTCTGTGACCTGAAGTTCGTCGAGGCGCGGTGCCGGGTGGGCCAGGTGTTCGAATTAATTGCCGACTACCGACTGGCACAGGAAAACCTGCCGGAGGCGCAGGCGGATTTGCGCGAGGAACGCACCCGCGACGAACGAACAAGTCGGTGGACGGCGAACCTCATCGAGTATGCCCGACAGTGGAGCGAGCGCCGTGACCAGTTGGCAAGATGCGAAGCCGTGACAGAGCCGGAACCAAAGTTGCCGGAGCCGCTACCTTCCTGCCGCATGTGGACCGAGGAGGAGATTCAGGCGGAGTGCGACCGGATCATCCACTCACCGACGCGACGCGACCAGTTGGATGCGTTTGCGGTTTTCGTCAGTGGACAATGCTATCTATTGCTCGAACACGGCCAGCGTCCCGGCTTCATCCGGCAACACGCCTTTAACAACCAGTCAGCTGGTGCGGTGCATGATGCCGCTGTTTCGCTGCTGGCCGCGTTGACCGTACCGTATCTGCTGCGGCGCTGGCCGCCCGATGCGCACCCCAATCCTAAGCCCGCCCTTCTACGCACCTTGGGCAGACAAACTGGTTGGGTAGAGTGTGTGAGCCTCACGGCAGACGGACGACGAGCAGTATCGGGGGGGAGCTGGGATAAGACCCTAAGGGTTTGGGACATAGAGCGTGGGGAATGTGTGCGCATGTTGGAGGGTCACGTTGAAGAGATCGCAGCCGTTAGTGTTACGCCTGATGGGCGGCGCGCGGTGTCGGGGAGCATTGACCAGACGCTTCGACTATGGGATCTGGAGAACGGAATGTGCTTGGCGACGCTCGCAGGCCACTGCGAAGGCGTCAAGAGCGTTGCCTTGACGCCGGATGGACGTCGTGCGATTTCAGGGAGTATCGACAGAACTGTTCGAGTTTGGGACTTGGACAGACTTGCATGCTTATGGACGCTGGAGGGTCATGAGGACTCGGTTTTCAGTGTAAGTTTAACGCCAGACGGGCGGTACGCAGTGTCGGGGAGCCGGGACGGAACATTGCGTGTATGGGACTTGGAGAACTGGATATGCCTGCGCACACTGGCAAGTCACAGCTATGAGGTAGTGAGTGTATACATAGCGGCGGATGGGCGGCAAGTTGTATCGGCGAGTCCTGACAATACATTTGAACTGTGGGATATCACGAGTAGCCAATGCTTGCATATGCTGAAAGGGGGTAGTCATCAAACGTGCGTCACGTCGGACGGTCGACGTGCGGTGTCGGCGACTGGCGATACTATTCGGATTTGGGATATTGAGAGTGAACAATGCTTGCGCACGCTGGAAGGCCACAGTGATATCGTCACAAGTGTGAGTTTGACGCCGGATGGGAGGCGTATGGTGTCAGGGAGCTGGGACAATACGGTGCGAGTGTGGGATTTGGAGGGTGGGCTATGTCTGCACACACTCGAACAACATCGGGACGAAGTAGTTTGCGTCAAGGTAACCCCAGATGGTCAGCGCGCGGTGTCAGCGAGCCGTGACAAGACTCTGCGAATATGGGACATCGAATGTGGATCCTCTCTACACACCCTAGAGAGACACAGCTACGACGTCGAAAGTGTGGAAATGACGCCGGATGGTCGACGGGCAGTGTCTGGGAGTAAGGAGGGGACATTTCTGGTATGGGACATCAAAAGCGGCCAATACCAACACTCCCTGCATGGGATCAGACATATTGGCATAGCCCCGGATGGACGGCTAGTGGTGGCGGGTAGCATGGATGGCATGCTTCGTGTGTGGAACTTGGAGAGTGGTCTGTGGTTATGCACCTTGCATGCACCCCGCCATGACATCCGAAGTGTGACTGTTGTGCCAGATGGCAGGCGCGCGGTGGCGGCAGGTGTGGGCGGTATGCTTCGCGTCTTTGACTTAGAGAGCGGGCAATGCTTGCACGTAATGGAAGGTCACAAACAAGACGTCTGGTGTGTGAGTCTGACCCCGGACGGTCGATGCGCTGTGTCAGCGGGCCCTGACAAGACACTTCGGGTCTGGGACTTGGTAAGCGGAGCTTGTCAGCACACAATGAAAGGGCATATTGGAGAGATTGACAGCGTGTGCGTGACAATGGATTCGCGACGCGCACTGTCGGTAAGTCGGGACGGCACATTACGGGTATGGAATCTAGAGAAAGGCCAATGTCTACGCACACTGGCAGGCCATAACGACTGGGTTAGGAGCGTGAGTGTGACGTCAGACGGCCGGTATGCGGTGTCGGATAGTGCTGACAACACGCTTCGGGTTTGGGACTTGGAGAGCGGTCAATGTCTGGCCGTGTATCCCATATGGGCGCGTTTTCGGTCGGTGGCGCTGAATGGTGCTGGAAACATCATTTGCGCCGGCACAACCACTGGTGAGGTTTTGTTCCTCGAATTGCACGGCGCTCCATCTGGTCCAGCTATTCTCACCGCCACCAATCCCCAGCAAGCGCGCTGTCCCGTGTGTGGTCAGGAGTTCGGGCCGCCGCCCTCCGTCGTCGCAGCCATTCAGGAACGAAAACAGGAGGGTGGATTGTCGTGCCTCGATTTACCCGCTTCCGCCTTCGCTGATCCAGTGTTGCTCAGTGCGTGTCTGCATTGCCAGCACCCGATCCGGTTCAACCCGTTCTACGCCGCCTCGGATGACTATGGCGAAATCTTGCGGCGCGGCTTGGAGCATTCCCGCCGTGAAAAAGGTGATGATCACGAAGAAACCCTGGCCCACCTGGCAGCGCTGGCGGTGTATCTGGAGAACACTGGCAAACCTGATTCCGCCCGCACCTACGCCGAAGAGTACTCCCGCCTGGTCGCCTTGATCGCCTCACAGAAGAAAACGCAGCAGTCGCCAGAGGAATAATCACCAAGCATTCGCATTATTGTTGATGTCCGCTGGTTCCTGATAAACTACCGTGTGCCATGGCAACGACCACACGAACCCCCCGGATATCCATCAACTCCACCTTCAGCGCCCTGAAGGCAGAGCGAAATACGTTGCGGAGCGCGTGTTCACCAGGTTGGAGCAGCTTTGCGGGCAGAACGGCTTTCAGTTTTAATACCGCAACCGTTGTTACGGTAGGTGATCTTTGCCGGAAAAGACTTGCGATAGTGGATTATTGCAGTAGCAGAGGAACAGCTGTCGCTTAGGTTTCGCAGCTGCATTTTGCGCTTACACTTTGCCATCATTGGGCCGATTTATGTGCCTCAGATGATATCAATACTTTACGGAGTGACCGATGCCCATCCATGAAAGAATCGTCCGCGTGTTCGTGTCTTCCACCTTTCACGACATGCAGGTTGAGCGCGATGCGTTGGTGAAACGCGTGTTTCCGGAACTGCGGTTGCGCTGTCGTTCACGGCAGGTCGAATTCATCGGGGTGGATTTGCGCTGGGGGATTACGGAAGAGCAGTCGGCGCGGGGCGAGGTGTTGCCGGTGTGCTTTGCGGAGATTGAACGCTGTCGGCCGTATTTCGTCGCGTTACTCGGTGACCGCTATGGCAGTTCGCTGGACTCGATCAGCGATGCAGTGCTGCACCGCTATTCGTGGGTCGGGTCATTTCGCGAACGGTCGGTGACCGAACTCGAAATCCGGCACGCGGTGATCATGACGTCCCATCCAGTACAGCGCGCGCTGTTCTATTTTCGCACGCCGGGTACCACAACCAAAGGACTTTCGGCGAGAAAGAAAGGCTGCAAAGAGATCGCGTCACACGCACAGCAAGCCCTGAAAGATGATATACGCGCGAGCGGATATCCTGTCAGGGAAAATTGTGATAGCCCCGAGATGCTGGAGAAACTCATCCTTGAGGATTTGTGGCAAGCGATATGTGACGATTTTCCGGAGCAATTGCCGGTACCAGTGCTGGAACAACGCCGCACTGAGCATGAGGCGTTCGCCGCGGCACGCCGGCGCAACTACATCGCACGCAAGAAGGACTTCACACGGCTCGATACCTGTGCGCTTGGCGCCGGACAACCGCTAGCCATCACGGGCGAGGCGGGTGGAGGCAAGTCGGCGCTGCTCGCCAACTGGATTGCGCGGTTCCGCGCGCAGCACCCGGACATTCCGGTGGTGGCGCATTTCACGGGCGCGTCCCAGGAGGCGGCGGAGCCGGTGGCACTGCTGCGGCGGTTGACGGAGGAATTATCCGCGATCGCTGGGACAACGAGTGAAACGCCAGCAGCCTGGCATAGCCTTACTGCCGGTTTCCCCGATCAGCTTGCGGCGGCGGCTTCAAAAGGGCCGTTTGTGCTGGTGCTGGACGGCCTCGATCAGCTCAGTGACGCGCACAACGCGCCTGACCTCGGCTGGCTGCCACGACATATTCCACCCAATGTGAGATTGATCGTATCAACGCTCGAGGGCCGTGCGCTGAAAGCGGTTTCCGAACGCGGCTGGCCCGTGATGTCGCTCGGACCCTTGCTGCCGGGTCAGCGACGGCGACTCATTACTAAATACCTTAAACACCATGGCCGCGCCCTCAGCCCTTCATCGGTTGCCCGCATCACCACTGACCAGAAGAGCGCCAATCCACTCTATCTGACGGTGTTCATGGAAGAATTGATGGTGTTCGGCTACTATGATCGGCTGAGCGAGCGCATCGAGCATTACCTGAAGGCCGCCGACACGGTCGAACTCTATGAACTCATGCTGGAGCGCATCGAATCCGATTGCGACGGCGTTCGCCCGGCGCTGACCGGCGACGCGCTCGGTCTTCTCTGGGCCTCGCGCGGTGGGTTGCGCGAAAACGAGATTCGCGATTGCCTCGGTACGCGGAAAACACCGCTACCGATGGCCCACTGGTCGCCGCTTTTCCTTGCGCTGGGCGAGGCATTGATCGTGCGCGAAGGTCGACTGACGTTCTTTCACGATCATCTGCGGCGTGCGGTGGAACGACGCTATCTTGCAACAACTGCAAAGCAGCGACGGATGCATAGCCGACTGGCAATGTATTTTGGGAAAGTCGAAGAGGTTGACCGTCATCTGGAGGAGTGGCCTTATCAGTTGTTCCGCAGTGGGGCCAGGGAGCGACTTGCGGATTGCATCACCACGCCTGAGGTATTTGAAGCGTTGGGCGCGGATGCAAGACTCTATGAACTCGACCGCTACTGGATGGCGCTGGCAACGCGATTTGATCTGGTGCGCGCCTGCGCGGAAGCACTAGCCCGGCTCGTGCGAGATGCTGCCGCTCCCGCGCGAGTGGCAAGGTATGCGCAGGAGGTCGGTCGCTATCTTTCGCATCGCGGCGAGTTTGCCGCTGCCGAAACCTGGTTGAACGATGCCGGACACCGCTTCGAGCAAGCCGGGGAACAACATCGCGCCGAACATGCCGACCTGTTGCGCCACCTGGGCACCTTCCTGATGCACTCCGGGCGGGCGGCTGACGCGGAGCCGGTGCTCACGCAAGCGGTTGCGCTTCTTGACGATGTGTTTGGAGCAGAATTTGCCTTGAGCGCAGTGACGTTGAGCCTGCTGGCCGAAGTGCGCCGTAGCCTCGGTCAATACCAGCAGTCGAAGGCGGATTATCAGGCGGCGTTGCCACGATTGGAGATAGCACTCGGTCCGGGCCATATCCATATCGCGACGGTACGCAGTAATCTCGCCGGACTCCTGCTCGAAACCGGAGATTTTGCCGGCGCCGAGGAGATGTATCGACAGTCCGTCGCAGAAACAGAGCGTGTGCTCGGCCCCAACCACGTGCAAACCGCGCACATCCTCAACAACCTGGCGTCAACCCTCGTGCATGCGGGTCGTCCTGCCGAAGCAGAACCGCTGCACCGGCGCGCAATTGAAATTTTGACGGAATCGGTCGGTCCCGACAACCCCTATACGCTGACGACCAAGGCGACGTGGGCCTATGCGCTGCAAGCGCTCGGACGTTATCAGGAGGCCGAAACCGTGACGCGAGACGTGCTTGCCCAACGTGAACGCCTCCATGGCATTGACCATCCCGAGGTCGCAACCACGCGGGAGTATCTCGCGGGACTGCTCGCGGCGCGGGGCGAGTATGCCGAAGCGGAAAAGATCTACCTCGCCACCCTGCCTGCGCTGGAGGCGACGTTTGGACCAGCACACCGCGTGACCGCCGACTGCATGATCGCGCTCGCGCAACTCTACCATACGCAAGGGAAATATCCCGAGGCGGAACCGTACTATCACAAAGCAATTGCCGCGTTCGATGCCCACCTGGGCGCCGCCCACCTGCGCACCGTCAATGCGCGCATGAGCCTCGCGCACCTGCTGGGAAGCCGCGGTGCGGTGGAGGAAGCCGCGACGATGTATCACCAGACCATGCAGACGCTGGAAGTGACAAACAATATCCGCAATGCGGTATATGCGAACTGCGTGATTGGATACGGCATCGTGCTCCGCAAACTAGGAAAACTCGTCGAGGCGGAAAGCGCCATCAAACGCGCGATCGCACTCTATGAAGAATTGCTGGGCACGGAGCACGCCCAAACATGCATCGGTCTCAAAACGTTGGCGGACCTTTACACTGAGCAAGACCGACTCGCCGAAGCAGAAACCTTGCTGATGCGTGCCCTCGACATCCTGGAAAAGGCCCTCGGGCCTGATCATCCGCATACCATCTCCATCGCGCGCGAACCGCTGGAGAGAATACGAAAGCGTATCGCGGAGAAGGGATGAAACACGATATGGCCTGATGTCTGTAAAATGCTGTCGTTGGCAAAGACCGCATCGGATTTCGCCAGCAGAATCCTGCCTGTGGCGACGGCGATCCGGTTGGCCATCGTCAGCGGTTTCTGGCAACGAATGAGCTCGATCCGGGGCACTCCTTGCCGCATGAACAGTCTAATAGTTGCGGGAACGAACACATCGAAATTCGGTAGGTTTCTCTCGTCGAAGCTTTTCATCATCCGCTCCTGATTTGGGCATTCCATATTCATCCCCTCCGTGGAAACACTGTTCCGTTGGCTGTTGTCTATGGTGCAATTTGCATTCCTCATTCCATCTTCTTCCTTTCCAGGTATGCGCTATTCCGATCACCAATCATTCTTCTTCCACTTTTTGAGCAGCCGTTCACCCGAAAGAAGAAGGAACGACTGGCAGAAATAAGTTGACGTGAAGAGAAGAAACGATACGAGTATGCCGATGAAAATCCGTTGATCATCTGTGACATCCCATAACCACCATGCGGCGCCTCCAAAGACAAGTGATGCTGGGGCAACCGATAAACGAAGCCATGCTGCGCGCATTTTTGGCGCCCGTGCTACAAATCGCTGCAATAACTCCAATCGGCTGTTTCGTATCTCACGCATAGCCTCTTCCGCGCTAGACGTCATAACGAGTAATAATTCAATCGCTTTCTGCTCCGCCACTAATATCCTGCCATCACCGAACACCTCTGATGCCATGCGGCCAAGGACTCCCGAAGAGTGAAAGTGATATACAAAGCCTCCGATGGCAAGGAGCAGCGAACCGATGATCCATACCGATATGCGAGCATGTGAGATCGGCCACAACAATACCGCGAGCGGTAGTCCCGACCATACAAGGTGAAGGAACCAGAACATAACACCCTTTTGCCGCATGTATATACTGACGGCGATCATGAGATCAGTTAATTTATCCCATGCCGTTTTCATCGTTTCGACTGCGCTGGTGAGCAATTCCTTCGGCCGCATGACATGGTCGATCCGCTCTATCGTCGTAGCGCGATTCCCCTGCCAGACCCCTTCAAGCATCACGCCAAACGGTATCGAGATGGCAGAGACTGACATGATCAGCCAGTCATAAGGAGTGGACAACACCCAACTGGATGTATGCTCGCCGATTTCCATCACAGCATGATACACGGCGAAGTAGATCACACCACTTGCTAGCGGTCGGCATGGGTGCAACGGGGCGACAGATGAGAATACGCCGTTCTGCGCACCGATGAAGCCCAGTATCAGCCCGGCGACGGTTGCAATCGTCACGAAGGGATGATGCATCAGATACGGGTGGATTACATTGAAATGCAACTGGGTTTCGATGAGATAGCTTGCACAGATACTTCCTAACAGACAGAAGAACGTCCGACGAACCGGACTGCAGTGGCGGGTAACAAGTGCCGTGATGCCGCATCCTGCAAGGTACAGCACAAGGAACGCGACGACGGTGAGAAGCGTACCAAACGCAGTGATGGTCAGCAATGAAGGTGCGAGTTCCCAGTCAACTAACTCGCTGAACGATGGGATTCCCCACTGGGTGATGCCTGATTTCAATAATAGATCACAGAACGTTCCCACGATTACGCACATGGGGACCGCGACAGAGATACGGCGCATCGTCTTTGGCGACAACGCATATGCCCGTCCAACGATAAATCCTGCGACAGCAACGAGAAACACCAGGGTGTGCTGGAACTCACAGGAGAGACCCACAAGCAAGAAAATCGCAAATGCAAGACAGGTGGCGACCAGCAGCACCGGACGGCGGACACAACGGACCAGCTGACCGAGCATCAAGGCCAACGTGAAGTCAAATGCGAAATACGAAACGGTCAGGAAAAACTGCATGACCTTGTCCATCATATAACGGCCTTCCGATCAGATGGTAACGCGCAATAATCATTGAACGTAGCAGACGCACCGTCGTGGATACCGATGGTGAAGGTGCACTGCTTATTTCGCCCTAATCAACGATTGCATGACTTCCCCAACCACAGGGAGCCAATATGCGAGTTGTGGCAAGAGCAGCAACGTGGCCATCAGGGATTGCCATATTGGTGCTCGCGTCCGCCAGAGTGCGATGACCCACGCTATATTCAGAACCGGCAAGCAAAAAAAGGCTGCTAGCGCAATAACTGGTACCGCATTAGTAAAGAAGAGACTTCCGACCCATACTGCCAAGGTCATGAGATAGAAACCGAAGAGGTAGAGCGGCTGTGACGTTGGCCAGCACAGGTGCTTTACTCCCCAACCATTCCTGCGCGCCGCACTGATCATGAGATGGCAGAGCTCATCGAGTGAGGACACGGTGGAATGGCCCAGGGCATGATAATCAGCTGATGTGAACGAGAGCAACCCCATCTGGAGATAAGCCTCACTCGACGTGCAGAATGCCAGATGGATGGCATCGTCGGGCGGAGTCGTTACGACGACCAGACAGTCATGGGTCGGCCAACCTATGGAGAGAAATATATTCACAGCCCATGCGGCCATAGCATCATCAAAGGGTATATCGTGGAGAATGATGCGATCACCAATGGAGAACAATGATGATGCGAACAGGTGCTGCTTTCCGGAGGATAGGGTCTGGTGTGGATCATTCGGATCAAACCTGACAGCCAGAAACTCGAACCCGTGCGCAGCACTCGTCTCGGTAAACTCTGCCACCCACTGCTGCACTTGCCTCGCTCGGGTTTGCTGCACGGTCGACGACAGCACCGACGTGTAGCGCGTCACACAGAAGCCACTTTGTTCAAGCGCGTTATGCAGCACAACGCCGCTCTCAACCATCGCGCGGATTGCGGCAGGGGGTTCGTCAGTCCAAATCACGATACTAGAAACCAGCGCCATCTCAGGTTGACTCCCAGTGACGTTTTCACAGCGCCCACATTTGAAACACGGCAAAATCATGCCCACCGCAGTTACATCCCCGCACCAACCCAAACCCAACTCCGTGACAATATTCGCAAATCAGATCCCCACAACGGTTGCATTGGTATACGGTACATGGATAAGCCCCACGAATCATCTCAAAACGTGCTTCCACAGGCTTCAGTGCCCTTCCACAACGTGAACAACGTGGGCCTGTACCAAAATATTCGCCGAAAGAACTGACCTATATCCATGCGTCATCCTCGCAGAAGCTGTTTTCAAAGTGCTCGTCCCAGTATCTTTGCGCGTGCAGGACTCTCAGTGGCGGACATTTTTGACAAGAAAATCCAGCATGATGAGTACTCCTAAGCTGATGCTCATGGGTAGCAGGCATCCGTGTCCGGTGTGGGCGGGTATCATTGCTGATCGTCCGTGATAATGCGCCCACCGCTGCTGGCAAAGGGTCACCATCTCCTCGAGGTTCTCTCGAGTCTTCAGGAGCAACTCGTCGCCAGAATTCACCTGGAGATACTCATCCACCAGTGGGATCGCCTCCGTGAGGATGGGTAAAAATTCCTCTGGTGGATTGGGATCGTTGTCGCCACCCCGCACTATCATGTAATCTGAGGCCATACGCATGGAGAGCGCGCAGAACTCGAAGACCGCCATATGCCAATCCGTTCGCTGAACCCGCAGTTTGCGACGCTCGGTGAGGATTAGATGGTAGGTTGATCGTGCACACCCATACCGACCGACATCACGCTGGGGGTCATTACGGTTATAGTATGTGCCAGCAAGTGCAAAGAGCCGATCTGACCATGGGTCTCCCCGTTCACGCCATGTGCTGACTTCAGGCACAAGAGTAGTGATGATCGGCTCTCCGGGGGCCAGGGTACGCAGGCGTGCGGCAAAATCCTCGAATTCATCATACGATAATGCACACAGCATGGCATTTTCCAGCGCATTGGCATGCACGACCTGCAATTGCGGGTGCTGCCCATAGCCGTAGGACTCAAAATCGTGAATGCTGGCAATAAATTCACGGCGGGCGGCAATCCCATTCCCAATATAATGCCAGTTGATGGTTCCCAGGTTGTAACTCGCGAACGCACGGCGGTCAGGGATTTTCGTCAGCCGACGCGCTTCCTCTAGTAACGCGATGGCTGGTAGCAACCGACGTTGATCGGCGAGTGTTTCGGCGTCTTCAAAAAGTTTACTGATGCCAATGCTCATGATCCCCTCCTACGACAATACATCCATACACACGCTCGCGCGCTTCCAACAGCCAGAATGCGGCGCCTTCGGCGCCGGAGGCGATTGCGGTGAAGGGCTGGCTGCTAGCTAATGTCGCCAGCACCTGTCCCTGTTCAACAGACACGCAGGCCATGTCACCCGCTCTATTGATCACACCAATAAACTGGCTATTGGCCGAGCATGCACCCTGCACAAACGTCGATGGTCCCAGACCGTTGACAACAGTTTCTCGGAGTTGCCAACTGAGGAATTCGTTGATGGTGCCCGTGCGAAGGAGATATATCTCATCCCCATCATTTTGTTTCACCCATAGGGTGATCACACGGTCCGCGTGCGTATCATAAGCCTCGCAGAGACAAATGCCATCTGTCGGATGACGCAATTGCTGCCCCAACCGTTTCAACGAGGGAATACTCCCGCTGGTTTTGAGAAAGAAAATAAATGTCCTGGCTGGGACGGCGCCCGATTCCTGAAAAAAGCATGTGGAGTAGCCGACCCAGAGGAGGATGTCGCTGCAGTTGACGAGATGCGCACCATGCATGTCGTCGAGGCCGATCCGCGCAGCACAACGACACTGTCCGGTGGTCTCAACAAAATAGATATCACCGATGCGATCAATGAGCCAGCATCCTCCCCCCTCTTCTCCGATGGCATCATTGACTCCCGAGGGGCAGTTCAGGATGGGGATGGTATGCAGCGTCGCAAGAGTGTGCACGAAACCTGGACCATACCCGCTTGCCGCATAGAAATGTCCGGTACCATCTGCTGCGCAATAGAGTCGTCCCATCACCTCACGACCCAGTGGCACCACATGGGGGCGCTGCCGCTCACACAACCACTGCAGTTGGTCGTGCTTACACACGGCACGCCAGGTGGCTCCCCCCAATAACGCCTCGACGCGACCGTTCAACACATGCCCTTCATCGCGCAGCATGAACGTGACAATACTGTGAGTCGTACTTACCAGCATAGAACCGTCAAGTCTGGATAGCCAGCGATACGGAGAAATCAGCAGATGCTTGGGGAAGATTTCCTCATTGTCATGGATGCTGACGGGCACCGCGTGTCCGGGGACCCATGCATACACCGTGCCGTCTTCTCCGAGCCACCATACCCGCGTGCCATCCCAACCGATGGCACCACGCGGCAGATCGACATGCACTTCCGCCGTTGCTGCCAATGGCCCATCCAGTGCATAGAGCACCAAGGTGCCATCGGTGAACGCCACCGCCACGGTGTTGTCACCACACAGACATGCTGTAACGACATCAGCCGATGGCCGACGCAGTGGTGGAGCACCCGGTGCAAACAGCCATGTATCGAGACCCTGGCGGATGGCCATCAAGCGTGCCTGTGCACTGAAGACCAGCGCTGATAGCTCACCATGCTGGCGTCCCGCCAACGTGTCTTCACGCGGTTGTGGCTGCGCAAGCGAAATCGCTGCGAGCTTATCGGCCGTTGCTTGATACCAGTAGAGACCCTCGTGCCACACCACCACAGGTGCCTCGGTTTCCGGCAGGTGAAAGAGGAACGTGGCAACGGGTTCAATACGTATCGGCACATCATGTGACTCGGCGAGACAGCGGTAGAATTCGGCGGTGCCTGACTCATAGAAGACGACCATGCTGGTGGCATCGGGGGCACACGCCAATGCCAATACACGCTCGCGTTGAATCGTCAAGGTATAGGTTGCCTCGTGCATAGTCAACAGGCTGATGACACGAATCACCCCAAGTTGTTCAACCGTCAATGCGATGGAACACTGGGATGCAATTGCTGAGACGCGTTCCCATGGAAACGTGATGCTTCCCGTGACGTGCACATGCAGACCTTCGACGCTGGTGTCGTCCCCCACTGGCATTGGTTCGGGCGTCGTCTGAAGCCAGGGGACCGGCCACATCAGACCGGGTATTTGTTCTTGTGCTGCGGGAAATCCCTCGTGGTTCACAAGCGAGACGAGCATGGTCGGGTATTGGGTAAGCCGCTGGGCGTGCTTCTGCAGGAATGCGTACCAGGATGCTAATGCAGACGGCAGGGGCGATCCGGCATACGCATAATCTGCAAGTTGTTGATACACTTGCCCCGTGGCGACACGTGCGGCAAGAAATGCCAACTGCGAGAGCAATCGATGCAGTTCTCCCTCTCTCTCGCCATGCGAGAGATGATACAACAGTTCGCTCAATGGCCGTGGCCGTTGCTCCCAGCACTGGCGCTTTTCAGGGTCGGCCTGTGCCTGGAAATAGTCCGCCAGCAGCTGGTGCAACAGCACACGCTGCGCTGATGGGTGAAGGTAATGACCCCGCACCCATTCCGCCACCTGGCGGTGGTAGAAGGTCAGCACGTTGGCCCCAACAGCGGCCCGTTCCGTGAGGTAGGGGGCAAGGTCGAAGCGGAGCCGTGACCAGATGGCAATGGGAATGCGAGTCGCGCTGGCGGGCAGTTCATGCCGGGTTTGCTCGGTGGCATCATCGAGCGCCGCTTTGTATTCGGAGTCGGCAAACAGGACTTCCAGTATTTCGTTCTCCGCCAGCCCATGACGGGACGCGGCGAGATAGCCCAACACACGTTCCACCAGCAGCCGACCGTGATTCGCAGGCTGGCTAAGTCGGTTGAAGAGTTGTTTGAGGAGCGCGGGCACATCCTCGCCAAGTTCATGCGCCTTGTCATAGGATCGCCACAGCCGGACCTCCTCGAATAGCAGCTTGAGATACATCGGCTGGCAGCATATCGCCGTTGCAAGGCGTTGCTCGATGAGCTTTCGCTGGTCCCGGCTGACGGTGCGTCCCGCCTGCTGCAGCCAGCGATCAAAGAGCAGCGTTCGGGCTTCGTCCTCGGCGAGGGCGTCCAGGTTGACGGAACCTTTCGCCGTAAGCTGGCGTCGCGTGAGTTCAACAAATGGCTGGGCCGCTGGTTTGCCCTCGGCCAGGTCTGACAGGCAGGAGACAATTATTTTCACCGGTGGCAGCAATTCGCCCGTCGGAATCCAGCCCAACTGTCGTCCGTTGTCCGAGTCGGAAAGCTGGTCGAGGGCGTCCAGTATCAGGATCAGCGGCTGCTCCGGCGTGGCAGAGCGGAGCTGCAGGGTCAGTTCCTCCTGCAACGCCTTGTAGTCGGTAGGTAGCTCGCCCGCGCATGGATGATTAATCCGCAGTTGCTGACAGATACTGCTGAGCAGCGAGCGGGCATCGGACGAGTGCGGGGTGACGCCGACGAAGCGCACGATTACTCCCGGTTGATGACCGTTGACTGCTGTTTTCTGTATTTCCTCCGCCGCCCGCGCCAGCAGCGCCGTCTTGCCGCAGCCGGAGGCGCCATGCACCACCAGCGGCCAGGGTGATTTGTTTCGCACGTAATCAAGGATCGTCTGCAACTCGGTTTGCCGGCCGACAAACGAATCCTCGCCGCCACGCTCACGGCCGAAACGCTCATGTTCGTCCTGTTCGATCTGCAGTTCACGCGCGGCGCGTTCCGTGGAGGATTGCGCGGTCTTGTTCCAATACTCTTCGATCTGCCCCTGGATGATCTGCGTCAGCCGATCCTCTACGTCGCTGCAAAGTTGTGCCAGGTGATCCGTCGTGACGTCTGCGGCAGGCCGTCCCTGGTTTTCGCGCGCGGGAATGAGCCGGGCGGAACGGGCTTCAAAGACATTCGCCTCATCCAGACGCGTGCGAAGCGCCGTCTTTAGCCGCTCTTGCTCCGCCGGGAGCGCAGCATCAATGCTCCCGGACGGTGTCACATCAACGAAATCCTTGATCTGTGCCGGTTCGGAAAACTGGCCGATGTTCTCAATTTGCCGAAAGAACGCAAGCACATGTTCTTGGGCGTCCGGCACGCGCAGCAAGCCATGCCAGATTTCCTGCTCGGTGGCGGAGGCCTGAAAGCGGACGATGGCAGGCAGCGAACCCTCCGCCAGCGTAGCCGCGTCGAAACGCCCCTGCAATTGCTCCGGCGGATGAGCACGATTGATGATCTCCCACAGGACAGCCTGAACCTCGTTCCAAACCGCATCCTGCGTGTAGTCCTTCGCATCGGGGAGTTGCTGCCGGCGGGATTGCAGGAGATAGACAGGCGGAACGGCATTGTTATCGCAGCGATACCACGCATGTAATACCGCTGCGTGCCCTGCGCTCACTGCGCGAGCCATCACATCCAACTCCTCAAATTCCTTCACGGAAATCTCTTCCGGCAAAGGCCGCCAGCCGTAACGGTTTCCGAGCAATATTAGGAAGTTGGGCTGGGGTGAGATCTCCTGCGCGCGCCGAAGCTCGTCGAAGCAGATCCGCATCGTTCGGTGATCGAGACCCGCTTCTCTCGACACGCCCCAGCGGAGGTCGATGGCCTGAAACTGAAAGCCATTTTCCAGACACAGTTGCTCCAGTTTCGGAAAGACGTCGGCCTGCAGCGCGTTGCGCTCATGCTTCATGTCGCTGAACGTCGAGCTGACGAAGACGCGAATGACGGGCCGGAAGCGACCATTACAGATTTGTAGTGTCATATTGCGCGATACTCACTTTCAGGTAGGCAAAAGCCCACATGACATTGTCGCCGTCGAAATTCACAAAGATTTTTTTCGATAGCATCTGGCTCACACATTCCTCAAGTCGACATCTTTGCGTCTTTGCTGCTCTCACTGATTTGTTCGCGTATCCATATGTCTTTGCATCGTTAATGCCGCTCTCTATCACGTTTCTCACGAAGTATCTCTGAAGCGCTTGTGCCAATAAGCCGCTCAAAGCATGCATCAACTGTGTTGCTGTCAGCGCCAAAAGCTTGGACTACTCGAACAATTGCCAGCGCGTAGTCGTTGTGCCCATCCATCTGGTCGGCGTGTCTGAGCACGGCGTCCGCAATAAATGGTAGTGCCCGAAAGTCTCTCAACCGTCTCATCACTTGAAGCAGTTCGCTTTCAATCCAGCCAGTGTAGTTGAACCCAGAACGCAAAGCGTTGTGGCCATCGCATGAGTTCATTTGTCGGAACGCCACACACACCAACGGGAGTGCCGGAGTTCCCATCGCAACGATGGCTTCACGAATACGGGGTATCGCACCAATCGCCCGCTGGTATTGTTGCAATCGGTCATACCACTCCTTGTAGGGCACATTGGGCTGACGGCTCACGGAAACAAATGCTTTTCCAGCATCGTTGTCTGAATCTCTCTTTTCAATTTGACAAAGAATGCGGTCAAGGTTCTGCTCGCCATTTGGTGGGTCGTAGTCGCGCGCGAATGGCTCTCTCACACAAACTTCAAGCCTCAATAGTTGCCTCTCGAATTCCGCGACTATGTTTTCGGGGGCACCAAAAGCTTCTGCCTCCACGTCAGCGATGACATCCGGTCTTTCAGCGAAGAACCGAGTGAAGCGTTGCCCCCCAGTGTCTGACTCGGTGGTTCTGCAATTTGGATTCGCGGACGCGCTCGCAGTCACATCGCCGCATTTCTCTGCGACTGCAATGATATCGGAAATCCAAGTCGTGAATCTCTGCTTGATTACTTGCCAGCTTCCGACGTATGACATGGCGCCAGTCGAATCCTTACGAATAACGGAGTAAGGGAACTGTGCACAATCAGGATCCTGCACCACTCTAAAAAAGAAAGGTTCACACCTCACAATCAGCGCCCCGTCTTCGATAACAGTTTTAAACAGGTTAAGGTCTGAAAACAACTTGATGACAGACTTGATTTCGTTCAGATGCCATGCGGATATTTCTTGAGGTAGAATCGGTTCTGTTGCACTTGCTGCGCCGGCATTTGTCGCGGCTACGGTCGCGGGGTCTTTCTTGGCGGCCATCAAGTATTTCAATACCAGCCGGTCTATGCTCGCCTCGAAAAGCTCTTGAGCTGGCGTGAGGCCGTTGTAATCGGGCAGTTTGGCAATATCAGACGGCAGCGCCGCCGCAATTGGCATCTTGAAGCCGTGCGCCATAATCGGCACGACGTTTCGATCCTTTTCTATTGCATGCCTGATTTCCCGCCTCAACCAGTCATCCTCGTTCTTGCAGCGCTTTAGGCAACCCGGCGTAAGAATCACAACGACATCGGTGGCGTCTTCAATCTTTCGGAGTAGGGCTTCATTGAATGGCCCACTCTTGAGGTCTTCAATGTCCATGAAGGCAGAGAAGCCTCTACGTTCCAAGGCGTCTTTGACTCGCGCAGCCAGATCCAGGCCGCCGCGCCGTCGGTAACTGATGAAGACGTCGTGGATGGCGGGCGGAAACCGGTCGAAGTCATGGAGATCCTTTTGTTCGTTCATAGTGGGTTATTCCATCTCTCGGGATTTCAGATTACGGATCAATTCCTCGACTCGCTCCTCGAATGGGCCGTTTGTCAGGTCGAAACAGGTCAGGTAGCTGACGTATTGGAGTGGCGGCGGCAACTCTGACCATTCGAATCTCTCAATGGCAATGGGCACGATGTTGCCCATCATGCTCAACGCGTGCTCAATCTCTCTCTGACAGTGTGCACTATTGAGGAGTGAATGACTAAGCAGAAGCAGCACGAAGCCATGCTTGGCGGCTTCGTCAAGCGCTGTGCGCGTTTCGGAAGCCCAATCACTCCCGGGCAATAGATCTACGTCAAACCACACCCGGTAATCGTGCTTGATAAGCGCCTGCTGGATGCGCGTGGCCGCAGATATATCGGCGTGTGAGTAAGAAAGGAAAACGGTCGCGCGCTTGGTAATTCGAATCAGCTTGTGCAACTCAGTCTGAAGTTCTTTGCTCAAATCAACGACTTCAAAGGCCTTCCCTTCCATTGATTTGATCAACTCGACCTCGTCGCGGACATACTGGGAGGCTTGTGCGTTCGGGCTGTCGCAGAGAATGAACCATTCCCGCGCGGCAATTTCCCGGCGTAGAAGGTCGGGGAGCATGGCATCGTCGTTTTCCAGGCACTTCAAATAAAACATGATCGGCTTGTGCCCTCGCTTCTCAAGCTCATTGCGAATTTCCCGAACTTTCTCGAAGTCCTTGTTCGAGTGGGAGAGAAAAATCCACGCACCTGTAGCTGGCATATGTTTATCTGAATTCATTTGCTGCTCTTTTAGTTGTTTGCTGTAACTCTGCCAACCAATCCCAATAGTATTGCTCCATTTCGACTCTCGCATCAAATAATCGCATAAGTGTCTCTTTACAATGTTCCATCAAATCCCATTTATCACCGGCATAAGTAGAATAACCCTCTTCAGACGCCTTTGATTTCAGAAAATCACGGAGTCGAGGCTGTCGCGCTTCAAGCATCAAATCCTTGAGCCACAGAATCCGTGTTGAATCTTCTTCCTCAGCTTTAAGAACGACCCGAAAAGCGATGTCCATCCGAGAGACGCCACCGGTGTAAACAGCTTGTTGTACCGGCACCCATCCCAACTTGTAAATTACCAATATCACTTCGTGTAGAACGTTATTATGCTCAATAGGAAGTTGTGGTGTCAGCGAAAGCAATTGGCGCTCAATGTGGTGTAGGACTTCAGGCGCAAGTACAACAATAAAAAACGATTCGTCATGTAGCAATGCGACCAATGGCAACCATAAGCGAGCTTCTGTGAGATGGTCCACTAAATTGCGAATCAAATACCCACACACTACACTTGAACTAACTCTATAGTTGCCCGCACCAAACACCGCCAATATCTTGTGCCCCTCCATCATACTCACAAAATATTCCCCAGCCTTGGTTTCATCCCTTAACCAATCCGCCAGAGACTTATGATAGGGCTTGATGACCTCGCCATTCGCCTCTTTCGTAACCAGAAACAGAGCCCCGAGCATACGCGTAAAGTCGCGCAGTTCCTCGTCCTGCCAGTTGAAGAGGCGTTGGAGAATTTCCACGGGCAGCGGTTCGCGGGCGGCGAGGATGGCGCGCAGCGCGGGGCGCACGTCTTTGCGGAATTTTTCCAGGTCGGGGAAGTAGCGCTGGAAATCCAGGTAGAACTTGCCGGCGAGTCCTTGCGGGAATTCGTTTGGCCGATCCAATGACAGATGGTTTTGGCGGATGTCCTCACAAAAGCTCTCGACATAGAGGAATACGCCTTCGCTCTTTTCCAGGATTTGCTCCACGAGCCGGTCGGCGTCCGGGTGGTGCTGGAGTTGCGCTGCCAGTTCGCGCCGCAGGTAGGCGCGGATGTCCTCGCTGTTGGCGTCGGATTTGGTCTCGAAGGGGAATGGCTTCAGCGCCTGGAAGGGCGTGGTCACGTCAAACTCCGGGCGGCTGGTGACGACCAGGCCAATCCAGTCGGGAAGCTGCCCGGCGTAGCGGGCCAGGACTTCCACGAGTTCGTTGCGTCCGTCCCCGCCGGCTTCGTCGAGCGCGTCAATGACGATCAGATACCGCTCGCGTCCGCCGGTGATGGATAGTTTCAGGGGGTTGGTGAGCAGGCCGTCGAACAGTTC
>Ga0118677_10006416_pt1 | contig 19915 bp, 18 predicted proteins | sample AliMusrvi5mmetaG_FD_86154 | JGI IMG/M metagenome (GOLD analysis project Ga0118677, IMG submission 86154)
TGACACTTCGAGCTTGACCTGGTTCGTCGATGAGCACTCTTAGAGTCTGCCCGACAAAGGACTCCCTGGCGCGAGTAGAGATTTCGTCTTGCAGTTCAGTGACTTCTCGGAGCCGCTCAAGGGCTAACGCAGCGGGTACTTGATCATCGAGATCAGCGGCGTAGGTGCCGTCTTCTTTTGAAAATGGAAAGAACCCCGCCCAGTCCAACTTGGCCGCTTCAAGGAATTCGATGAGTTGGTCATGGTCGTCTTCGGTCTCTCCGGGATAGCCCAAAATAAACGACGATCGAAACGACGCACTTGGCTCTTTTGATCGGATGCGCTCGATCCGATCGATGAACTTGTCCCCATTCCCCCATCGCCGCATGCGGCGAAGGTGGGGACCGCTGGCGTGTTGAAGCGAAAGGTCAAAGTACGGCACCCCGGTGGCCAAGACCGTGTCAATCAATCGCTCTGTCAGACCTGAGGGATAGAGGTAGAGCAAGCGAACTCGCTCAACGACCTGAGCGACTGCGTCAACGAGCTCGACGAGTGGCTGTGAACCTGGCGTTGGAGAATCTAAGACATCAAGCGGCGATGAAGAAGCTCCTGCTCGTCGATCAAGGCCCCAACTCGCCAAGTCTTGAGCGATTAAGACAATCTCTTTTGTGCCAGACGCAGCGAACGCCTCGGCCTCGGCGACAATGGCCGGAGCGGAACGAGAACGCTGGTCACCGCGAAATGAAGGAATGGCACAAAACCCGCTACGACGATCGCAGCCTTCGGCGTCTTTGATGTACGCCCAACTCGCCTTCGTTCCCTGTCGGGGAAGCTCCAACAAGGTCTCATTGGCTCGCGTGTCTTTTCGAGGCGAGAGTGAGACTCGAGTGGGTGAGGGTTTGGTCAACGACGCTCCAAAGCCCGCCACCAAATCGACTTCGGGAAGTTGGTCGGCGAGATCTTGGCCGTAGCGCTCGGCCATGCAGCCAGTGACGACGAGGCGCGAGCTGTCAGATTTTTGATCCGAGAGCGCCAGAATCATCTCAATCGACTCTTCTCGAGCAGCTTCGATAAAGGCACAGGTATTGACGACGACGAGAGTGGCCTCACTCGGATCCTCGGCCTCGACGTAGCCGTCGGCACGCAACTGACCAATCAACTTGTCAGAATCAACTTCATTCTTGGCACAACCCAAGGTGGCGAGCCAGTAGCGATTCTCAGACACGTCTCTTTGGCTCCTTCACTTCGTGGCTCACAAAGGAGAGCCACCACTCACGACGCGGTTGGCCGGTTTCTCATTCTACCGGTCGTTTGTGATGCGACCTGATCTCATCGTCAAATGGTCGTGAGGCTGTAGGTGCTGTTCCCAATAAGCCACAAACCAATGAGAATGCAGAGGACAAACTGCGCCTGGATCCGATGGGCATCAATCCAGAGCCGCAGACGTTCAAGTTTGGGGCCGGCAGATTCAGGCCAAAACGTGACGTAGATCAACATGGCGAGGAATGAACTTGAGGAGAGCAGCACAAAAAGAACGAGCACCACAATCTCGCCCAGACTCTTTAACTCAGCACCAAAGACAATGGCGACTCCCGCGGCGACAAAGGCCCACGGTTGAAGAATGACACCAAGGGCCGCCGCAGCCCAGCCTTGCACGCCGTCAATCTTTGCCATCCAGGAAGGAGGCTTCGGCGGCTTTTTGCGATTGACGTAGGCCCTGATTCCCCAGAAGATCAAAAAGATTCCAATAAGCAACTTGAGGATCAATGCCGCCAATGAAGGAGACGAACTTTTTTCAACGGGTTGGCCACCGGTGACAAGTACGACACCGACGACAACGACGATCAGGCTGGCCATCCAACCACAGAGAAAGGCCAGTGCTTTTTTCTGGCCGTCTTTCGCGACAATCAACAAGATAAACCCGATGATCGGAAACGGCTCGAAGGCAATAGCTAAGGAGAGAAGGAAGAGACTAAAAATCACGGTGGAAACGAATCTCTTGGGTCACGACTCCCCACTCTAGTGTGCATCTGCCAAAAAAAGAGTGTCTCCGTGAGAGCGACGAGGCCAAGGCGGGCCACCACGACTACTCTCGTGATGGCCCGCCTCGCTCGTTCATTCTTTGCTACTCACCACCGTCACTGCGATGGCTTTGGATTCCTGCTTAGCCCGCAACAAAGGTGCACGCTGCGCCGTTGATCGAACAGCTACTCGGTGCGCTCACTCCGTTGTTGGTGACGTAGCCCACGCTCCACGACTGTCCTGGCGCAATGGTGGGCTGCCAGTTCGGTCCGGTGGCGGTGACATTCAGGATCGAGCCAGCTGTGCCGAAGGTTCCCGTGGCGTTCCAGAGACTCGTCACACTCATTGTTGAGGGGAGCTGGAACTTCAAGACCCAGGGACTCGTCGCCGATCCGATCGTTGTTGAACCCTTATTCGTGATGGTGATACTGGCTTGTAAACCACCGGGCCACTGGTTCACCACGTGGTAGACCACGCTCAACGAACCCGTTGGCGGTGGCGTTGGTGGCGTCACCGGTGCGCTGGCCGTTCCGGTAATCGAAACGGTCTGTGGACTTGCCGCTGCATTGTCTGCAAAGGACAATGTTGCGCTTCGTGTCCCCGCTGCCGTTGGCTTGAAGGTGACAGCGACTGCGCATGTCGCACCCGAGCCAACCGTCCCACAGGTATTCGAGCTCACCATGAAGTCGTTCGCATTGGCGCCAGAGAGTGTCGCCGAGCTGACAGTCAAGTTCGCCGATCCCGTATTCGTGACCGTCACACTCTGGGCTGCAGAGCTTGCCCCCACGGTGGTGGCCGGCAGGGTCAGCGACGTTGGTGAAAACGAGATGCCTGGTGTTGCTGGAGGAGGCGTCGTTCCGCCCCCTGTGCCAGTTCCTGAACCGAAGGTCCCGCCGCCGCCCAGGGCGAGGAGGTGCGTCTGGAGTCCAACTCCGAATGGGCTTGGCGTGCCGTTGTAATCAGCAATCAGCGCAGGTCCACTGCCACACGACCAGCCACTCGCCGTTGAGTTCCAGGTCCATCCCAAGTACGAGACCCCGTGGGCGTCGGCCCAGGCCATGTACTGATCGATAAAGCCATGGGCACAGTCGTTCTCGCCAAGCTCACCAGTCACGACTGGAACCACCGCTGCCACGGGGGCAATCACCGCGTCCCAGTTGGCAACCGTGTTGTACTGCGAGAAGTTATAGGTGTGATCGCTGGCGATCAGCTGGTTCAGCGGGTCGTTTGGCTTGTACTGAAGCCACTGCGTTAAGTCGCCTCCCCAGTTCAGTCCACCCAGCATGATGGGCTGCGTGGCACCGGTGGCGCGCACCGCATTGACGAGCTGTTGCATCCCCGCAGCGACCCATCCACCCGACGTCGTGCACCCATTCAACCAACACGACCATGACACGTCATGGGGCTCGTTGTAGAGATCGAAGATCACGCCAGGATTGCTTTTAAAGGTCGTCGCTACGGACGTCCAAAATGCTGGCGAGTGATCTGCGTCAGCCATGAGCTGTTGGCTCGAGGCGAGTTGTGTTCCGGGTGCGTTCCAGTGCAGATCCAAAATCGGCACAAAACCTTGTGCCTGGAGTGTCGTCACATAGGACGAAATCGCGTTTTGATAGTTCGCTCCGCTGTAGGCCGCATTCACGCCGTTGATACCAAGCCAGCAGTCTTCATTCAATGGAACGCGAACTGCGTTGATCTTCCAGGTACTCATCGTGGCGACGGCGGTTGGTGTGTTCGGGCCATCAGAGAGTCCCCATCCTTGCGAACAGGCGTACTCAGTTCCAGATCGATTCGCGCCAAGAAGGCGCACCGTCTGACCGCTGCCATTGACGAGGTGATTCCCCACCACCGACACCGACACCGGGGTCGCTGCTCCCGCCGGCATCGCCCCGAAGGTCGAAGCCGCCATGGTGAGTCCCCCAGAGCCCACCAGCAGTGCCGTGGACAGTGCCACGGCTCGAAAACCCTTGAAATTCCTCATATCATCCCCTTTTCTCAGTTCGCACTAGTTGTATGCGAAGTAGGTACTTGGGATAGTTTGAGCGAGGGGAAGAAATTTGTCCGGTCACCCTCTCAGGAAACTCTTATGTGTGGAGAGTTCTTCGCTCCCCGCGCTCGTGTTCTTCGCCCCACTTGGGCGCAAACCCTATGCTGAATTGTGGAAGAGTCACCGAAAAGAGAAGAGCCGCCAATGTGTCGAATGATCGCCTACGCCTCTCCAACGACACACGCGATCCTCGACCTCTTTCACCCTGAAGAGTTCGCGCAGTTTGAGTTTCTCTCTGATCTTCACGGAGATGGCTGGGGTATGGCCTGGCTCACGGGAGATGCCACCCCACGCGTCGAGTCCACAAGGTCGGTGATCTCCGCGTTCAAAGATGAACAGTTCAAAGAGTTCGCGGCGACGCCACTCGGTCGAGCTGGCATGGCGCACATCCGATTGGCCTCACCTGGCTTTGCGGTCAATGTAGAGAACAACCACCCATTCGTCGTTGGTCGGTGGGCCTTTGCACATAATGGATCGATCCCTCACTCAGAGCGACTCCTTGACCTCTTGAGTGAGGAGTCGCTGAGTCGGCTCAACGCTGATACTGATTCAAAGCGTTACTTCCTCTTAGTCCTCCAACGCAGTGAAGAACTTGGTGACGTTGCGGCGGGATTCCGCCACGCCATCAAAGAGATCCGCACGCACTGTCGAGTTGGTGGATTAAATGCACTGCTGCTTTCAGACGACGTGCTCATCGGAGTTCAGGCCCAAGGAGAGACGAAACCTCCGATGAAACACCTTCTCGAACTCGTGGAGCGTCCTGAAGATCTCCCCCCTGGTCACGACGAGACCTACTACCACTTGCACTACGCCCATCGAGGTGACGCCATCGTCATTGCCTCCTCGGCAATTCTCGACGAAGGCTGTGAATCAGTCCCAGACGGCTCGATGATCGCTGTTGACCTCGAGACGAACTATGTCAGTGTCACGACGCTCGAGACTCCAAAAGAGCTCGCTGGATTCGCTCTCTAAATTCCGAGAGCCCCTCAGTATGAGCGGCGGGTCGTTCGCTTCTTCAGATCCTGCTCAGCATGTTTGTTGCCTTCGAAGAAGTCAGTGTTGTCGTGTTGCACGCTGTTTCGGATTTTGGCTCGCTTGTTAATGGTGGCGTCACTCAAACTCATGAAGGCCACGGTGCTGCCATCTCCGTCGCCAGCAAAGTTTTGAATGGAGCCTGCGGAGACGCCAAATCGTTCAGCTTCGGCGTAGGCGTCTTGATTGGCACCTAGGTACGCAAACATCCATCCATCTTGTTCTCGGCGCTGCACCAGATCAAAGATCTGAGTGTGCGTGTACTCACGGCTGGCGTTCTCTCCGCCGTCAGTAAAGGTTACGAAGAGAACACTCTCTTCGGCCTTGTTTTCATCTCGACGACGCTCGCTGCGAATCGTGGCGTCGGCCAAGACGTGGCCCATGGCGTCATAGAGCGGTGTGTTGCCTCGCGGACAAAACGTTGCGGCGGTCAATGGCTTCATCTTGGCAATCGAGACGGCGTCGGCGAGGACCTCGTGGGAATCTTGACCATCAAACTGGATCAAGGTCATCACGGCGTCAGCTCCGTCGGCTTGCTGGGCGTGTACGAATCCGTTAAACCCTCCGATCACGTCGTCGACCATCGAGTTCATAGAGCCCGATCGGTCCAAGACAAAGTAGATATGTAGTTTTGGGGTGGTGGTGGTCATGGTTTATTCTCCTTCTTCTTTTTTTTCTTCTCTCGTAGGCCTCTCTCGAGAACCAGGCGGATGGTGTCGCTCATCGCCAGGCCCTCGTTGTTTCCCACTATCGCAAGGCGTTGTAACAACTCCTCGGGCAGCCGCACGCTGATAAGGCGAGAACTGGCCTTCGACGAAGCCCGGGTGCTCGAGGAAAAATACGCAGATGGTTTGATATCGCTCATGATCTTATTGTAATACAAAAAGTATTACAGCGTCATACCAAAACAGGATTTCTCGGCCTTCACGGTCTCAAAAGCCTCCTCAGGCAGGGTGTTCTAGTCCTCGTCTCGGTAGCGACGCTCCGCTTTTCGCTGAGATTGGTGGGCCTTGTTCGTGAGCCGGCGCTCCCGAGCTCGACGGGTGGCGTTGGTGGCGACCCGAGGGCGGACTCTCACGAGGGCCTCATCCATGGCGATGAGTGCTCGACGAAGGGCATCAGAGCGATTTCGCCACTGGGAGCGGCTCTCTGACGACGAAGTGATCACTGACGATCCGAAGACCTTGTGCAACGTGGCGGCCGTCGCCTCGTCAAAGCCACAGGCATCGATATCGATACTGACCTGGACTTTGGTGGACGAGGTGTTGACGTGTTGGCCACCAGGACCCCCCGAGCGAACGAAGTGAAAGCGCACCGCTGATTCGGGCACACTTCTTCCTCGGGGTGTCGAATACGAACTCACGCTCCCAATGCTGACAGATCGAACGTCGACCCATTGGTCATCGCTCTGCGTTGCCAGCGTTGTAGGCTGACATCTTCCAGCGAAGGGGTATGAGATGACACGTCATGAAGGCTTCTCGACGGTGACTGACGTCCCTCATGCGCGACTCGCCATTCGCCTCGGCACACTCACAAGCTTCGCCGTCGTCTCGGCCATGGTCCTCTGCATGGTGATGTGGACGGCCACTCCCGCAAGCGCCGCCTTACACGATCCCCTCTTTGCCCCAGGAGTGTAGATTGCTGCAGGGAATCTGGACAATGCCATTGTCGGGAGCGTGAGTTGTCCAAGCCCTGGAAACTGCACCGAAGTGGGAAGTTTCATTCAAGACGCCAGTTTCCAAAGTGGTTTTTTTGCGAGCGAAACGAACGGCGTGTGGAGCACCGCACAATCAATGAGTGACGGTGCCCACTTTATTGCCAACTCGGTGAGTTGTTGGACGCCCACTAACTGTGTGGCTGTTGGAATGCATTATGACGGCATCGTGCAGCAACCTGCCGTCATCGAAGAGACCAACGGAACCTGGGGGACACAAGACGTGCTTCCCCTCCCAACGTCGCCACACGTGGCGACGTTTTCGACCCTTGAGTCTGTTTCCTGTTGGGGTTCTGGCCAGTGCGTCGCAGTTGGAGTTGACAGTGATGGAGGTGGTGGAACCTACGGCATCGTCACTGAAAAAACAGCAGCCGGGTGGTCTAACCCGACTGAAGTGACGAGTCAGGCAGATATCACGAGACTTATTCTGTGGGGTGTGTCCTGCCAGGCAAGCGGGGCCTGCACCGCAGTTGGACAAGAGTTCAAAGCCAGCGGCACCTCAATTGGTGTGGTCTACGAGGGAGTGGGAACCTCGCTCACCCATGCAGCCAGCATTGACCCTCCGACGAGCAATCAAACCGCAGAGTTTTCTGCGGTGAGTTGTTCTGACGCCCAAAACTGCACGGCCGTTGGCTACACAGGAAATATCGGCTGTGGACCAACTGCGCCCAGGCACTACGACCAGCCAGGAATCATCAAAAAGTCGTGTGGGTCACCAGTCCGAGGCGACTTAGTGGACAATGCCGCTGGATTTGTGAGCTCGAAATCCAATGGCGTCTGGGGTGCGAGCACACCATTGACGAGTTCACCGGGCTCCATCGGAAACGCACCTTTTGCAGTGAGTTGCACGAGCGCCTTGCATTGCACGACCGTTGGGACCTCATTCGACAACACCGTTGACCAAGGGTTCGTCAGCCAACTCAACGGATCCACGTGGTCACCAGAGACCTTTCTTACTGCACCTGATGGAAATCCCAATGTCTTTCTCACGTCCATAAGCTGCAGTACTCCTGGCCGATGCACGGCCATTGGTTATGGCACACTCGGACTCTTGGCGTTCTCGTCGGTGGGGACCTTAGAGCTGACCTCGACGCTGCCCTCCGGTGTCCAAGGAGTCCCTTACGCAGGCTCGTTGACTGCCAGCGGTGGTTCTGGACTGCCCACTTTCAGCATCACCTCCGGCGCGCTTGCGCCTGGGCTCACACTCAACACAGCAACCGGGGCAATCACGGGGACACCGCAGGCAACCGGAGCCTTCACCTTCACGGTGAGTGTGAGCGACCCAGGACTGCCCGCTCAATCTGTTTCGGCACAGTATTCGATCACCATTGCAGCAGCTCTCGCAGCGACGGGATTTTCACCGCTCCCACTTCTTGGCGCAGCAGGCATCCTTTTGCTCAGTGGCGCTCTCCTCCAGCAGCGAACTCGTAGAAAGCGTTCTCACTCAACACACTGAGTCGCCTTGGTCTACGCCGTGGCGTGAATCATTGTGGGCAAGAGCGCCAAGAGCGAGATTGACATCCCGAAATCCCAGATCAAGACCAAGGTGTTGTTTGGCGCGAAGTTTTTCTTTCTCACCATCTCAATGACGTGGTTGACGCCAGCGAGAAACAAGAAGCTGATGATCGGAATCGAAATCGTGATCCAGGCCGTGTGGCCTTGGGCATTGGCGTAAAAACAGCCAATCCCGAGACCGAGGCTGACCGCTGCGAGTTCGTACTGAAACCCGTTGGTTTGCCACCCAATAGATTTCGCCATTGATTTGGCGAACACCGAGTGCATGACCGAGGAGAACAGAAAGACAAAACCGGCCATGTACAGCAGCCAGTGCACTGCGTTCAGCGCCGTCGACTCACCGGCTGCCCCACCTGGAGGAGCCATCTTGGTCAAAGTAAAAATCCAGGCCAAGACGAACAGCCCGGGCAGTACGTAACTTCCAAGTTTCTCTCTCATGGTGAATCTTCCCCCTTACAACATGAGTCACGATGGCTCACCTTTAACCCTAGGTGTCAGTCTTGCTCCAAAAAGTGATGCGTCAGGGAACGGGTGTCGAGTAGTGATTCAAGACCTCGTGAACCCCATCCACGGCGCCCGGTTGTGCTCGATCAGTCACGATGCGAGGAGAGGTGTATCCCTCATGATCGAGTTCTCGAATCCGGTCCTCAAGCTCGGCTAACTGATCTCGAATAAGGGTGACTCGCTGGCCAGAGAAATCTTGTCGGAGCTCGTTGTCCAACAACTCAGCTGCGACATTGTTCAATCCATCAAGGATTGTGCGCGCATCTCGAACTTCTAAGCGATGGACTCCGGGCTCATGGGCCGAGGCATCGATTATGGCCGCTGCCTTCACGCGTTTCTCAATAACAATTGTTCTCGTTTGATCGATCTCTTCTTGAGAACTCTCAGTTCTACTCAACAATGCTTGGGCATACGCGGCGAGGGATTGGACCGAGTCACACAGGGAAGAACAAACGTTGCCGGAGCGCCTTGCAGGCCAAAAAAAGCTCAGCGCGATGACGATGACACCCGCGCCGATCGTCCAGAGTGCTCGCAAGGGGGCAAGCTCGTCAATCGGTGAGCCCGCACTCCCCAAGAGAAAGATCACAAACATTGACCACCAGACGATGGCGAAGGCGTAGTTCGACAATAAGAAGACCGGCGTCAGTGCTCCACAAAGCGCAATGAGGACGATTTCAAACCAACTTGTGGGGTGGAGAAGTTCGAAAAGTCCCAAGGAGAGTAGGACGCCCCCACACGTTCCAGCAATTCTCGCTAAAACCCGAACGCTTGTGTCGCCCTGTCCTGGTTTTGCGACCCACGCAACGGTCATGGGAAGCCAATAGCCTCGATCGTTTCCCCAATGAAGTGCAATCAGTGCAGCGACGGTGATGGCAAATGAGAGTCGAACAGCGTGGCGAAATGACTCATCTGACCATCGCAGATGGGAAAGAATGGCACCCGACTTCGGCATACTGATTTTTGGGAGATGGACACCATTCGTCTTTCCCAATGGCCACGGGTGCCCAACGAGTTCAGCGACTTCTTCCAAGTACGCCGTGTTCGATTGGAGAATACTCACTTGAATTGCTGGTCCAAATCCTTGACATGCTTCAGTTGCTTTTGAGAGTTCAACCACGTTCATGGGGAGCGATCGAGCTGCCCACTTCCAGCGCAGTGCACGACTCAGACTCCGACACAGTGCATTCATTGCCGAAAAATACGCAGCCATACCAGCACGTATTTCGGGGTCATCGACGACTTCGAGCTCTTTTGAAAGTGCGATTGTGTTGAATCGAATAACGGAGGCGCGCCTCGCTATTTCATCTATCCACTCCCGAGACGAACCTTCATGGTCGTCAAACTCCATGGCAAGACTCAGCGTACGGAGCCGTTCTGCGTGCACCGCATTGATTGCTTGCGAGGGATCAGATTTACAGACGTAGCCAAAGCCACGAAAAAATCCCGCCAGGATTTCTCGATGGCCATCTACTCGTCGAAATAACCAGGGAACGACAACAACAGTTGCTGAAATCATCGAGCCCACGAAATAGCCGAGCGCATCTCCCCACGCACTCGTAAAGAGAAGTGGCATGCCGCTATAGACGCAGTACATCACCAAACAGAGCACCCCAATCATCCCTGCCCGAGGCCCACCAAGGACGGCGAATCCACAGACAAAGGCAAAGAGTGCCATCACCACAACGTGGGCCAGCTGATTTGATGACACCAGTCCACCCAAAAAGACCGAGAAGGCAAGGGCGAACGCGCCCACACCCATACTGAAGATTCGATGACGGTAGGAATCGTTGAGATCAAGAATGCCACCAACGAACACCGCTCCAATGGTCATCGAAACTCCAATGTGAACGTGTCCTGTCGTCAGGGCCCACGCTTGGATGGCAAAAAGGATGCAAAAGACTCGCAGCCCTTTCCATATCGTGACCATTGACCAGTCGAGAGTGCGAACACTGACCCACGTCTCTCTGAGCAGGAGCATGGACTCACCATAGCGAACGGGTTGCTTCCAAGTCGGAGGTCGCAAGCTCACACTGATGATGCAGGCACCTCGTCGAAGTGCCGAGACTTGCTAGGCCACGTGCCCCGCATGAGGAAGTGTCGGGATCAGCGCGAGAAACTCTTGGTCTCGATCGTAGGTTGCAAGTTTCAGCGCTTCTTCCAATGTGCACCACCGAAGCTCGTCAGCTTCGTCGTTCGCAACAAACTCTCCAGAGATCACGGACATCAGCCAGTACGCAACAATCTTGGGTCGTCCCTTTCGATGAGTGTATTCGGTGAGGCCGATATAGCGTTCAAGTCGACACGTCAGACCAGTTTCTTCGAAGACTTCTCGGACCGCGCACTCTTCGTAGGTCTCACCCTCATCAAGCTTGCCCTTTGGCAGCGACCAGTCTTCTCGGTGTGGCCGATGGATCAGGGCAACTTCAAGAACGCCACTGCGCCCCGTACGCACGACAACCCCGCCTGCGGCGCGCATTAAATCTTCGGGAGCGTACTCAGGCTCGATCACGAGGCGAATTTCTGTTTTCACTCTTGTGAGAGTAGTGGCTCAGGCACGAAAAAAGGTGGAGGGCCACCCTCAGGTGCTGCGATCAAAGATCAGGCGTCCAGGCTCCTCAGTGACGACGAAATGAAGCGAGTCAGTATCAAGAAACGACGCAATGTCGTCCCACATCTCGGCGAAGTCGGCCTCGGCCATATGAGCGTGATACTCATCCATCGAGGCAAACCACTGCAGGGTCACTCCATCAAATCCAGAACGGTCATCATCGCCGTCGTAGGTGTCAAGCGCTCTTGGGTACTGCTCGTAGCGAAGCACGTGTGAGCCTGAGTTCAGTCGAGCGATCAAAGGAGCGTGCACCTGTTCCCAGTGTTCATGAAACTCTTGTGGGCTTGTTCCTTCTTTTCTTCGCAAGACACACGTCAGTCGAACCATGACTTCTCCTTCAAATTGAGCACTGCATTTCAGGCTAGACGTTTTCAATTGGTCTCGTCCTCTCGTAGCATGGGTGCGTGGTCGTGAACTCTCTGGCATTCGTCATGACCTACCCCAAGGCCCTCGCCTTTCTTGCTGCGGGAATCGCTGCGGGAATCTTTAATGCCATTGCCGGCGGGGGAACACTGATCACCTTTCCCGTTCTTCTCGCGTTTGGCGTCCCTGCCTTGTCGGCCAATATCACCTCTTCGGTTGGCATTGTTCCAAGCTACGTCGGAGGGATTCACGGCTTTCGAAGTGAACTGAAAAACCAGGGACGTCGCATACGGCGTCTCATCCCTGCCGCCCTCCTCGGGAGTCTCTGCGGGGCACTGTTGTTACTCACCACTCCTGCAACGCAGTTTCGAAGCGTTGCCCCGTGGCTTGTGGCGTTTGCGACGGTGCTCTTTGGCGTCCAACCTCTTTTCATTAAGTTCGTGAGTTCACTCCACGACGATCACCCAACTCGAAAAGCATTCGTCCAGATCGGGACCTTCACTGTTGCCATCTACGGCGGCTACTTTGGCGCGGGCCTCGGGATCATGCTCTTGGCAATCCTTGGACTTGGACTGACCGAAACGCTGATTCGCATCAATGGACTACGTGCAGTGCTGTCCATTGTTATCTGTAGCCTCTCGGCCACGGTCTTCATTCTCCACGGCAGCGTCTTTTGGCTGATCGCGCTCTGCCTCGCCGTCGGGACGTTGATCGGAGGAGGTGCCGGAGCACAACTGGCAAAGATCCTGCCGACGCTCTGGCTCCGCATCGTCGTCATCGCCGTAGGGACGGTGACCACAATCGGTCTGTTCATCACCTAAGTCGCCTCGCGGATTCAATACCCGACCAATCGGGTAGGGTATTGGCCATGCGACGACTCTTCTCGTTTCCAAACCCAGTGAATGACTTTGCCGCTCGAACGGTTGCCACGGGTGTCGTCGCCCTCAGCGTGTTGTTTTTGATCACCGGGTGGGTCTGGGTCCTGGCGGTCTTGGCTTATGGCTTTTGGGCACGAGTCCTCACCGGACCAACGCTTAGTCCTCTTGGCCAGATTGCAACGCGTATCGTCGCGCCAAGAATCTCTACACCACCAAAAATTATGCCAGGTCCACCAAAGCGCTTTGCACAAGGAATCGGCGTAGTGTTTTCAACGACAGCCCTTGTCCTTGCGCTGAGCGTCGGACTCGGTTCAGCACAGATCGTTATCGCCATGTTGAGTGTTGCTGCATTTTTGGAAGCTGCACTGGGGTTTTGCCTTGGGTGCAAAATATTTGGCCTCCTCATGAAACTCAATGTCATTCCCGAATCTGTCTGCGAGGAGTGCGCTGACATCACACTTCGCTATCCCACACTCACTCAAACTCATTAAGCGACGATCTTCCTTTCTGGAAGTCAATCCCTCTTCTCCCCATCTCGATTGCGGCGGAGATCACTCGACTACTGATCTCGATCGTCCTTGTCCACCGCGTGACGAACACAAGCGCGGCATCGCCGGCGTGACCTGTTGTTCAAAGAGTCTGAAGTCTGATTCGGCTGTGGTTGCCGCGCAAAGGTGCATTCGACTCGGTGTGCACTCTTTCTTCTTTCAAGGAAGGCATCGCCGTCGAACGAGGCCCGTCCACCCGGTGAAGGATTGCTCTCGGCCTCGCAGCGAAGAGGCACTCCCGGTCTCCTTGGCAACTGAATTTTCCTTATATTTTTGAAGAAATACCAGCAATAGACAGGGGGAAGGGGTGACGAGTCACCTAGTCATCCCTTGCCTAGGATAGGAGAGGGCGCAAAAAAAGAGTCGTCTGGCTGGAGGGCTAAGGCGACATCATGCACAGGAAGAACCTATGAGCACCACCCCACACGGACGATTCAGAAACTTGAGCGCTTTTGCCCTGAGCGTGGCGTTGATCGCGGGGATCTTTGTGGTCGCCAGCGTCCCCGGACTTACTTCGCCAGCAAGCGCTGCTGCTTCACTGACGACAAATCAAATGCTGACTACGAATCAGGCTCTGGTCTCACCGAATACATTTTTCTCCGCGGTAATGCAAGGTGACGGAAACGTTGTTGTTTACCAACAGACACTGATGGGGAGAGTGGCGATCTGGTCGACTCACACGAATGGTTCGGGCGCGACCCACCTTGTGATGCAAGGTGACGGAAACCTTGTCCTGTACCCCGGTCCTCCAAGTCAAATGTCGGGTGCCAAATGGGCCTCTGGTACGCACGGAAGTGCACCGTTCACCCTGCAGATGCAGAATGACGGGAACTTGGTGGTCTACGGAGCGGACGGTCCTCTTTGGAGCTCGAAAACTGGACCTATCGCATCAGCACCAGCACCAGCACCAGCACCAGCGCCAACACCCACTCCCGCGCCAACACCCCCTCCCGCTTCTGATCCAGGATCATGTCCAGGAAATCAACTCTGTACCTATGGAACTCTTCGTGAAGGGCAGTCACTCGTCAATGGCTCCTATACCGCGGCACTCCAGGCCGACGGGAACTTTGTCCTTTATGACGGACCTCAAACGGCGAGTAACGCATACTGGTCCACTGGAACGAATAATGGATTCGGCGTCTTACGACTCGTCATGCAAGGTGATGGAAACCTCGTGCTCTACACGCCCGGCAACGCCCCAGTTTGGGCCTCACATGGTTCTGGATCCAACGCGTATACGGTTCTCCAGGGCGACGGGAACTTAGTAACAATTTCAAATGGAAGGCCCGTTTGGGCCTCGGGGGGTGCTCCCGTTTCGGGCTCTGTTGGGGTCTACGCGTATCCGAGCGCAGCGCAGGCAATCAACGATGGTTGGCGACAGATTGGTGTCACAGGAGCGATGGGTTCACTGGGCTCTCCATGGGTGCAATCACCTAATGGCAGTGACCGTGCAACCGGGCTCGCTATTCAGAATTCTGGACGCTCCATTAACTGGAACTCATACTGGACCGTCAGCGGCCCTCCAGGTGCTGCATGTAACGGAGCGGCCACGCTTGGAACCTATGGCGTCCTCAATGAAGGAAGTTCTCTCTCGGTCGGACCATTCACTCTCCTCATGCAGGGAGACGGAAACCTGGTGCTCTACAACGGCTCCATCACGGCAGCCCATGCGATGTGGGCAACGGGTACGAATAATGGACGTGGTGTACTCCATCTCACCATGCAGGGCGACGGCAACTTAGTTCTCTACACAGCGAGTGGAGCGGCCGTCTGGGCAACAGGTGGGCAAGGGGCAAACGCTGTCCTCTCACTTCAATGTGATGGGAACTTGGTGACTTATTCCGGTGGCCGCGCCACGTGGGCAACGGGTACGTCTGTCCCCTTTACGGGCACGCCCCAAACATTTCATGACATTGGATATACAGCTGGACAACAAGTTGCACACTGGATTGACGGCTATGGCCTGGCGATCAAGCCAAACTTTGTCACTCTTGACCCTGAGGGGTATCCCGACAACCACTCGGGACTTGACGCAGCGGGATCAGCTCAGTGGGCGGCAATGATGCAGGGGTGGTTCGAAGGGATCAAGAGCATTGATGGCGCACTCACTCCTGCGTTCTATGCCACACAGTCCGAGTACCTCCAATTCAATTTGGCATCTATCAACATGCCATTCTTTCTTGCAGTTGCATTCGGAGGCGACGGCAATGGCATCGTGCCACCACAACGACTCTCCGGAGTGAATGGTGCCAATATCCAAGGAGTCGTGGCCTTCTACTATGGACCCTCTGGCGCTATACAATGCGCAACGGTTCGCCAAGCCGCCGCAAACATTGCGAGTTGGGGTTATCCCAATAACACACTGCAGTTCAATCCCGGTCTTGCTTGTCACGCATAGGCATCCAAATGTGAGTCTGCTCTTCGAGGCGATAGGGTTCCAACATGGCCGAAGATAAAGAGACCACGGACGAGACGAAAAAAGAAGGCTCAGGATCCTCTGGAGACATTCGTGGACTCCTTCGCCAGCTTGTTAGCCCAGTGGTTGAGCAGATTGACGATCGAGTCAATAAACAGATCGACAGCGAAGTCACTGCTCGCATTGATGAACTCCTCTCAACGCGTATGGCCACGGTTGATCGAGCAATTGGCGACCTTGATCGCCACCTCTCTGAGTTAAGTGCGCGACTTGATCGCATTGAAAAGAACAGCCACACCCCCCACGACGACGCCACGCCCGAGTCTTAGAGACCCTCGTTGGACTCCGGTTCAGACTCCTGAGAGGCCAGCCACTCTCGTCGGCTCTTCATGTCTCGTCGAACGGCCCAAACGATCGTGAATATCGCCAAGCCAATAAAGGCCACGACAAAGACGCCGAAGACCAGGTAGAACGCTATCGACGCTGCGAAAAGACCACCGCTCATCTCTTTGAACTTAGGTGGTTTTTCGCTTGTTGACACACCCCTTGGTCACAATGGAACCATGGAACTCGCGACAGCCCCCACCGACGTCATCTTGCGCCTTCGAGGCCAGCGAGATCTGCGCCCACGCATCGATCCAGGCCTCGCTGGAGGTCTGCGGTCCTGGCTCGAAGATGACCTCGCTGAGTGCGCTTCACACCTCGATCCCAATGAGCCACTCTTTCTCTCGCCTCGAGCAATGACTCACGAGGCTCTCAGTTCAGTCCCTCCTCTCAGCGCACTCGCTCGAGGTGCGTTGGTGAGCGCGCTTTGTACGCAACGGCTCAGCCTTGGAGAGGTGAACCACCCGATGGACGATGCTCTCAGCGCACTCGAAGCTGATCCTGCGCATGCTGAGGTAGTGGACACGGTGCACGGTCTTGACCCAGACGAATTTGCCCGACTCTCTTCAGAAGTTGCCGCACATGACACCGTGTTGGCTCGACACCTCTCCAGAGTCCCCAGCTCGTGGCTTCCTCGAAGCAACGTTCGCCTCAGCGTTCCCCTCGTAGGGGGACGAGTGGTCCTTGGAACGGTCGTCAATGTGGTGCTTGGAGCTCCGAGCGTGAACGTGGCGTCGATCTGTCTCTTACACGTCACGACGTCATCACTTGAAGAGACCACCGCGGCAATGCTCAGCGTCGTCGCCCTCATTGAAACTCTGCGCAGCGGTGCGCAGCCTCTACGGGTTGCCTCGCTCTCCACTGCAACTGGTGAAGTTGCAATCTGCGACGTGAACGATCACGTACTCACGCAGGGTGTTGAACTCGTTGTGCGAGCCGTTCGTGCCAGAGGAGCGGGACAGTGACCACGCCTGGCGTTGCACCACGACACGATGAGGTCACTCTTCGTTACCCTGTCACCATGTTGCCGAGGAGTCGCGCGCTCAGTGATCTCGTCCTTGAACCTGGACCTACCCCTGAGCGACTTGATCTCGGACTGCGACGGGTCTTGGCGCATCGCATCGCTGCCAGTGCCCCTGCACGAAGTTGGGGAGCACTGAGATTAGACAGCTACTCAATCCTTGCGGCTCTCGATGAGCGACCGCGTGAACAGCGTGCCTTTTCCTGGAGCCCTCGAGCAACGAAGCGAATCCTTGGGGTACGAGCTGCCCATCGGGTGCTCTCAGGACACTGTGCCACTCCAACCGAAGCAGTGCGCGCAGAGATCGATGACGTCATCAAGCGAACCGAGCAACAACACACCCGCCCGGGCTCACTTGGCTCCTGGCTTGAAGAGTCGACACTCGGCGTTCGCGCCGCAGTGATTGGCGAAGCCGTCACCCATGCCACCGATATCATCACCCTTCTTGAGTGGGAAAGCGTTCGAGAGATCACCACCATCGGTCGAGCTGATCCTGTGTGGGCGGTTCCAGGAGCTCCATGGATCTCACTTCGAGGCCGTCGGGATCTAGAAGTGACACTCGATCACGAACACCACGAACGAGCCCTTGTTGCCCTTCGACCAGGACGACCTAATCCACACAGCATCGATGATCTCTCACTCGTGGCACTCGTTGAAGGTCTTTCGCAGCCAGAAAAGCCACTTCCAACCCGTATTGTTGGCGTCTGGCCAGCCTCTGGGAAGTCCATCAGCCTTGAGGTAACGCGCTCGACAACCCAACATGCTGCTCGATTCGTTGTTGATGCTGTCAGCAAAATGAGGGAGATGGTTGGCCACAAGAGTGCCGCCTAAGCCCTGGTCACGGGCCTCCTCACCCCCCATGTAGCCTGGGGAGTTCCCATGCAGACTCGTGACGACATTCGAAACATAGCCATCATTGCCCACGTTGACCACGGAAAGACCACGCTGGTTGACGCCATGCTCTGGCAATCTGGGGCTTTTCGAGCCAATGAAGACGTGGCCGATCGAGTCATGGACTCTGGGGACTTAGAGCGGGAAAAGGGAATCACTATTCTCGCGAAGCACACGGCGGTCACGATTGATGGCATCACCATCAACATCATCGATACCCCTGGTCACGCTGACTTTGGTGGCGAAGTAGAGCGAGGCCTGACCATGGTTGACGGCGTCATGTTGCTTGTGGACTCCTCCGAAGGCCCCCTTCCTCAAACTCGCTTTGTTCTTCGCAAAGCTCTTGCTGCCCGGCTACCCGTTGTGGTCGTCGTGAACAAGGTTGACCGACCTGATGCTCGCATCGATGAAGTGGTGAACGAAATCGAAGAGTTGTTCCTTGACCTTGACGCTGATGAAGACCAGATTGACTTCCCGATTCTTTACGCTTGTGCTCGCGATGGATGGGCGTCTACGACGAAAGGTGACGTCGGCACGGATTTGAAACCCATGTTCAAGGCAATCATCGATTCAATCCCAGCGCCGACCTACGAAGACGGCGCACCCTTACAAGCCCTGGTCTGCAACTTAGACGCCTCTCCTTACATGGGTCGATTGGCCATCTGTCGCGTGATCTCTGGAACGTTAAAGAAGGGTCAGCAAGTTGCATGGTGCCGGCTCGATGGCACCATTGATAAAGCAAAGGTAACCGAACTTCAAATCGCCGAAGCACTCGAGCGCGTCACCGTCGACGAAGTAGGACCTGGTTCGATCGTCGCCGTTGCCGGTATTGAAGAAGTCACCATCGGTGAAACCCTGGCTGACCCTGATGACCCTCGCCCCTTAGTTCCCTTAACAGTCGACGAGCCCAACCTCTCAGTCACGCTGGGTATCAACACTTCACCCTTAGCGGGCCAAGACGGTTCAAAGCTCACCGCCCGGATGCTCAAGGACCGATTAGACCAAGAACTCATCGGTAACGTCTCCATCAAGGTCAAGCCCACTGAGCGTCCTGACTCATTTGAAGTCTTCGGGCGAGGAGAGTTGCAGTTGGCAGTTCTCATCGAGCAGATGCGACGAGAAGGATTTGAATTGACGGTCGGCAAGCCCATTGTCGTCATCCGAGAAATCGATGGCAAGAAGCACGAGCCGATTGAACGAGTTGCGATCGATGTTCCCGATGAGTACTTAGGCGTTGTTACCCAGCTCTTGGCGCTCCGGAAGGGCACCATGATCGAAATGGTGAACCACGGCACCGGGTGGGTCCGCTTTGACTACCGAGTCCCGGCCCGAGGACTGGTCGGCTTCCGCACCGAGTTCATGACTGAGACGCGCGGTACTGGAGGATTGCGCCATGTCTTCGATGGTTGGGAGCCTTGGGCTGGAGAGCTCAAGACCCGGCGAAACGGCGTGATGGTGGCAGACCGGCGCGGCGTCGTCACCGCCCACGCCTTAGAGAGCCTTCAAGAACGCGGGCAGATGTTTGTCGCTCCGACGACCGAGGTCTACGAAGGGATGATCGTTGGCGAAAATGCTCGCCAGGACGAGATGGATGTCAACGTCGCCAAGGAGAAGAAGCTCACCAACATGCGAGCCTCGTCAGCTGACAACTTTGAGCGCTTGACACCTCCAGTTCTCATGACCCTCGAACAAGCCCTTGAGTACATCAGCGACGACGAAAGTGTCGAAGTCACTCCGTCGGCTGTACGACTGCGGAAAAACGTGCTGGACCAGCAAACCCGTGGTCGGCTGCGTTCAAAGGCTAAGAAGGACTAATCAGCCTCTCCCGGCCTCTTTCCTCTTCCCACCGCCGCTATTTTGGCCCCAGCAATTGGGCCGATACGATGTCCTCTCGGAGGGATGGCAGAGCGGACGAATGCACTGGTCTTGAAAACCAGCGTGGTGAAAGCCACCGAGGGTTCGAATCCCTCTCCCTCCGCTCTAAACGGTCCGGAAC
>Ga0118677_10006417_pt1 | contig 19915 bp, 19 predicted proteins | sample AliMusrvi5mmetaG_FD_86154 | JGI IMG/M metagenome (GOLD analysis project Ga0118677, IMG submission 86154)
GATTTACTCTGGATTGCTTCGTCGTAAAAACTCCTCGCAATGACACTGTTGCAAGTTTTTATCTTCGCCAATATTCCGTACAATGCTGTTTAAATATAAATTTTGTCATTAGTCTTTTTTTAGTCTCTTAATTTAAAAAGAACCCGCGCAATTGCGGGTGCTAATGATGTAATCGTAAAATAGATAAATACAACAAAGGCTACCCGCTGTAACAGGTAAGCCACCAAGCGAAATTCATGTTTGTATTCTTTAGTAACATATTTATATCATAACTTGATGCAAAATATTTGCAAGCAGCTATTAGTCTTCGCTAATTAATAATGATAGAATCTACAAATGCCCAAACAATTTACAGACGAAGAATATGCACTGCTTTTACCCAAAAAACAAGTAGGAACAGCCATTATATTCCTAAATGAAAAAGAAGAAATACTACTTGTTAAACAAGATTACAGAAAAGAATGGCTGTTACCTGGAGGATCAACAGACGAAGATGAGTCCCAACTTCAATGTGCTGTAAGAGAGACAAAAGAAGAAATTAATTTGGATATTTATGAACCAAAATTAGTTGGTATATATTATGGAAAGAAAAAAGGTTTTTTTACAGATTCGCTTAAATTTATTTTCTTTGGAGGTGTTTTGAGTAATGATCAAATTTCAATAATTAAACTACAACAAGAAGAGTTGATAGAATATAAATTCGCCACTTTAAACACGGCCATACCTCTTTTATCTCTAAGCCTTCAAAAAAGTATTCCGGCATGTATTGAGGCAATTAAGAATAGTACGACTGTATATTTAGAATAATAATTTAAATTTATTTATGAAAATAGAAAACAATTGGATATCTGAAACTACCGGGGAAAAAGTTGAAGCATTTTATGAAGATATTGATAATTTCTCAAAATTACCACAGGAAAAAATAAAAAGTATTTGCGCTTTTTGTTATCACGATGGAAGGTTCGTGATGGTAAACAATGAAGGTAGATGGGAGCCAGTTGCTGGACATGTTGAGGAAGGCGAGACAGACGAGGAAGCTCTCATACGAGAGATAAAAGAGGAATCAAACATGAAGGTATTAAAATCATTCCCGATTGGTTATTTATATACACAGGGTCAAGATATATACCAAACCAGGTATTTTTGTCTCGTTGAGCCTTTTGGACCCTTTTTAGCTGATCCAGACGGTGGGGTCACCGAGATACAGATGATAGATTCAGATAAATTTCTTGATTTCATTAAATGGGGAGAAAGTGCCGTTAAGATAAAGGAGCAATGCTTAGATATTATACAAAAAATCAACTAGTTGGATAAATAACAATAATTTGCTATTATTGACGAATGTCAAAGACAAAATCAGTTAAATACTCTTTAAGTTGGCGTTAAATTTTAATGCCTCCCTATTATCCATACTTAATTAAAATTTAAAAATGTCTAATTCAAAAAAAACTGAAACCTCACAAGAAGCAACAAAAATTCTATTATCGGGAGTAAAACCGACTGGTAGACCGCATATCGGCAATTATTTTGGTGCTATGAAGCAATTCGTGGATAATCAAAACTCTCACGAAAGTTATGTCTTTATTGCCGATTATCACGCAATGAATATTATCCAAGATGGACCAAGATTAAAACAAGAAACACTTGATGTGCTCTTGGATTACTTGGCAATCGGTCTTGATCCCAAAAAAACATGTCTATTCAAACAATCTGACGTACCGCAGGTAGCTGAACTTTGTGTGATTTTCAATACGATTACCACAATGCCATATTTGATGAGAGCTCATGCCTACAAAGATGCAGAAGCGAAAAACAAGGAAATTAATGTTGGAACTTTTGATTATCCAATCCTTATGGCTGCTGATATTTTGATCAACGATGCTGATATTGTACCAGTAGGTAAAGACCAAAAACAACATGTGGAATATGCCCGCGACACTGCTGAGAAATTTAATCGAATTTTTGGTGAGACTTTTAAATTACCAGAGCCATCAATACTTAAAGATGTTGAAACTGTACCAGGAATAGACGGTCAAAAAATGAGCAAGAGCTACAACAATACTATTCCTCTTTTTGCCGAAGATGATGATATTAAAAAAATCTGTATGTCCATAATAACTGATTCTTCAGGAGAATTGCCGATCAACGTATATGCGATTCACAAACTCTTCCGTGATGAAGATTATTTGAAAAAGTTGTATGAAGATAACAAAGGTAAATATAAAATACTCAAGGAATCTTTGATGAACGATATTATTGCTTTTATTACACCGATCAGAGAAAAAAGAAAAGACTTGGCAAAAAATTTGCCCGCCGTACTTGAAATTCTTAAAGAGGGTGGCAAGAAGGCTAACGCGAGAGCCGAAGCCAAGATGCAAGATATCAGAAAGAAAGTCGGTGTATCATTCTATTAAAATTTTGAAATCTGACATTGTCACTTTTCAGAAATAAACTTTTATAAATCGAGGTAATTAATTTATAATGAAAAATAAAAAAACTGGCGTTTGGAGTTCGATTAAAAACTTCTGGTATTTTTGCGGTTTGTCATTCAAAGAATCGCCTTGGACCTTTTCTGTCCTACTTGTATCGACAGCTTTAGCTGGTATTTTGCCGGTTATTTCATCAAAGTACTTTGGTAAACTTGTTGATGAAATAGTTAAAGCCATACAGACAAAAAATGAATCCGCCGTTTGGGTGGCATTAATTATTTACATAATCATTCGAACGATACCACCGTTAGTAGATACGATCAGAAACATGTCTTTTCGATATTGGTATTTAAAATTCAGCAATTTTTTAGAAACGTTTGTCCTTAAAAAAAGAGGCGAATTTGATATTGCCCACGTCGAGGATCCGATTTTTCAAGACAAAATACTTAGAGCGTTTAACAATGGAACAGCACCTGTTACAAACCTGCTGGACATGGGTGTAACCAATATTAGGTACATTTTTCTCATTGTTACAGCCTCAATTGCGATTTTACTGATTGACTGGAGGATATTTTTTATCATTTTTATTTTCTCCTTGCCGGCATTTATCGCTGAGTCAAAATACGGGCAGAGACTCTGGTACCTATTTCAAGAAAATACCAGAGAGCAAAGAGAATATCAGCATTTGAGGCAGTTTTTCATGCAAAAATACTACTTAATTGAAGGTAAGTTATTAGGCATCCAGGATAAATTTCTGGAAATAATCAAAAAAACGCTGGGGGATTTTACAAACAAACAAACGGCAGAAGAAAAGAAAACTGCATCATACCGAATTTTATCAGAAATATTATCATCAGCCGGAATTTTACTTTCGATCTTTCTTGCTATTAAAGGACTAACGAACGGAGCTATAAGCGTCGGTACAATCGTTTTTTTGTTCAACCTGGTTGGCAACCTTGAATCATCAGTCTCAAGTCTACTAATAAATATTGCTCGTGGAAACGAAAGAAACATGTATGTTAATGATATTTTGGAGGTAATCAATATCAAACCAGTAATAATCAATCCGGTTAATCCAAAAAATATTAGCGATACAACACCTGAGATTGAATTTAAAAATATCTATTTCAAATACCCAGGTAAGGAAAATTGGATACTAGAAGATGTTTCTTTCAAGATATCACCAGGACAAAAAATTGGTTTAGTTGGTCATAACGGTGCAGGTAAAACAACGATTGTTCGATTGCTATTGAGAATACATGATCCAAGTAAAGGAGAAATATTGATCAATGGAATTAATTTGAAGGACTTAAATTACAAAGAGTGGTGGGAGAAAATTGCTGTTTTGCCACAGGACTTTTCAGCTTTTCATTTTACAGCAAAAGAAACTATAGCTTACGGAAATATCAAAAAAGAGATGGACATGAATTTAGTTAAAAAATCTGCTGAGTTAAGCACTGCTAGTGAGCTAATTGAAAGATGGGAAAGTAAGTATGACACGATGATAGGTGTAGAATTTGGTGGGGAAGAATTATCAAAAGGCGAAAGACAAAAAATGGCTTTGGCCAGAATCTTCTATAGAAACTCAAATTTTACCATTCTTGATGAACCTACTGCATCAGTTGACGCTGCATCAGCTTCGAAAATCTTTGAAAATATCCGAAAAATGGATAAAGAAAAATCTGCCCTTCTTATCTCACATAACTTTGCAACTATAAAACTTGCGGACAGAATCATATTAATCGAGCATGGCAAGATTCTTGAAGAGGGAACACACACCGAGCTTATGGATTTGAATGGTACTTATGCCTGCTTATACAAGCAGCAAGAAAAAGATTTTACTTGCTAGAGTTGCGAATAAATCTATCCGCTAATTTCACTAAAATAACCATATAGGATATTGATATATTTCAATATGTCCATATAGAATGTTGACAGAAAAAAGAATATAGTATATAATGCTTGGGTAAATGAATCTCTAAGTTAAACATACGAATCGACGAGTTGTTCGAATGACAAGTTAGCTACTATTGAGAATGGGGAATTGTTTATACACTGCTTTTAAGTAGTGTAATTTAATTAAATAATTCGTCCCCTTAAAAGTTTTGCGATTTTCCTATTGCAAAAATAAAAGATTTTAACGGGTTACTTACTATCCTATATTTAGATTATTAAATATCTAAACTGGATTTGTAATAATTCGCGTAGTTTTACGCTAATAATATGTTTAGAAAAAGTTTTAGCGGTCCCCGAAGCGGTGGACCATCCAGATTTGGAAATAGCCAAAGAAGTGGCGGTTTTCGAGGTGGACCAAGCAATAATTCTCGAGGTGGCTCTCGCGGAAATTTTAGAGGTGGCGGTGGAAACCGACAAAAAACCGAAAAAATTAACTTTGCCAGATTTATTAACAAAGTACAGGTAACTGAAGAAGCTGAGGTTTTTAAACCAGAGCATGCTTTCCAAGATTTTAAAATCGTGGATGCTTTAAAAGACGCTATCCGAGACAAGGGATACTTATTGCCGACACCGATTCAAGACCGATCGATCCCACAAATATTAATGGGTAATGACATCGTAGGTGTAGCAAATACAGGTACCGGTAAGACCGCTGCTTTCTTGATTCCTTTAATAAACAAAGTTTTATTAAACAGGAAAGAGCAGGTGATGATTATCGTACCAACTCGTGAATTAGCAATTCAAATTGACGATGAACTCAGATTATTTACAAAGAATATGAAAATATACTCTGTATGCTGTGTGGGTGGAGCGCCAATATTTAGACAGATCTCGCAATTACGACTTCAAAATAACTTTGTTATCGGTACACCCGGTAGAATCAAAGATTTGATAGACCGTAAAATGATTCGATTAAACGAATTCAGAAGTATTGTTCTAGATGAAGCTGACCGAATGCTTGATATGGGATTTGTAAATGACATGCGCACAATCATGAAAGGTATGCCGAAAGAAAGACATACTCTTTTCTTCTCAGCGACAATTTCACCAGAAATCGAGAAATTAATTTCCGAGTTCCTGAAGAATCCAATTAGGATCTCAGTTAAAACTCAGGATATTTCAAAAAATATTGAGCAAGACGTTGTTTGTATTAAACGTGGCGACAACAAGACAGACATACTTTGTAACTTATTAAACAACAAAGAACTAACTAAAGTTTTGATTTTCGGACGAACCAAACACGGTGTAGAAAAACTCTCAAGAGTACTCTCGCAAAAGGGATACAAAGCTGAATCTATCCATGGAGATAAAACCCATGGCAAAAGACAGCAAGCTCTTCAATTATTCAAAAACAATCATTCAACTATTCTAGTTGCAACTGATGTGGCCGCCAGAGGATTAGATATTCCTGATGTGAGCCATGTTATAAACTTTGATATTCCAGCAACCAATGATGACTATGTGCATCGTATTGGACGAACAGGAAGAGGAAGTAAAAAAGGAAAGGCAATTACTTTTGTTGAGTAATATATAAAATAATTCAAGTACCTGCGCAAACAGGAAAAATGTGAATTTCTAAAATACAAAAAATAGCCAGGCCATACTTATGGCCTGGCTATTTGCGTAAAATATGTGGTACAAAAATAGTCGGTCAAAAATTTTATTAATCATAACGTGGTGCGAAAATAGTCGAAAATTTAATTTACCTTCGGCAAACTAAATCTTTCGACATACTTTTCGTGGTACAAAAATAGTCGAAAATTTCATCACGCTTTGCGTTTTGAAATCTTTCGACATACTTTTCGTGGTGCGAAAAGTAAAAAATCCCCGTCTCATTGAGACGGGGATTGAAATTCGAAAAAATCATTTGATTTCTTCGCCAGGATTCCAGGGAAGCTTTTCGGTCCAGATTTTGTCAAGCAAACCAAATTTGATCGCTTGATCAACATCCATTTCTTGATCACGTTTGCATTCACCCATAATGATCCCGACAGGTTGCTTTGTCGCTGCGGCCAAAAGACGATGAACTCGTTCACGCCTTTTTTTATTGTTTTCAACGTATTCTTCAAGCTGGTCATCATCAAGGAGGATATCATTATCGACTTCACGACGACCATTATGAATCAAAATTCTTGAATTAAACGTGGCGCACCTGATACTGCACCCTTGAAGAATATAACTCGCGGCCGACATAGCTTTACCAACAACGATGCCGGTAATCTCGCCAGGATACAACTTGAACAGATCATGGATCTCGAGCCCAATAATGGCGTCACCGCCATAACTTGAAATTAGAACCATGACTTTTTTCTGTTGTTTAAGATAAAATCGCACGAATGCCTTTTGAACAATTTCCAAATGTTCTTGAGTAATACGACCGGAAATCAAAATTATTCCTCTATCAAGGAATGAATTAACAATCTCTTCATCTTTTTCTTTCACTTTATTCTCCCTATTTGCTTATTTACAAAAAATCTTTTACAACCTAATTAATACGGTATACCAGATTTAGTATTATGTCAATATAGGCAAAAGTTAGTCCTATTGTAAAATGAGTAGACAGGTGATGAGACCGCAAACACGGTGGAGCCTGGGGAAGAAAAGACATTAAACAAGTAAAACTGTTTGGTCCTAGTAGAACCCCATATCAAAGATATATTTTATCTTTAGATGTAAATAAGAAGTAAGTAAGGTGGCACCACGGTGAAGATCGTCCTTACAAGATTATCAGTGATGGTAATTTTGTAAGGGTGATCTTTTTTTGATTTCTGTACCGCAGAAATCATGTCGAAAGATTTTCTTAGCCGATATTTTTAACATCTATAATTTATGTCAATAAAACCAAATTGTGACAAATGCAAGAAAGAATTAACTGACTACGGTGGAATTTTACTGAGTCCGCCTGACAATAACCGTAAGGTTATTAAATATCATTTGTGCAGTGATTGTTGCCAGCAGATGGAGAAATTAATAGAAAATAATCAAAATAAAAATGAAAAAAAATAAAACAGATCATGGCAAAACAGCAGACTTCCTATTTGAAACCGGGATGCTTTCAAAAACTCCTCGAAGCGGTTTCTTCTTTCTTGGTAGTGGTGAACAAAGTGTTGCTGAACATATAAACAGAGTTTGCTATGTCGGTTTTGCCTTGGCAAATATGGTTCCGAATATCAATGCATCAAAAGTAATTGAAATGTGTCTTTTCCATGACTTAGCCGAAGCCCGAGTATCTGATCTAAACTATGTTCACCAAAAATACACAAAACGAGATGAAGAATCAGCAATTAAGGATCTGACTTCTACGCTACCTTTTGGAAATAAAATTAATGAAATTCTTAATGAATATGAAGAAAGAGAAAGTTATGAATCAAAATTAGCCAAGGATGCCGATAATTTGGAATTAATACTTTCACTTAAAGAACAAATTGACATTGGAAATGAAAGGGCAAAATTCTGGATTGAATCGGCTGTAAAGAGACTGAAAACAAAAGAGGCGCTTGAATTAGCCAAAGTGATAATAAAAACGGAGTCAGATAAGTGGTGGTATGGCGACAAGAGCGATAAATGGTGGGTAACTAGAAATAAAAAATAACATTAAACATTTAAACTAAAAAAATGCAAAGAACATATATAAATGAACTGGCAGGAAAAGTTAGCGAAGAAGTCTTGATAAAGGGTTGGGTGGATGTTAGACGCGATCATGGCAAGCTAATTTTTATTGATCTGAGAGATATGTCTGGAAAAATCCAGATGGTTGCTTTACCAAACCACACAGAAGCACACGCTTTAGCTAATACAGTCAGACCAGAATGGGTAATAGAAGTTACTGGTAAAATTAATTCTCGCCCAGAAAGAATGATAAATAAAGATGAAGTGAATGGCACAGTCGAAATCGAAGTATTATCAATTGTTGTACTCAACGAAGCATTGACTCCACCGATAGACGTTAGAGGAGACGGCTATGATATTGGTGAGGATGTACGCCTAACAAACAGATTTTTAGATTTAAGAAGGCCACGTTTGCAAAAGAATATCAGAAACAGAAGCAAAGTTATGACGTTTACCAGAAATTTCTTCACTAATGAAGGCTTTACTGAGATTGAAACACCTACAATGACTACAGCGACAGCCGAAGGATCAAGAGATTTCCTTGTTCCATCAAGACTAGAGAGAGGTGCATTTTATGCATTACCACAATCACCACAACAATATAAACAGTTGCTGATGGCAGCTGGAATGGAAAAATATTTCCAATTTGCTAGATGTTATCGTGATGAAGATACTCGTGGTGATAGACAACCGGAATTTACTCAGATGGACCTTGAAATAAGCTTTGTAAAAATGGAGGATGTGATGGAATTAAATGAAAGGGCATTAATCTCACTAGTAAAAGAATATTATCCGCACAAAAAAATTCAACAGATTCCTTTTCCAAGAATAAGCTACAAGGAAGCCATGGAAAAATACGGTTCAGACAAACCAGATATCAGAGAAAATAAAGAAGACAAAGATCTGTTAGCTTTTTGTTGGGTTATCAATTTCCCAATGTTTGAAAAAACTGAGAAAGGTGGCTGGACATTTACACACAACCCTTTTTCATCACCAACTCCAGAATGTATGAATGATTTGATAAATAAAACAAATATAGAAAATATTATTACAACCCAGTATGATGTGGCGCTAAACGGATCAGAAATCGGTGGTGGAAGTATTAGAAATCATAGACCTGATGCGCTCAGAAAAACACTGGAGATTATGGGCTTCTCAGAAGAGAAAATTGAAGCAGAATATGGTCACATGCTAAAATCATTCTCATACGGTATTCCTCCACATGGCGGTATTGCATGGGGTTTTGACCGTTTAATGATGATCTTGGAAAATGAACCCAACATTCGTGAAGTAATTGCTTTTGCTAAAACAGGTGAAGGTAGAGACTTGATGATGCACGCACCAGCTAAGGTTGCCGCTGAACAACTACTCGAGTTGGGTATAAGTATCATTAGAAAAGAAGAAAAATAACCACATTTAATTATTATGGAAAACTGCCTTTTTTGTAAAATTGCCGCTGGTAAACTGCCTAGCGTCAAAATATATGAAGATGAAAAGCATTTGGTAATCTTAGACCTTAATCCTAATACAGAGGGGGTATCTTTGGTAATTACCAAAGAACACTTTGATAGCGACGCAACTGATATGCCGGATAATGATTACTCTGGCTTAATGTTGTGTGCCAAAAAGGCTGCTAAAATACTAGAAAAAGGACTTGATGTGAAAAGAGTGGCAATCGTCATGGAGGGTCTAGGTGTTAATCATGTTCATATTAAACTATACCCAGTCCATGGACTAAATGAGAAATTTACAGAAATGTGGGCGACTGACAAAATATTTTTTGAAAAATATGCTGGATATATTTCTACTCAAATCGGACCAGAAGTTTCAATTGAAGAACGACAAAAAGTTGCTGATAAAATTAAAAATAAAGTGTTATAATAATAAGGCATGGCAACTGCATTTCAAATAAAAACAGAGATATTCGAGGGACCTTTGGATTTGCTGCTTTCGCTTGTTGAAAAAAGAAAACTATTTATTAATGAAATATCACTTTCCAAGGTTGCAGATGACTACATTGCCTATCTGCAAAAACTAGAAAATTTCCCGATTGCCGACAGTGCAGACTTTCTTGTAATCGCTTCGACTCTACTTCTTATCAAATCGCGATCACTCTTGCCATCACTTAAACTAACTGAAGACGAACAAGCTGACATAAGCGATCTTGAAACTAGATTAAAAATTTATCAAAAAATAAAAGAATTAGGAATTTATATTAAAGAACGATTTGGCAAAGACATAATTTTTTCTGCAGAACCAAGAAAAGCTATACCGGTTTTTTCACCTGATCAAACGATGACTAAAGAAAATTTTTTGACTTCAATCTATGCAGTAATAAAAGCGTTGCCAAAAAAAGAAATTCTTACAAAAGCTGTCGTAAAAAAGGTTATGAGCTTGGAAGAGATGATTGGCAATTTGACTGAAAGAATTAAGAGCAGTGTAAAGTTGAGTTTCAAAGAGTTTGCGAAAGTTGGCAGGGAAGAGAGGGTTAATGTTATAATAAGCTTCTTAGCAATGTTGGAATTGGTTAAACAAGGAATTGTTAATGTTAAACAAGATAACAATTTTGAAGATATAGAAATAGAAAACCAAAGCGTGAACACACCGCATTATTTATAATTTATATGGAACCAGAAACAATTACAAAAGAATATTTAGACCTTTCAAATCAGATCGAGGCTATTCTTTTTTGGAAAGGTGAGCCTCTATCAATAAAAAAACTTGCAACTTCCCTGGGTAAAAAAGATGAAGAAATTTCTGCTGGTTTAGAAGTACTCAAAGAAAAAATCAAAGATAGAGGAGTAGAACTAATTTTTAGAGACGATGAGGTAATGCTAGGAACAAATAAAAATTTATCTCATATAATTGAAAGACTGACAAAAGAAGAGTTGGTCAAAGACTTAGGCAAGGCAGGACTTGAGACAATATCTATAATAGCTTACAAAGGTCCCGTTTCTAGAGCAGAAATAGACTATATTAGAGGCGTCCAATCAAATTTTATCCTTAGAAACCTCCAGATTCGTGGTTTAGTAGAAAAAATTAGCAACCCAACTGACCACAGAAGTTTCTTATACAAACCTACATTCGAATTGCTACAATTTTTAGGTTTATCTAAAATTGAAGACTTGCCAGAGTTTGAAAAAGTCAAAGCTGAATTTGCATCATATAAAACAGCTAATCAAGAAATTGCAACAGTAGAAGACAAAGAAGGAGATGTTGCGGAACCATCTATAATTAATTCTATTACGGAACTTTCCAATACAAGTTCAGAAGATAATTTATCAACCGAAGAAATCAAACAGGAAGCGGAAGAAATATCCGAGATTGAAGATCATGTTCGTGAAGAAACTGAAAATTTATAATGAGTGAACATTTAATTATTAGCAGAAAAGAACGTGTTTTGGTCGTGATTACGGCATTGTTTTTGTTTGTCACATCAGGTTTTATTATTCAAGCAGCCAGTAAATACAGTAAGAACAAAAATGATGAGTTAAAACTAAAAGTACAAGTCATTCAGGCAAATAAAAAAAACCCGGAATTTAATCTCCAAGATTTGAATTGGATTTCATATTCTACAAGCACTATTTGGGGTAACAGAGATTCTCATACGGCCTATATTTTTAATAATAAGATGTGGGTTGTCGGTGGCCTAGATGCCAATAACTCAATCGAAAATGGTGAACCAAATTATGATAAAGCAATATATTTTAATGACGTTTGGTCTACAAATGATGGTATAAACTGGACTAGAGAAATCGAACATGCAAATTTTCCACCGATTCGCTCAGTTTCAGTATTTGAAGTGAATGGCAAATTATTTATGCTTGGGGGATATAGTCCTGACCCGAAAGTTTACTATAAAACGGGGTTATGGACTTCAACTGATGGTGTTAATTGGACAAAAGAAAATGTGGTTTTACCATGGAAAGTAAGAGAAGGGCAAAAAGTTATAAAATTCAAAGATCAATATTTAATGATCGGTGGGGTTAATTATGGTACCAGGGAGAGATTCAATGATGTTTGGTCCTCAACTGATGGATACAATTGGTCCCTCGTCACAAAAGCTGCAGCCTGGGATCCAAGATGGGACATGGAAATAACTGAGTTTAATGGAAAATTGTGGCTAACAGGCGGTATGACGTCCGTACCTAAATTATTTGGAGATGAGTGGGTATCAGACGATGGAGCAAATTGGAAATTGGTATATGAAAATGCTCCATTTGGCAAAAGACAAGGACATGCTTCAATAGTTTCAAATGGGTATTTGATGTTGATTGGTGGCATCACAGAAACAGTTGAAAAACCTGGAGAAGTTTGGATTACTAATGATGGTTTAAAATGGGAAAGGCAAATAAACAAATGGGATGCTCGAGAAGACGTAAGTGCTCTGGTTTTTAAAAGAAGAATTTGGATTCTTGGGGGTATGAATTACAATTATGTATGGACAAATGAAATTTTGCATTCTGACTACCGTTTTTTTGATGGACAATCAGTTAATGAAAAAACACTAATTTCATCGATAACAAATCAAAATACAACTTTATATACCGGCAAATGTCCTCAGTCAACGAGTACTATTTCATCTGAAATTTTATCAATAACTTTTGTAAACCGTGACACAAGACTGCAGGAAGGTTTTATTCCAAGAAATTTAGTCAACCTAGACTCCGTTATTAAAACTGATGGTGGAGTTTGCCTAGACAAGTTAGCTGCAGAAAATCTAATTGCCATGTTTAAGGCAGCAGAAAAAGAAAATATTTTTCTTGGCGTAAACTACGGCTATCGTTCACCAGAAAAACAACAAGAAATGTTTGACTTCTGGGTAAAACAAAGTGGTTTAAAAGAGGCAACTGAGGGAATTGCCAAGCCATATTACTCAGAGCATCAACTTGGTATGGCTGTAGATTTAAGTGGTAAAACCATAAACTATCTTGGCGTAAGCAAATCATTTGCGCAGACAGAAGAAGCAAAATGGCTTGATAACAACGCATATCTTTATGGCTTCACGCTTTCATATCCAGAAAACAAAACAGATTTAACCGGATATATTTACGAGCCATGGCACTATAGATATGTTGGAAATACAATTGCCAAAATTCTTCACGAAAGTAAGATGACTTTTTCTGAATACCAAAAAAAGTCAAACTAGCTTACCATTAATTTAATTGATATAATCACAAAATGATTTTAAGTATAGTAAAAATATTCATACCGGCAACATTATCTTTTATAATCGGGATGATTTTAACTCCAGCAATAACGCATTTTTTGTATAAAAATGAAATGTGGAAGAAAAAAGCAAAGACTGTTTCTGTCGATGGGGGAGAAACACCTATATTTAACAAGCTTCACGCTAAAAACGAAACCAGTGTTCCAAGAATGGGTGGAATCGTAATCTGGTTATCAAGCCTGATTACAATATTAGCAATTTGGTTACTCGCTGAAATTTTTCCAAATACAGTCACAAGCAAAATAGATTTTCTAAGCCGAGACCAAACCTGGATCCCGTTATTTACTTTAATCTTTGGCGCCATGGTTGGTTTGGTGGATGATTGGTTAGATATTAAAGGCAGTACTGACTATAAAGCGGGCGGGTTGTCTTTAAGAAAAAGACTTCTTCTTGTTGGAATAATTGCTTTACTTATTTCGTTTTGGTTTTATTTCAAACTCGAAATTCATTCGATTGGTATTCCTTTTATTGGTAGTGTAGATATTGGTATGTGGTTTATTCCACTGTTTATTTTAGTAACAATGGCGATATATTCTGGAGGCGTAATTGATGGTCTAGATGGATTAGCAGGAGGAATTTTTGCCATTATTTTCTCATCCTATTCTTTAATTGCCTTTTCTCAAGGTCAAATAAATTTATCAGCTTTCTGTGCAATGATTGTCGGAAGTATTTTAGCTTTTCTTTGGTTTAATATTCCACCAGCTCGATTTTACATGTCAGAAACAGGCAGTATGGCATTAACAATTACTCTGGCAATTATTGCATTCATGTCAGACTCTATGGGAGGCGGTATTGGTGTATTTGTATTGCCAATAATAGCCCTGCCTCTAATTATCACAACTTTATCTGTAATTATTCAAGTTCTATCAAAGAAATTCAGAAACGGCAAGAAAGTATTCCTGGTTGCACCTATTCATCACCATTTTGAGGCAATTGGCTGGCCGGCATATAAGGTTACCATGCGTTATTGGGTACTGGGAATTATTTTTGCCATAATCGGAATAATAATTGCACTAATAGGCAAATAAAATGTTAAAAGTTGATCGTTATTTTTTTATATCATTTATCGCTTTACTTGCAATAGGTATCGCGGTTTTTGTTTCTGCTTCACTTGGTACTTACGCCAAAGATCCGGCAAAATTTACATCCGTTGCATTTAATCATTTATTTTTTGGACTCGTGCTAGGATCGATCGGATGTTTTATTACTTCAAGAATCGACTATAAAATTTATCGACGTTTTTCTTTTTATATTTTTTTATTCACGATTTTTGTTTCGCTATTGGTTTTTGTGCCACACCTTGGGGTTTATCATGGAGGAGCAAAACGCTGGATTTATATCGGCTCAATTTCTTTGCAACCACTCGAAGTTTTGAAAATAGGTTTTATTATATATTTTGCCTCGTGGATTTCAGGGGTTAAAGACAAAATTAAAACTTTCAGATTTGGACTCCTACCATTTTTAATCTTACTAGGAATTGTTGGCGCACTGTTATTACTGCAACCAGACGCAGACTCCTTCGCCGTTCTTGCTTTTGTCGGTTTAGCAATCTATATTGCCGGAGAAGGACGCTGGCGAGATTTATTTATTATTGCTGCTATTGGAGCCGTCGGTTTAGGCGTACTTCTATTTATGCGTCCATATATGATGGACCGAGTGGCAACTTTTATGAACCCATCCGATAACCCACTATCTTCAGGATATCAAATCCAGCAATCACTTATTGCAGTCGGTTCTGGAGAAATGTTCGGCCGTGGTTTTGGACAAAGTATACAAAAATACAAATTCCTACCAGAGTCAATGGGGGACTCAGTATTCGCTGTTGCTGGGGAAGAACTTGGTTTTGTTGGTGGTTTGGCAATAATAATATTATTCATTTTCTTTGCTGGCCGCGGACTAAAAATTGCCATGAACACTCCGGATACTTTCGGTAGACTTTTAGCCGTTGGAATTGTTATACTTATAGTAATCCAATCCCTAATGAACATTGCTTCTACGATTGGAGTTATTCCGTTGTCAGGCGAGCCACTAATTTTTTTCAGTCAAGGTGGAACTGCCTTATTCTTTACATTATTAGAAATCGGAATTTTGCTTAATATATCAAAAACCTTTAAGAAATAAAAAATATGAAAATACTTTTAACTGGTGGTGGTACTGGCGGACATTTTTATCCATTAATTGCAGTAGCGGAATCTATAAACGAATTAGTAAAAAAGGAAAATCTTTTAAAGCCAGAGATGTTTTTTATGGCGGATTCACCATACGATGAAGAGGCTTTGGTACAAAATGAAATTAAGTTCATTAAAATTTCAACCGGAAAAATGAGGAGGTATTTTTCAATATTGAACGTAATCGACATATTCAAGACCATTACCGGTATTATAAGCGCAATTTTTAAACTATTTAGCCTATATCCAGATGTAATCTTTAGTAAGGGCGCTTATAACAGCTTTCCTGTTTTAGTTGCAGCGAGAATACTAAGAATACCTGTAATAATTCACGAGTCAGACAGTGTCCCTGGAAGAACTAACCTCTGGTCAGGTAAATTTGCAAAAAAAATAGCTATTTCTTATCCTGAAGCTGACGTTTATTTTAATAAAGAAAAAGTCGCACTTACGGGTAATCCGATTCGTAAAGAAATATTAAATGTTACCAAAACAAATGCTAGAGAATTTTTAAAACTTGAGGACAATGTTCCTGTTATTCTAATTCTTGGCGGCTCACTTGGAGCACAAATCATTAATGAAAGAATTCTTGATGCATTAACATTATTAGTAAAAGACTATCAGATAATACATCAAACTGGAAAAAATAATTATGACGAGGTGATTAAAACATCAGAAGTTATTTTAAATGGTAATCCAAATAAATCACGCTATCGAGCGTATAATTACTTAAACGGCTTAGCCATTACTATGGCGGCTGGAGCCACTGATTTGGTTATTACTAGAGCTGGTTCTACCTTATTTGAAGTCGCCGCTTGGGGTTTGCCAAGCATAGTTATTCCTATTACAGATACCAACGGCAATCACCAAAGAAAGAACGCCTACTTTTATGCTCGAAGCGGTGCTGGTGAAGTCTTAGAAGAATCTAATCTTACGGCAAATGTCTTAATTTCAGAAATTAATAGACTGATGTCAAATAAGTTACTACTTCAAAAAATGTCAGCTGCAGCCAAAAACTTCGCCCATCTTGATGCAGCAGATAAAATCGCTAAAGAAATTTTGGAAATCGCACTGTCTCATGAAAAGTAAGATGAAATTTTATAAACTATAATACTTAACTGATTATGTCATCACAAATTATTACAAGGTTTCCACCGAGCCCAACAGGATGGTTCCACATAGGAAATGCCAGAACCGCTCTTTTTAATTATTTTTTTACTAAGAAAAATAACGGTGTTTTAAAATTTCGATTAGAAGACACTGACAAAGAAAGATCAAAACAAGAATACGCTGATGATATAATTAGTGGCTTAAAATGGCTAGGTGTTGATATTGATTATACAAATGCATACAAACAATCGGAGCATGGTGATACCTATAAAAAATATATAGAGATCATGCTTAAAAATAACACTGCTTATATCTCCAAGGAAGAAGTCAAAGAAGAAGGCCAACGATCTGAAGTGATTCGTCTTAGAAACCCTGGAAGGAAAATAAAGTATGAAGACATGATGCGTGGAGAAATCGAAGTGGACACGACAGAACTCGGCGATTTTATTATTGCCAAAAGCATTACTGAACCAATCTACCACTTAGCTGTGGTAGTTGATGATTTTGAAATGGGAGTAACTCATATAATTCGTGGCGAAGACGGTATTTATAATACGCCAAGACAAATACTTATTCAGGAGGCAATCGGCGCACCAAGACCGGTATATGCCCATATGCCTTTTATACTGAATGAAGATCGCTCTAAACTTTCCAAAAGAAAACAAGGAGAATTAGTATCACTATCATATTATAGAAAACAAGGGTATTTACCTGAAGCAATGGTAAACTTCTTGGCATTATGCGGCTGGAATCCCGGTACAGACCAAGAAATACTCTCTATGTCAGAACTTATAGAAAAATTTGACATAATGAAGGTCCAAAAATCTGGGGCGATTTTTAACAAGGAAAAATTACTCTGGATGAATAAAGAATACATTAAAAGAATGCCGACAGAAACGCTAGCAAAAGAAATCTCAGATAAATTGTCAAAAAAATATTCTTATTCAAGCGAGCTGCTAAATAGAGTAATCCCAACAATAACTGAAAGAATTAATACTTTTGGTGAGTTAGAAAAATATATTGAAGAAGGGGAGTTTGACTACTTTTTTAATAAACCAATACTAGTGAAAGAAATGTTGATCTGGAAAAAAGATACAGATTTTAACATTCCAAAAAAGAATCTTGGCGAAGTGATTAAACTATTTGATCAGATGGATGAATCAGATTTTACTCTTGAAAATATTAAGAACATTCTGACACCATTAGCAGAAGTATTAGGTAAAGGCAGCGTATTATGGCCAACAAGAGTCGCCTTATCAGGAAAAGAAAAATCACCGGATCCATTTACTCTAGTATACATACTGGGTAAAAATGAATCGACTGAAAGACTTCAAAAAGCTATCGATAATTTGTAAAAAATAATAATGACTAACAAGGAGCTAAAATTTTCTGGCACCATTAAGTCAAAAAACACTTTCTTCTATGTAAAAAGTGTTTTAGTTATTACTTGTATACTATTTATAATAATTGGCATTAATTCAATTGCAAGGGCAGGAACAATTGATGACCTAAAAACAAAGATTGGTGCGACAAATCTTAACCGTACCCAACTAGAAGCAGAAATTGCCCAGTACCAAAAACAAATCAATGATATTCAAGGTCAATCAAACACCCTCAAAAATACAATTGCCTCCTTGGATATTTCAAGAAATAAACTGTTAACGGAGATTAAGCTAACTCAAAATAAAATAGACGGGGCCGTTCTCGATATTGAAGAATTAAGTTTGGAAATTAATAATAAAGACAATCAGATCGATAAAAATAGTTCAGCTATTGGTCGCTTATTTAGACAAATTAATGAAACCGAATCTATTAATTCCATAGAGGCAATTTTATCGACAAAAAGCCTCTCTGATTTGTGGACTGACATCGATACTAATATTCAATTGCAGACAAAAATTCGAGAACAAATAGACCAGATGCAAGTAGCAAAAAAGGACCTGCAAACAGCGAAACAAAAATCTGAAAAAATCAAAAAGGATTTATTGGCATATCAAAACGACTTACAAAATCAAAAACTAATCCTAGAAAGTGCAAAAAAAGAAAAGAATACCCTACTTACACAAACAAAAAACACCGAATCAAATTATAAAAAAATTCTTGCTCAAAAATTGGCCCTTAAAGAAGCTTTCGACCAAGAAATTGCTAAATATGAATCACAACTAAAACTAGCTGTTGACCCAAAAAGTTTACCGACGGCCGGAAAGGGAATTCTTGTTTGGCCGTTAGACTCAATAAGAATTACTCAGAATTTTGGCAAGACAGTTGATTCAGCCAGACTTTACGTTAGTGGTACTCACAATGGTGTCGACTTTGCTGCTTCAATTGGAACCAAAGTCAAATCGGCTGGAAATGGAGTCATCGCAGGTACTGGTGATACAGATATTGTTTGCTCTGGTGCCTCATTTGGTAAATGGGTATTCATTAGATATGACAATGGACTCGCTAGTATTTATGGCCATCTTTCATTAATTACCGCTAAGACCGGAAATAGAGTCAATACAGGTGATGTTGTCGGTTATTCTGGAAATACCGGCTATTCTACAGGTCCACATTTACACATGAGCGTATATGCCAGCCAAGGAGTCGAAATATCCACTCTTAAAAGCTCCGTGTGTAAAGGAACATATGTACTACCAATTGCAAATAGTAGCAATTATTTAGATCCTTTATTGTACCTTTAGTTTTAAGCATAACTTTGATATAATTATTAAGTAATTTTAATATAAACTTTATGATAAATAAAAAAAGTGGTTTTATAAAATTGATAATAATTATTGTTATCGCAATAATTGTTTTAAGTTGGTATGGATTTGATCTCAAGAAGGTAGTGGAGTCGGATCAAGTTCAGGCCAATTTGCATTATGTTTGGGATCATATCGTTAGTTTCTGGAATGCGTATTTACTCGCTCCAGCAACATACTTATGGAATATTTGGATAACATACGCTTGGACACCTTTATTAAAAATGCTAGGCAATAAAACCGGGGCTACCATTTAATATAATGGATCAAGATCTCTTTGAAATGTTTAGCATGTTTGATTTGATATTAATACTTATATTAGTATCGCTTTATATTTTGCCTATCTTTGCATAATATCTATCATAAAATATGGCTCTAATAGGCCATATTTTTCTATGTATATCAATTATATGGCCTATAATATAGGTTTTTCGGCAGATAGAAAAATAATATTAGATAAACATATTCATAAAAATACAAAATTACTGTTTTAGACACAGTTGTTAACAAGATAGATAAATAAAATATAAATAGTTACTCTAACTTCTATGTCTATGGACTCTGAGATTATACATAAAGGTAAGAAGGCAGTAAGAATCACCATCGACAAAGGAGATCCTCTAGAAAATGGCGTTAAACATACAAGAAGCGAGGAATTTGAAGAGTTAATAG
>Ga0118677_10006419_pt1 | contig 19907 bp, 19 predicted proteins | sample AliMusrvi5mmetaG_FD_86154 | JGI IMG/M metagenome (GOLD analysis project Ga0118677, IMG submission 86154)
GCCATCCCCTCCCCTACCCCATCCAGTGCCAGTGTCCGGGGTGGGGCGGCTCTCCGAGCCGCGCGGGCTCTCCAGCGCCCGCACACGGGCCTGCCGTGCCGGGCAGAAAGCAGGCCCCACCAACCCCCGTCCGAACTCCTCGCTTGTTCGCCCACAGAGGCCGGATTTGAACGTTCGAACCCAATCGAGGCGCTGCCTTCCACCACGGTGGCGCGGGCTTTCCGCGCCGCGCCGCTGCCCGTAGACCACCGTGCGCATTGGCCTTCCCCCCGCAGTGGTGGCGTCTCGCGAAACGCTGCCCTTGTGGACCCGCCCATCGAGGAAACGGTACACGTCGTCCACGCTCCCGGCCCAAAACTCCGCTACGGAGTCCGCCACCTTGCGATACACCCGCGGCATGTCTTTGTAGACGGATTGCCCTGCCAAGGTGAGAGCTCCACACCAAAGGACCGCCGGCAAGTGCGTGACCATTTTCGTTTCTCTTACTCTTCCTCCGCTTCGCCGGGATCGCTCCGGAGATCTGACTCAGCTCGGCACAACTACCTCCTCAGTCCCGGAACCCGCTGGCAGAAACCTCAGCGTCCGGGATGCGCAGTCGCGTAGTCTGCATGGGCCTGGCTCCCACTCGTTCCGGCGGGTTCCGGTGCTCGGTGGTTTTCAGCGCTGCACTGCCCGCAGGTCAGCTCGTCATCCCGTAGCAGGGTTCGAAACATCCGGGCGTTCGGTCTCTGCGGCCGCACTCCCGAAGGCGGTTGGTCCAGCGAATTGCAGCCTGACGATTGCGTGCACACGCTGGTCGCCTTGCTGATCGGGGACGACCCCGTCGGATGGGGAACCGTCTCTACCAGCGAAGAACGCGTGCCGGCGCCATCTGTTATTGCTAAAGTGAGGCGGCCATGCGAGTTGTAATCATCGGCGGAAGCGGACACATTGGAACCTATCTGGTGCCGCGGTTGGTCGCAGCCGGCCACGAGGTGGTCGCTGTCAGTCGCGGCCTGCGCGATCCATACCAGGCGCAAGCGGCGTGGACGGCAGTGGAGCAGCGGACGATCGATCGGGCGGAGGCCGAAGCGGTGGGGACTTTCGGCGCGCAGATCCGCGAGCTGCGGCCGGAGGTTGTGATCGATCTCATCTGCTATACCCTTGACAGCGCACGTCAGCTGGTGAACGCGCTGCGTGGCAATGTGCAGCATTTCCTCCACTGCGGCACCATCTGGGTGCACGGGCCGAGCGCGGTCGTACCGGCGACCGAGGCCCAGCCGCGCACGCCGTTCGGCAACTATGGCATACAGAAGGCGGCGATCGAGTCGTATCTGATGGATGAGGCGCGGCGCACCGGGTTTCCGGCGACGGTGCTGCACCCGGGGCATATCGTCGGGCCCGGCTGGGTGCCTTTGAACCCCGCTGGCCACTTCAACCCTGCCGTGTTCACGCAGTTGGCCGCAGGCAAGGAGTTGACTCTGCCTAACCTGGGCCTGGAGACCGTTCATCACGTGCACGCCGACGACGTGGCGCAGGCGTTCGAGCGCGCGCTCGTCCACTGGCGCGCCGCGACGGGCGAGAGCTTTCATGTCGTGTCACCTGCGGCGATGACGCTGCGCGGCTATGCCGGGGCGATGGCAGCGTGGTTCGGGCAGCCGGCCCGGCTGGCGTTTCTGCCGTGGCCCGCGTGGCGCGCAACGGTCGCTGAGACCGAGGCCAATGCGACATGGGATCACATCGCGCACAGCCCGAGCTGCAGTATCGCCAAAGCGCAGCGCCTGCTCGAGTACCAGCCGCGCTACTCGTCGCTTCAGGCCGTCTTCGAGGCGGTGCAATGGCTGATCCAGGACGGGCAGGTGCGACTGCCAGACAGGTAGTTCGCGAAGCGAAGCGGGTAGCCCGTTCACTTCGCCGCTCACGCCGCCCGGAAAAAAAGCTGTGGGCGTGATGGTGGCTGGGCCGATGCCGCTCGCGCTCAACTTCCCCTTGCATGCCGTCCATCCGTGTTATATGCTGAACCGAATGGTTCAGTTTCAACGAGCCCATCTGGATGCCTCGTTTGCCGCGCTCTCGGACGCCACCCGACGCGGCATTCTGGAGCGTCTTGGGCGTGCGGACGCTTCGATAACGGACCTTGCCGAGAAGTTTCACATGACCCTCACGGGCATGAAGAAGCACGTCGGTGTCTTGGAGCAGGCGGGACTCGTCACCACGGCAAAGGTCGGGCGCGTGCGTACTTGCAAGCTCGGGCTACGCCGCCTGGAGGAAGAGGCGGCCTGGATTGAGAGCTACCGCCAGCTCTGGGACGCACGCTTCGACGAGTTGGACAAGCTCGTTGAGTCATTGAAACGGGAGGAAAGATCCGATGGACGAAAACAGAGAAAGTGAGCCCCTATGAACAACCCCACGACGGTAGAACGAAAGTCCGAGCGTGAGCTAGTCATCACGCGAACCTTCCTCGGCCCTCCGCACATCGTGTTCGAGGCCTGGACCAAGCCTGAGTTGCTGAAGCGGTGGTGGGTGCCGGAGTCGTGCGGAATATCTTTCGTTTCGTGCGAGGCCGACGTGCGCACGGGGGGCACGTACCGTTTCGTGTTCAGCCACCCTGCCTCCGAGCAGCCTATGGCGTTCTTCGGCAGCTATATCGAAGTGACGCCCCACTCGCGCATCGTCTGGACGAATGAAGAGAGCGCCGATGGTGCCGTTACCACGGTGACCTTCGAGGAAAAGGGCGATCAGACGCTACTGGTCCTGCACGAACTCCATCCCTCAAAGCAAGCCCTCGATGACGCAATCGCCTCTGGAAGCACGAGCGGGGCCGGCGAGCAGTTCGAGCAGCTGGACGCACTTCTCGTCACCTTGGGGAGATCGTGAGCACGCCTCCCCTCAAGCCCGATGCCCAAGGCCAAACTGGCCCGAAGCTGCTGGTCGCCATGACAGGCAAGGCAAGCGCCGCGAAGGCCGCGCAAGGTGATGCGCCCGTGTTCGCCTATATCGCGAGCTTGCCGCAGCCGCAGCGCAGTATCGCCGAGCGTGTCGATGCTCTGGCTGCCAATACGTTGCCAAACCTCCAACGTGCGGTGAAGTGGGGGATGGCGTACTACGGTGTGGACGGAGGCTGGTGCTTCTCGTCCGGTGCTTTCGTCGGTCACGTGAAACTGATGTTCATACGCGGCACGGAGATCCAGCCTGAACCGCCTGTGACGCCCATAGGGATGGGCAAGTCCACACGAGGCGTAGAGCTGGCATCCGTGGACGATCTCGACGAGAACCGAGTAGCCGCGTGGATGCAGCAGGCGGCCGCCAACCCCTTTGTCGGGGGGAAGAAACGATGACGAAAATGGAAGGCATCAGGCAGGGGCAGCGTGATCCTGGCATGATCGGCAGAACGGGGTGCGGAGTTGTTCAAACGGCCCACCCAAATCCCGGACTGAAAAGCCCTTGGAACTTGGATCCTTATGCCCGGAACAAAGCGCACATTCGATATCGTCCGTGAGATTGGCCTGGCGCTGCCGGACGTGCAGGTCAGTACAATGTACGGATCACCGGCGCTCAAAGTGCGCGGCGCCCTCTTGGCCTGCTTGCCTGTTCACAAATCGGCTGAACCCGAATCGCTCGCCGTCCGCATCGATTTCGATCAGCGGGCTGGGCTCCTGGCGGAAGCGCCGGAAACTTACTACCTGACGGATCATTACCTGGATCATCCCCTCGTGCTGGTGAGATTGTCCAAGATCCGGATCGACGAACTACGGGACCTCCTGGGCTCCGCATGGCGCTTCGTCACAGCCCCAAAGACCCGCACGGCGTCGGGCCGCGCCGTCACGGGCAAGGCCAAGCCCGTCACCCGGTAGTACGCGTGAATTCGAGCGCCCGGCGCCTTCGTCCGCCGGTGCATAATGGCGAAGGAGCACATCCGGCGCTATGGAAATACGAACCTCGGAACCGCTAGCCCAAGCACTGATGAGTGCGATTCACTCAGGAGATGTCGAGGCGTTGAGGCAACTGCTGGACGGCGAGCCTTTGATTTCCAAGACGCGCATCGTCGACCCAAAGGGGACCAGTCGCACTTTGCTCCACATCGCGGTAGATTGGCCCGGCCATTTCCCCCGTGTGCCGCAGACAATCAAGCTGCTCATTGACCGGGGCGCGGACCCCGATGCCCCACTGGTGGGAGCTAACGCCCCGGAAACGCCGCTCCACGGGGCCGCGAGTTGCGATGATGTTGACGCCCTCGACGCGCTGCTCGATGGCGGCGCCAGGATCGAAAGCCCGGGGGCCATTTTCACGAACGGCGCCGCCATGTCCGACGCCGTGATCTTCGCACAGTGGAATGCAGCGCGCCGTCTACTAGAGCGGGGTGCGAAGACCACTTTTACGGAGTCGGCGGGCCTCGGCCTGCTAGATCGTTTGGCGACCTACTTCGAACAAGAGCCCAAGCCGGCGGGCGACCAAATCACCGCAGCACTCTGGCACGCGTGCCGGGGCGGCCAGTTGCAGGCCGCGCAGTATCTGACCGGGAAAGGCGCAAACATAAACTGGGTCGGCTGGGACAAGATCGCGCCGCTCGATGGTGCGCAACAAAGCAGCAATCAAGACCTTGTCGCGTGGCTCCGCAGCCAGGGTGCGAAACCCGCACGCGAGCTAGCCGGCTAGGAGTATTCCTCAGTCGTGCCCAGTCCCGGAAGAGATACCCGCAGGCCGAGTGATGCTCCTTGTTAGACCTGTTTAATCGCACTGCACCGCCAGGCTTCAAGCCGGGGATGTGCGTTGCTGATGGCGCCAGGGATTCCTGATAGCGCGTTCTCTGGAGTATGGACGTGTGGTCGGCGACTCGGACAAAGCTCCAATTCCGCAGCCGCCCAGCGACCTCGCTATTGGGCCGAAACGGCGATCTCGGCCAATCGCAACGGCGGCACGGCGCAGCTGAGCGTCTTCCCGTAGCAGCCACTCTCCTGGAACGGCGCTTCCGCCCTCGGCCCGTGCTACCTGCAGTCCTTGCCAGCGCACAGACTCTTGCTGAAGAATGGCAGAACGTGGTTCTGGAAGCGGTCGGCCACCGCGCTGGTGTGGGTGCCTTTGTAGATCTCCCAGCCGTGAGCGATGCCGTAGTTGCCGAGGATCTCGTGCAGCTTGATGGCATCGAAGCGCAGGCCGTCCTGATCGCCTACGTCGATAGAGATGGCGCGATACTGCCGCAGAGCGCCGATGTACTGATCGATGAAGACCAATGGAGCGTTCGCGGTCAGCTTGGCTACGACGTCCGCCTGCGGCTTGCCGTCTTTGGTTGGCAGGTCGAGGTAGAACGGCGGGTTCTTCGGATTCGGCGCCCACGCGGCGGCAGTGGCGAGCGCGGCGCGCGCCCCCCAGGGCAGATTTGCGGCCTCTTGCCTGGTCTTCACGGCTTCCAGCGCCTTGGCCTGATCCGGATTGGGCGGCCCACCGGTCATCGGCGTCAGACAGCAGGGGCTCATGATGTAGAGGCTGCCGAAGACGTCGGCGTGCTTCATGCCAATGCGCGTCGCGCCATAGCCGCCCATCGAGTGACCGGCCAGTCCGCGGCTTGTGCGCTTGGGAATCGTGCGGTAGTGCGCGTCGATGTAGGCGACCACGTCGTGCGCGATGTAGTTCTCAAAGTCGCCCGTGGTGACCGAACTGGAGTACATCGAGCCGTTGTGCACGGTCTTCGAATCCGGCAGCACGACGATCACTTCCTTCGAACCTTGCGCGAAGGCGCCTTCGATGGTTTGCGGCACCGCGATCTCATGCGTCCACTGCTCGGCGCCGATCGAGTAGCCGTGGAGCGCGTACACCACCGGGTAGCGCCGGCTCTTCTGCTTGGCGTAGCTCGGCGGCAGGAACACGATCGCGTCGCGATCGACAGCGTCGCCTTCAAGGTTCCCTTCGAGCGTGGCGCCGTGGATCATGATGCGTTCCACGGCGACGGGCTTCGCGCCCGGCACCACGGGCGGCACCTCCGTCTTCACCTGCGCGGTAAGCGGCCATGCCGCCGCCACGGCCAACGTAAATGTCACCAGTCCTGTTGAATTCATGGCCTCGTTCGATCTCCTTGCTGAGTTGCAGGCTGTCTGCGGTCTATTGAATCGGATACGAGTATATATTGATGCTGAACCGCGGCACCGTCAGTGTTTCGGGCATAGCGCCGAGTGTACTCTCTTTCACCTGGACCTTCGGATTCTTGTCGAGGGCAACAACGGCGTCGATCGAATTGGATCTTCGTCGAGTGACGCCACCTCGCCCCCTATTGCAGTCCAGCGCCGTGGCGCCACACAAAACCGGAGAGGCCGAACTGATGATGCTCAAAGAAATGATGGAAAACCGTGGAGGTATGCGCAGCGAAAGGGCCGTCCTTATTGGGGACGGCCCGTTTTCGAGGATTTGGTGCGGGGGGGGGGACTTGAACCCCCACGGGATTGCTCCCGCTAGCACCTCAAGCTAGTGCGTCTGCCAATTCCGCCACCTCCGCATTGCCGGTTTGCCTGGAGGGCTTCCGGCTAAGACCTATAGAGCCGCGTGGCGCTCACGACTCATCCCACAATATACGATTTCCCGTCAATCCGTCACTTGCGGTAGACCGGGACCTGAGCTTCGGCTACTTCTTAGCGGCTGGCAACGGGATCTGCACTGGAATGGTCTGGCCGCTCTTGGGCTGCGCCGGGGCTGCCGGAGCGCTCGACTTGGCCGGAGAAGTGCGGTCGAGAACCGACGCGCCGCCGACGTTGCCGCTGCCCTGCCTGGTGTACAGGATGGAAAGCGACAGCGAGGTGACCATGAACAGGACCGCCGCAATCGTTGTGGCCTTGGAAAGCACGGTGGCGGAGCCACGCGGGCCAAACGCCGTCTGCGAGCCCATGCCGCCAAATGCGCCAGCGAGATCGGCCGCCTTCCCGCTCTGCAGCAGAACGACGATGATCAGGAAGAAACACACAATAATGTGCAAAATGGTCAGAGCGATAATCATCGGGGAACCCTTCAAGAGAAAGCCCGCACAAGAAGGCGCGAACCGTCCAACTCATTAGTATAGCCGAGCGGCACACCGCGTTTGCAACGCGCGGGCCCTGCGCGCGGGCTCTACGCTTCGGCCGGCCTTTGGAATCAACCGCCTAGGTGGGAAACGGAGTCCGGCCGACCGCTGGCGGCGCCTTCGCCGACAGATCCGGGTCCACAATGCCGCGCAAAGTCCGAGACTATTTAGAATATGGCACGCCTCGGAATTCGCCCGGCACTGGTCGCACTGCTGACTTTGCTCGTGATCTCTCCATGGGCAACTGCCTCGGGTCAGCGGCTATCGTTGGAGTCGTTCCGGAATCCTCCGCAGCAGTACCGGCCATGGACGGTGTGGTGGTGGTTCGGCAACGCGACGCCTGCCGCCGAACTGGTTCACGAGTTGGAGGAAATGGACCGCAACGGGATCGGGGGCGTCGAGATCAACCCGGTTTATACGCTCGACGGGGCCGATCCGAAGCTGGGTTTGGGGCCGGTAGAAATGTACTCACCCGAGTGGGCAGCGAAATTCACTGCGGTGGCCAGGGCGGCCGAGCGGCTCGGCATGAAGATCGTGCTGAGAGGCGGATCAGGCTGGCCGTATGGGGGGCCGTGGATCCCGGAAGGGGAGAGTGCGGCCGCGGTGGCCCACGGATTGGTGGACCAAACTGGACCACTCGCTCTGGATATTCCGGCTCCCCAGCCAGCGCCATACAGCGATTGGAAGATCGACAGGCTGGAGGCCGCCGCCGCCTGGAACAAGACGAGCGGGGAGACCCGCCCGCTGAGAATCCAGCAGGGACGGATTCGCGGCAGCCTTCCGGCCGGCAACTGGCGGATCACCGCGGCGTGGTTGATGCGGACTGGCCAGACCGTCAAACGCAACGCACCCGGCGGCGGCGGATTGGTTCTGGATCATTTCCGGGCGTCGTCTCTCGACCTGCAGCTGCGTCCGCTTGGTGCTGCTCTTGCCGCAGCGCGGGCTGTTGCTCCGCACGCTGTGTCGGGCGTGAGCAGCGACAGTCTGGAGTTGGACGACAGCAACTGGACGCCGGGATTCCTCGATGAGTTTGCCCGGCGCAAGGGCTACCGGATGGAGGCGTATTTGCCGCACCTGTGGAATGAAATCGACGGGAAAACTGCGGGCGTTCGGCAGGATTACCTGGAGGTTCTGGGGCGCCTGCAGGTGGAGAACTACGCCGGGCGCCTGACGGCGTGGTGTGAAAAACGCGGGTTCAAGAGCTACATCCAGGCGCATGGGGCGCTCGCCGACGCATTGGAAGCGTATGGCGCCGCCAGCGTGCCGGAAGGTGAGACCATCTGGCCTGGCACGGAGCGGTTGGTGGTGAACGTCCGGAACCGGCGGATCGCCGCCTCGGCCGGCGACATCTACGGCAAGCCGGTGTCCATGGCCGAGAGCTACACCTGGCTGCGCATGCCGCGTTTTCTTGTACGGCTCGATCAGCTGAAAGCGGCCAGTGATGCGATTGTACTGGACGGAATCCGCCACATTAAGAATCACGGCTTCCCGAGTTCTCCGCGTCAGCTGGGCAAGCCCGGTTGGGCGTTCTACGCCTCGACCATGATCAACCCGAACCAGACCTGGTGGCCGCACTACCACGCGCTCTCGAAGTACGTAACTCGGCTGAACTACCTGATGCAGGCTGGTGAGCGCGTTTCCGATGTGGCCATTTACTCGGGCTTGGCAGACTCGCGCGCGCACTACGACCAGCCGGGAGCCAAGTGGTTGGGCGAGGACGACGCCTGGCACCGGCCGGGGCAGGATCCGGGGCTTGACTCGTCGGCGAGGATCGCTCAACGCGTAAACGACCTTGCGCAGTTCCTGTACCAGCGCGGCTACGGATTCGACATAGCCGGCGACGACGCTCTAGAGCATCAGTTGGTCGTGCATGGTTCAAGGCTTACGGGTATCACGCGGTCTTATCGCGCTGTCGTCCTGGTTCGACCGGAGAGTGTTCCGCTGCCTGTGCTGCACAAGCTGGCCGACTTCGCAAAATCGGGCGGATTGGTGATCAGCATTGGCCGTCTGCCGGGGCGGGGTACGGGGCTGAACGGCGATCGCCAGTCGAGTGAGGTCGCCGGACTGGCGAGTTCATGGACACTGGTGCAGGACGAGGCGGCCGCGGAGCGAGCACTACAAGGGCGCGGGATGCGCGATTTTACCGTTTCCACCAATGCCAGGGGGCCGGATCCGAATTCACCGTTCCGTGCGCTGCACAGGCGCGCGGGGGACGTGGATTACTACTTCGTGGCGAACGGCGATCAGGCGAATCGCGAGTTCGAAGTCAGCTTCCGTGACGCGGCAGGGCGCGCCGCCCAATTGTGGGATCCCATGACCGGGGAACAGCGGGCCTGGGGCGGATCGCGGCTGGCTCTCGGGCCGTGGGGCTCAGCGGCGATCGTCTTCGGCCTGGGAAAAGGGCGACCGGCGCTCAGCCCACATTGGAGCGCGCCGTCGACGGTGACCGGGGATTGGCGGGTGAAGACCGAGGGCACCACAGCCTACGCGGCAGTTTGGCCGGCGCTGAGAGACTGGCTGGACGTGCCGGAGTTGAAGAGCTTCGCGGGCTTGGGGGTCTACACGAAAAGCGTGGATGCACCGCGGATGGCTACCTCGGCTCGGGTGTGCCTGGGCCGGGTCGAGCAGAGCGCGGAAGTGCGCGTTAACGGGCGCGAAGCGGGAGTCGTTTTCTTGCCGCCGTATTGCGTCGAAGGCCCGGTCCATGCGGGCGAGAACACGCTTGAGGTACGCGTGGCCAACACGTGGAGCAACGCAGTCGCCGCCATGCCCGCTAAACCCAGTCAGGCGCCCGGGCCAGGCTACGGAATCACCGACGTGCTGTATGGCAACACCGTGCGGCGTCCCCAGCCGGGCGGTTTGCTGGGTCCGGTTACGGTGCAGTTTCGCCCCGATCAGCCCTGAACCGGGGGTCAGGGCCGCTTGGTCAGCAATCGCGCCTGGATGCGGTCGCGCGCCGCACCGGATCCATCGCCGAGCAGTTGCTTTACGGCGCTGCGGTTTCGATATGCGTTCCTGTAGCGGGGATTCAGTGCGATCGCTTTGTTCAGCGCCTGCAAGGCCGCTTTGTAGTTCTTTTGCCGCATGCGGCAATAGCCGAGAGCGTTCCAGATCAACGGGTCGCTGGGGTCGAGCGCCGCGGCCTGAGCCAGTTTCGCGGCGGCTTCCGTCGTTTGGTCCTCCCGAACCAGATTGAGGCCCGCCTTGTAGAGCAGCTGCGCAGATTGTTGCGGCGGCGCCGGTGAACGGTCCGCGGCTTTCGGGCTGGCGGCCGGCTTTACGGGTTCTACTGCCGCCGCCATTGTGGGCTTGGGCGCCGGAGCAAGCGGCGGGCGCGGCCCGGTCGAATGCGGGGCCGGAACCGGTGCGGTGCCCGCTATTTGCTGGCTCGACCGCACGGCTGGCGCGGTGCTTTCGACCGGAGGCCTGAGGACAGGAGGCGCAATGGGCGCTCCCGCGGTTGGCGGACCCGTCGACGGAGTGCGCGGCTGGGGCGCCAGCGGCTGCGGTTCTGACGAGGGCAATACGGTGGACAGCTTCAATCTGCCGGACGCTTGGATTTCATCAATCAGCTTCCTGGCGGGCTCAAACCCCGGATCCTGGCGAAGCGCTTCCACGGCGTCGTTGACCGCATTGCCGGGCTGCCCGAGGGTGAAGTAGGTGGTGGCTCGGGAGTACCACACCATCGCACGGGTCGGGGCCAACTCCACGGCACGAGTGCGGTCCGCGAGCGCCTGCTCGTAGTTTCCGAGCGCCAGATGCGAACCGCCGCGCGCCATGTGGTAGAAAGCGTTGAGCGGCTCCAAGGCTACGGCACGATCACGGTCGGCCAGGGCATCGGCATGCCTGCCCAGACGGGAATACAACTCGGCCCGGGCGGTGAGCACTCGCGGATTGTCAGCGTCTGCCTTTAGGGCGCCGCCATAGTCGGACAGTGCTTCCTCCACGCGGCCGAGCGTATCCAGCGCGGCTCCGCGATAGGCCAGAGCCGGGCCGTCACCGGGTTTCATGCGAAGGTAAACGCTCAGGTCCCGCACCGCGTCGTTGAACTGCCTTAACTCGCCCCAGGCGCGGCCGCGGTTGAAATATGCTTCGGCGTAATTGGGGTTGAACTCGATGGCGCGGCTGAAGTCCTCAATCGCGTCGCGCTCGCGCTTCAGCTTTATCAACAACATGCCGCGAACGAAGTAGGATTCCGGATTGTCCAGGCGCAGCTTGATCGCGCTCGAATAGGATTCCAGGGCTGATTCGTTTTCGCCTGCTGCTGCGAGTGCATCCCCACGCTTGCGGTTGGCGGCGGCGTTGTTGAGCCCGTTCTCGGTGGCTTTTTGGTATGCGCTGGCGGCGTCCTTATCCTGACGCAGGGCTCGCAGGCAGTCTCCATAGCTCGACCAGGCTGCCCCGTCGTCGGGATGCGCGAGGAGGAGTGCCGAGAGATCGTGCGAAGCGCCGTCCAACTGCCCGGACTGAAGCAGGAGTTGGGCGCGGTGGCGCAGCCCGTTCTGGTGGTTTGGGAACTGCTGGAGCAATTCGCCGAAGGCAGTAATCGCGGCGGCCGTCTGGCCTTCCCTTTCCAGCCGCAGGGCAGACTCGAACAGCCGGCGGGTCTGTCTGGGTTCCTGCTTGAGCTCGTCGCTTTCTAGCGGGCGCGCGGGCTTGTCCGCAGCGGGCTCGGCCGGGCATGGCGTGAGCACGCTGGCGAGTAGGGACGCTATGAGCACGACACGCATGACGCTCCGATTGTTACAGCGCACGGATGCGCTCTTCAAGCTGGCGGGCCAGTGCGGCGTAGTCTTCCCCTTCCAGCCACAGCGGCTCGCCGATCGTCACAGTGACGCGCGCGGGCCGGGCCATCCTGGCCCCGGCTGGCAGGACTCGGTTCGAGCCGCGTAAACGAATGGGCACGACCGGGATGCGCAGCCGTGAGGCGATCATGGCTACGCCTGCCTGGAAAGGCGCTATTTCGTCGTTGGGACTGTGTCGCCCTTCCGGGAAGATCAGCGGGCAATCGCCGCCTTCCACCAACTCGCCCAAGGCGCGGAGAGCCTGGCGGGTACCGGCTTCGTGCTGCGGGATTGGAACGGCATTGAACATCAGGAGCGAAAGCCAGTAATTGAGCGAGTTCGTAAACCACGCGAAAACACCATGCTCGCGCGGATGAAAGTGCGCGTTGAAGAACTCTTTGCGCATGGCTGGCGCCAGAAGGTGCCGCCATTTCCAGGGCAGCGCGATGAAGATGGCGGGTGTGTCGAAGAAGCTCTGGTGGTTGGACGCAAACAGCACCGGGCCCTTCAGGCCATCCAAGTGCCCGCGCCCGACGACTCGCACCCAGGCGAAGAGGTGGGCGAGGTGCAATAGCCACAGGTTCAGGTTGAAAATGCGAATGCCGCGAGCGAACCAGTGGTGATTCCAAGTCGGATAACGAAACGCCCCGGCCCGCTTCAGCCCGGGCTGGCCTCCCTGCAGGGCGACGACATCGGCAACCGTCTTCGCCGAAGCGAAGACGCTCTCGTCCACGGGCTGACCCAGTTTCTGTTCCAATGCCACGAGCAGTTCCACGCGGTCGAGCGAGGAGAGCCCCAGGTCATCGAGTGAGGTCGAGGCCGTCACTGAGCGTCCGGAGGTCCAGCGCTGCATCAATTCGTCCACACGATCCGTGGGGCGGTGGCTGGTCGCGGACGGCGTCGGAACATCGCCCGTGAGCCGATTCCGCAGTTCGCGCCGCTTCAACTTGCGCGTACCCTCCGTTCGCGGGAGTTCGGACTCGCTCCAACGCGTGTAGGTGCGGATTCTCTGGTGATCCTCGAGCTCCGCGTTGGCACTGGCGAGTGCGCTTTCGGGATCGGCCGATGGTTCGAGCACGAGCACGGCGTGCACGCGTTCGCCGCCTTCGGAAGGCAGACCGATCGCTGCTGCATCCCTGACTCCAGGGGCTCGCAGCAGCGCCCGCTCGACGTCTTCGGGAAAGACGTTTCGACCATCCGCCAGGACGATCATTTCCTTCTTGCGGCCTTTGATGATCAGCCGCCCGCTGGAATCGAGTTCGCCGATATCGCCCGTGTGAAACCAGCCGTCCACGAAGGCCTCGCGCGTGGCTTCAGGATTGTTGTAGTAGCCGCTGGTGACATTGCCGCCGCGCACCAGCACTTCGCCGTCCGCGTCGATGCGGATTTGAACGCCGGCGATGGGCTTGCCGACGGTGCCGCGACGCGCATGGAAGGGATGATTCAGGGTAACGATGGGCGCGGTTTCGGTCAGCCCGTACCCCTGGATGACGGCGAAGCCCAGATTGCCCCAGAACTCTTCTAAAGCCGGGTCGAGAGCGGCCCCGCCCGCGATGAAACTCCAGAACTTCCAACCGAACAGATCATGCGTCTTGCGATAGCGCCACCAGCGATGCCAGAACTTCTCAGAGACTGGAGCGGGGAGAGCGGTTTCGGGCCGCAGCCCGATGATGTATTCGCGCAGTACGTCAAGAATCTTGGGGACCGAGACCAACACCGAGATTCGGCGCGATTTGATCTGAGCGACGATCTCCTGGGGGTTCTGGCTGCGTTGGAAGATCACGGTGCCCGAGATCATGGGCGGAATGAAGAGCGCCATCGCCTGACCGAACATGTGGCTCAGAGGCAGAAGGTTGAGGAACCGGATTGGCGAGAAGGGTCGCGCGTACTTGCGGTATTTCAGGATCTCCCGCTCGACGGGCACGATGTTGGCCAGGATATTGCGATGGGTGATGACGACGCCTTTGGGTTCGGCTGTCGCCCCGGATGTGAACAGGATCTGGCAGACATCGTCGGGTTGGGCGTTAACAGTCTCAGCAGGAAGGTCCGACTCCCAGTCGAGGTCGGCCAGACGAAGGACTGGCACGGTTCGCTGCAGGCGAGGCAAGGTCACAGCGTCGCCGAGCAGGATCGCCTTAGCATCCGTGATGCTTGCGACTCGTTCCAGAAACTCGGGAGAGTGGCGTTCATCGATGGGCGCCACAGCGATGCCGCGCAGCACGCAGCCCCAGAAGGCGGCCACCCAGGCCGGGCGGTTCTCGCTCCAAAGCACGACTCGGTCGCCTGGCTTTAGTCCGTGATTCTGGAGTATGCGAGAGAAATTTGTGGCGGCCCGGGCCAATGCGGGATACGAGTACGAGCGCGGGCGGAAGCCGTCGTCGTAGACGAGATACTCGCCCTTGAGTGTGGCTACGGTATTGAAGTAATCGAGGAGTGTTTCTCGCACCCTATAGCCGTCCGTCGCGACCGGGCCTTGCGAACTCAAGGGCGCGGTCAACCTGATTCTACTGGATCGTGCTGGATCCCTCGACTCCCATGTCGTCGGGCAGGACGTTGCGGTTGATGTAGTTGCCGAGGTTGATCACGTACGTCTCCGGATCCTCGATGAGCACGGGCGAATGCGTCGCGCAAACGATGTGGAATAGCTTCTGGTCGGCCAGCTCTTTCAACATCTTCAGCACCCGCTGCTGGTTGGATGTTGAGAGCGCCATCTCGGGCTCGTCCAGCAGCAGGCAAGTTCCTTCGGGCAGTGCGGGGAAGGTCTCCCTAAACATGGACAGCATCACCTGGCCGTGGCTGGCCGAAGAGACGAACTCCTGCATGCGCGGATTGCCCTCAAACAACTCGAGGTGCATGCGCGGATTGTGCTGCTCCGCGTCAAAGAGGAAGATCTTGGGAGTCGTCACAGCTTCGTCAAGGCGATAGACGTAGCCGTCTACCTCATCGCCGCGCAAAGCATAGTAAATCGAATGCAGCAGCGTCGACTTCCCGCAGCCGTTTTCGCCGGTCAGCAAAACCAGGCGGTGCGAAAGATCCACCATGATGGGCATGTGGAAATTCAGGTTGACGAGGATGGGGTGAGCCAGGATTGTTAGGATCATGCAGGGATCTACGGCTTGCGCCGGGTAAGAGACTTCTATCGTAACAGTGCGCTGGCGGCTGTCACGCCGGGCGGCACGCGCCGGGGCGGAAACTGAAGTTTCGAAAACTGCCGGTGTTGAAGAATGACCCGAGGCCGATTGCGCCCGCCCCGAGGCTCAAATCCACCCCTCGTAAAGATGGGTTGAGCTGGCCGTTGATCCATGTTTCGACCAGGTGGGTTGAGCCGTCATAAACCAGACGCACCTTCGTCCACTCGGACGGATTGGCTAGAGCGCAGGCCCCTTCCTCGTTGCTGATTCGGACGCGATCACCACCGTAGACGTGAAACACACCGTTGTGGACCGGCTGCTGTTTGGCGGCATCGGTGGACAGGTGCACGTAATCGAAATGGATCGGATCCCTCCAGGCATAGACAACGATCAGCGAGACGCTTTTGATAGCGCTTCTCACTTCTATGTCCGCGGTGAAGCAGTCCAGCGGCTGGGATTCGAGTAGAGCATATTGGACGGGTGCTCTGGGGTCAGCCTCCTGTGGCCGCGGGACGTTGAGGTGAAGCACCTCCCCGGAGGAAGTAGTTTCCGTTTTCCAATCGGCTGCCGTCCGGACCAGCCAATTCTGCTCGAAGCATCGGATGCGCTCCGTGTGCGCCGGCAGGCTGACGGCGGCGGAGAGTTTCAGGGTGGGGAGGGACAGAGTCAAACCGGACGCTGCAAGCGATGTGAAGTTCTTGAGCAAGGTCCTGCGCCGCATGGTCCGATACTCTCACAGCTCCGCACCACTGGGGTATTGGCAAGTTGCAGCTGGTTCGAGGTCGAAGTCGGGGGCCAAAGCCCGGAGGCAGGCCTTGGGTTTCCGCAAGTTCGACGGTTACAGACTACGGCTAAAGATGCTGTGTGCCAGAGCCGGGGAAGTTACCGAACAAAGAAATGGCGTCCCTTTCTGAACCGCGTCGATGCTCTCTCCAGCTACTCCGGGGTACGGCATGGCTAGCGCGCGATAAGCGCCATGAAAGTGCACAACTTGCACAACGGTCCACAAACGGAGAATCTCCATACTTGCCAACCGGCTCCAACGATCCGTCGCTCGTCGAAGTTCGGAAAGCTGGATCAAACGCGCCCACTGCCGCGCGCCCTAAGACCGGAGGTTGCAGGAGATCGCCACCGTTCTAGTGCGCCTAAGCCGGACCCGAGCATACAACCCCTCGTTAACCAAGACCGCGTGTATTTGTCGTATGCGCTGCAAACAAAGGCTTGCATGGCCAGCCTACAGGAGAAACGCACGACGGGTCCGGAATTGGCGTGACCCGGACAACAGCCTACTTTCTAGCCCGTTAGCCCCTCAGCTCATGGCGTAGTTCGTGGGCATTGCAATGCTTCTGATCTGTCCTTCCAGACCGACCTTCACTCACGAACCCAAACGATCAAGTGCCAAACTGATCAGCCTATCGTTGAATAGCTTCTGCTTGCGCTCTGCTGCAAGCGGACCAGCCGGCCATCGGCTCAATCCCTCTCTGATGCTTGAGAGGCTCCGACTGCAATCCTCTCGTTCGATTAGCCAGTCCACAGTCGCCAGGAGTTCCATTCCTAGGGGCGACTCAAACCCATCGATCCGCTCAGCGGTCCGGTCCAAAATGGCAGGAAGAGCTTGGGCATCGGGCTGCTTGAGGAACAGGTCGACGTAGGTTCGACGCTCTTCGTCGAACCAAATCGTGTCTGATGGGCCAGCGTCACTAAGGCGCTTGTCGCAATGAAGATAACTCCCATCCAATCCATCGAGCAAATGCCGGAGTCGCTCGGAATATGGTCCGTACTTATCGGCGACGAACCTTAAATCCAACGGGTCGTCAATGCCCGACTCGTGGATTGTTCGCTCAAGAAACCAGCCCAACTTCTGTACTTCCAAGTACGTGCATTCAATGCCGAGCACCCAATAGCGGCGTACCATCTCGGCGACTAGCGCTCGCGCGGGCGTCAACTTTGTCACGCCTGTTCGCTTGGCCACATTCTGGTATTTTGAAGTCGGTTCGAACACCAGAACTTCTACCCCGCTCAATTGTCCCAATGCCCCCTCGATCTCGGGCCGGACGTCGGCCCAATCGAGCCCGCCGTTGCCGCACCCTAGCGGTGGCAACGCGATGGACCGAATGCCCTTAGCCTCGATTACCTTTCGCAAGTCCTTCAGCCCTTCGACTATCCACTCCAACTGCGACGGCTGGCGCCAGTGCTTCTTGCTCGGGAAGTTGATGAGCCAGCGTGGACCATCGAAGACGACGTTTTCCGTAACGAACATGTGCCCGATCCGGATCTCTTTGCGCCTGCAGGCTTCTTCGTACGCGCGGAAGTTGTCAGGAAAGGCTTCCTTGAACATCAAGGCAATGCCTTTGCCCATGACCCCAACCGTGTTGACGGTGTTCACCACCGCCTCAGCCGGCGCGTCGAGCAAGTTTCCTTGAAGGAACTTAATCATTGGAAATACCACTTCGGCTGCACACTACTTTTTAATCCCAATCTCCGCTCGTTAAGCTGGGCCCTGACCAAACTTCCGAGTTCCTCTGTACAACAACATACGCCTAGCAGTGCGTCCAGCGGCAGGTGTCCCCAGATGAGTGCCTCGGCCTGATATCGCTCCTTCTTGCCAGGATCGTCCGGGTCATGCTTGAAGTCGCGGCTTTGCAACAAAGGCCAGTCGATCCGATCAAGCTGAGCCAAATCGGTGAAATACTCAGCCATCTGCGGGTAGGCATGCTGATTAGTGAAGACGAAAGGAATTCCCTGCGCCGCCACATGATGGAGTGAAGACACGAAGATGATGATCTCGTCGTTGGGCACTCTTTTCACTCCACCGTAGCCCGTCTTGATGTTATACATCATGATAGAGAATGGCGTGAAATAAAAGGGGACGTAGTCGCTAAGCGTGCCGCCCGGGGGCACTGGCACAGTGCGCCTCGAACGTTTGTCAATCAAGTCTAGATTCCCGATATTCCGGAAGGTGGGATCACTGACCCCGCCATTCCGAGCGTACAGGCCGTGGTCAAGAACCCACGGAAGGTTGTCGCGATGAGTAATCCGGAAGATCAGTGCCTTTCCGGGATTCAAATTGGTGGACATCATCTGCAACTCGCCGAGAACGTGTTAGGATTCTCCTTCTGAGGCACCGCGAAACTCGCCAAGTATCAGCACAGAGCCTTCTTGTAGGCACAGCGAGGTTGCTCGGCGCCCTCGAGCGACCAAGCACATCTAAGGCTAACATCTCTCAGGATCGGCATTCCCAGTTCGGTGAAAGGGAGCGTGGCATCATGCCAGCGCTGGATCAACAATGGGGTTGTCGGAGCGCGAAAGCCGATGGTATCTTGCCCCCGATCAGCAGGCTGGTCACGGCCGTGGAGAGCAACCGATGGTCCCCGCGTTTGACGAAGCCAGGAGCGCATGGCAGCCGATGCTTGTGTCGGCCGGCGCATTCCGATTGACCGGTTGTTTTGAATCAATCGGTTTCGGGGAAAATAGGGGACTCCGGCCAACTGACTTGGATTACCAACTTCATGCGGGGATCACGGACGACATGCTGCGCGACATTCGCACAGTTACTTAGAAGTAGTTGCCGTTATATCTAAAGGCAATGGGCTGGATCCATTCTGTTAGGCCACCAATGTGCACGCTTCCTCGAACTCGCCAATCGCATCGCCGGCGCCCATACCGGCCAGGAGCAGATTAGGATGCTTCGATGGCAGCATTCTGTACGTCGCGGAGTACCAACCCGAATTCGGTCTTCCAGGCAATCCGTCCGTTCACCTCATTGCCGCAGACGACTTTTGCTGCCGTTGAAGGGGAGTTGAACACGTAGTCCTGTGTGAACAGGAAATGATCACCGGCGTCGCTCAACACCCCGAGTTCAACCAACTGCTCACGAAGTTTCACTGCGCCGGGCTTCAAGGTTCTACTAACTTCTTTTGCTGCAGCAGATTGCGCACGAACGAGGAAGCCCTCTGGGGACTCCAACCCAATGGCCCGGCCTTGCCTGAAAGCCAGGATGTAGCTTACTGCACCCTGTTGCGCGGCGACAGGAGTTTGAAAAAGGTGGACTCCGGCAACCGGGTAAATCTGAAGCATGTGTGCGAGGAATCCTTCCATCTCCGCATGCTCCATCTCCGATAGGCTCGGCTCCGCCGGGACATTGCCGTTCTCCAGCTTGCAACGATTGGCCTTCTTGGCGAGTTGAACAAGCCGGGCCTCAAGGAACTGCACATGCGCCTTGTTGAGCTGTTGGTCCTTGCTGACGAAAAAGACGGCTGTATCCCACCACTCCTTTTGTTTGTAATGGTTTACGAGCCGCTCGATGATCGGATCGGCCTCGCCGATGTACGCCTTCGGCATCTCGTCCTCAGTCACGCCTAGCAGCACGTACACGCCGGCCCGGTTCGCCTCGGGACGCGACTTGAGCTTGGCAAAGCTCCCATGGGGGCAAATGACCGCCTGTCCAACCCAATTCGATCGTTCGATGATCCGGATTCCTTCAGAGGCGCCTTCGGGGAGGAACATCCGAATCACGAAGGGCGGACTTACAGGATTCACTTGGTGACCTCTCGAACGATCATAGTGGTTCACGGTCCTTGAGGTTGGCGGAATCGCCCGCTTTGGCGAGAAGTGGACGCCATCGGAGGATCGCAGGACGTAGTAACCTGCGGCGTGTGAGTCGTGGTTGACCCAATTGAGCTGCACCGTGGTGGGAGACTTGACGGTGGTCAGCAGGTTGGTGGGTGCCGCGAGAGGAGCAACGGAGAGAAGAACCCGCGATTCGAGTTGTTCAAGGAGTTGCTTGTTGGCGGGGTGACGATTGGCGGAACGGCGGAGGCGTGTGCATGTGATCATGTAATGCTTTCATAAGTACTGTGCCTCCAGAAAAATGATCGGATGGGGGAAGTGGTGAGATTAGATAAATTAGCAAAATTGATAAGCTGCGGATTATGGGACTGGGGTCGGTTATGAAGTGATGGATTGATG
>Ga0118677_10006421_pt1 | contig 19905 bp, 15 predicted proteins | sample AliMusrvi5mmetaG_FD_86154 | JGI IMG/M metagenome (GOLD analysis project Ga0118677, IMG submission 86154)
ATACGTACAACACGTAAAAATATAAAACCCCAACCCCAACCCGAAAATGTTAAGGATAATAACAACAACTCATTTTTACCGAAATTTTTGGGCCATATGGTGAATGAAAATAGTGCTACTGAAACCGATGCAGAATTAATTTATGGATTAGAACCCCGTTTAAATGAAGTTTTTTTAGGAATTCAAAAAAATACAGTGGCTAATTTTTTAGAAATAAATAAAATAAACCCCGTATTAGACGAGATAGAAAGACAAGTTGAAATTTTAAGAATATTCGGTTTTACAGATGAAGATTTCGATAATATGTCAATTGCAGATTTCTGTTCTGAAGTCGACAAGTTATCAATTCTTAAAGATTTAAATATCGAATCAAAAAAGAAAGAAAAACCTACTTTCATTTTTAAAATCAAAAATGTAAAATATGGTTGTTATACCAATTTAAACAAGATGTCAGCGGCTCAATTTATAGATTTAGACCATTTTGTAAAAGACCCTGATTTAATATTTGAAAATCTGCCTTACATAGTGGCTATCTTATATCAAAAGGTTATTAATTATAAAAATAAAGATGATTATGAATTAGAAAAATATGATTCTAATAATCTTGAAAAAAGAAAAGAATTATTTGAAAAACATTTCAAATTCAATGAAGCATTAAAATGTATGTTTTTTTTTTCGATTTTCAGCGCTTTATCACTAGAAATTATCAATCAATCTTTACTTCCAGAGATGATGAAGGATCTGAAGATAACGAATTAGAAGATGATAAAAATAAAATTAATCCTTGGTTGATGCAATTGTATAATTTAAATGGACATGATGTAAGATTAAGAGATATATGGCTTGATAAAAGTATAATTGAATTCTTAAATGAAATAGTCTTGTTTAATCAAATTCAAGATTTAAAAAAGAATATAATATGATTTGAAACAGTTGAATCAATGGTTAGAAAAAAATTATGAAATTATTAAACAAGAATTCACTAATGCTTTTCCTAATAAAGATGTCGCTGATGTTTTACATAATTGTATTGTTACTTTATATGATAGAGACGATGCAGTCTTTATTCAAAAAATTATCAAAGAAAAATCACTCACACGGGGGTTGATCATGATCATGAAGAGCAACTTTGTTATATATATGAAAACGGTGATCTTATTAATCATTTGGAAATTATCACTGATTATTTATTATACCAAAGCATTGACGGGAGATTCTGGAGTAAAATGGACTTTCAACATCGACTTACCACTATGAAAATGTTGTAAACAACAATTTCACTGACAGAGAAAGATGGCAAGAATGAGTTGACATTTAAAGTTGCAGGAACTGATGAATTACAGGTCACGATTGAGTTATGTTTTAACGAAAGGGGGAAACTCTCAGGAGTTACAGATGCCAGTACGGATAATGCATATGGTAACTTTTTCCTGGGAAAAGGAATGGGTAGTTATCAGATAGGAAATGACAGCATTGAATTTGGACCAGGTACATTTGCACATAGAAATATCAGAAACCTTGAAGGTGAACAATACGGAAATTATTACGGGAATTTAAAAATCCGGGTATGCATGTGTATCTCACCGGGCTTACCCCTTTCGAACACAAAATACTTTTTTCTTAGGTCTTTTTGATCCTGAGGATGTGTGAAAAGAGCCCTAATTTGCAATATCTCTGGAATGCAAGTGAGATTATTTCAGATCAGCAAAAAAAGGTTTTTAACTTTTAATGGATTTTGATGTTGTGATAAATGCATCCAATATTAACCTCATTGGATATTTTATATATTTGTTCTATGAAACTTGACGACAATAGAGTTGAAACGATCAAAAGATATTTCGGATTCAGCATATTTATGATGCAATCCTTGAAATTGAATCCTATCTTGTACGTATAGAGCACAAGAATTCATGTAGAATTCCATGATGAGATTTGCTTGCATTAAACAGATGGAGATTATTGGTGAGGCAAGCAATCATATTTCTGATGAAAGTAAAACAAGATTCTCAACAATTGAATGGTCTCAAATCAACAATCATATAGTATTTTAAACTTAAATATTGTCAATCATATGGTAAATGTCAGGATTATAGGTGTAATTGTTGTTCTCTTATTCCTACTTCAATCGGTATCAATGGCTGAGAACTGGCCGGGATGGCGTGGTCCGAACGGGGATGGAACCAGTTCGGAAACCAATCTTCCGGTTAAGTGGGATTCAACGACCAATGTGGTATGGAAGGTTCCGGTTCCGGGAGTTGGTTATGCCTCTCCGATTGTTTGGGAAGAGAAGCTGTTTACAGTTACGGCACTGACAGAAACCCAGGAAAAACAACTGTTATGTTTTGATACAAAAACGGGGGGCTTGCTTTGGCAGGTGTCCGTTCTTAAAAACCCCCTGGAGAGGAAACATCCTGATAACAGCTTTGCCTCAGGTACCCCGGTTACTGACGGGAAATCGATCTATTTATCGTTTCTCGATGGTGATTCAGTTGTTGTGGCAGCCTATGATTTTTCGGGGAAGCAGTTGTGGATGAAGCGTCCTGGCACCTATGCGAGTCCACATGGTTACAGTGTCTCACCGATCCTCTATAAAGATAAGGTGATTATCAATGGCGATAGTAAGGGAGATGCTTTTATTGCCGCATTGAGCAAAGCAGATGGTAAAACGCTGTGGAAAACTAAATTTGACAAAAAATCTCATAGTTTTAGTACCCCTATCATCAGGGATATCGCAGGAAAGATGCAGATGATTGTTTGCGGAAATATGGAGGTGGCATCGTTTAATCCCGAAGATGGTTCTCGGTATTGGTTTGCCACGGGACCTTCCGAGGATTTTGCTTCGAGTCCGGTTTATAACGAACAGACAGGATTGGTACTCATCAGCAGCGGATGGCCCAAGCGGATCATCTACGCACTTAAACCTGACGGGAGTGGTGATGTAACCAGTACCCATATTGCCTGGCAAGCCGCCGACGGTGCGTTTTATGTACCTTCACCTGTTACTTCAGCTACTTATCTGGTTACCACAATGACCAATGGATTAGTAAATTGCATTGAAGCGGCAACGGGTAAAATTTTCTGGAAAGAGAATCTTGGCAAGCAATATGCTTCAGCAGTTCTTGCCGGCGGATTGGTTTATATGCCATGTGATCAGGGGATAATCACGGTTATTAAGCCGGGTACGGCCTATGAAACGATTTCGAAAAACAGCATTGGAGAAACAATGTTTGCATCGCCGGCGATCAGTAATGGGAGGATCTTCCTTCGAAGTACCACCCATCTTTTCTGTATTGGCTTAAAGTAAAAGTCAGCGATTAAATCAGATTGATCTGCCCTTCAACTTAAAGGTTTTTTGGTAATAATCATTTTTTCATCCTTGTCTTAGATTATAGGCCAAAAGGGTTCTGCCATGCCTGATAAACAGTGTTCCATTGCCAATTACCGGGTGTGCGAAATGTTCCTTTGTCCCTTGGGTAATCTTAAATTTGCTGATCTCTTTCAGTGTTCCTCCGGTTGGGTCAACAAGATGGACATTTCCTTTTTCGTCATAGAGATAGATCATTCCATCCGAATAGATCGTTGAACCTCTGCCGATAGGGAGCCGATCTGTGACCATCCCCTTTGTCATATCAAGCGACAAGAGTTCCGGTTTACGGTGTCCTGTGGCAATCAGCCGGTCGCCAACCTGAACCACCCCGCCCATGATATTGTCAAAGGGACGGCATCTCCAGACTTCAGAGACGTGCTCACCGTCATCAGAGAGTTTAAGTTTCACAGTCCGGTTACCATCGCCTGCCACATAATAGAGGAAACCATTCTTAAAGATTGGTACATTCGAGTGGACATTTCCGGTAGTATCCTGTTTATGGGTGAATAACAGTTTACCATTGTCGGCATCTATTCCGAGCATCGACAGTTCCGAAAAAGTGAGCAATATATTGTGTTTACCCTGCTGAATGATTCCCGGGGAACAGAAAGCTGAGAGTTGACCAACTCCCTTACATTTCCAGATCAGTTCTCCCGAATATCGGTTTAAAGCTACCACATTGGTGTCAGCACCTCCCGGTGAACAGTAGATCATCTGATCTTTGACAAGTAACCCTTCGGCGTATCCAAACATGGTATTTCTCCCGTGAAGACCCGTGAACAGGTTTACTGACCAGACTTTACTGCCATCCTTACGGTTTAAACAAACAAGATCACCTTTACCGGACGTAACATAGATGAGGTTCCCAACAACGGTTGGAGCAGATCTCGAACCCGGAAAATCTTTTACCCATTCGGAACCATAGGAGACCCTCCAGAGTAGGTTTCCTTTAAGATCGAAAGAAAAAAGGGTGGCTGTACTGTCATTTGCACCAGTGAGAAAAATGGCATCTTTTGTCACTACAGGTGATCCGAATCCGTCACCAACATTATCGTTCTCCCATAAGAGTGGCAGTCCCTCTTTGGGCCATTGTTTAAGCAATCCTTTTCCGGGATAGACACCATCTCGGTTTGGACCACGCCACTGTGCGATTTCAGGTTGCCTTGAGCAAGCCACAATAACGAATATAAAGGGTAGTACAGAAATCAGTCCTCTCATCGGTCAATTAATTTGTGATTTTTATCAATTTGAAATGTTCTTCTTTTCCTCCGTTGTTAATGGTTAATATCAGCAATCCACCTGGCAAATTAGACAGGTTTCTCAGTACAATCGATTCGGCTGCGCTGAAATTCGATTGCCAGAGACAGACTCCTTTTAGGTTGTAGATAGAGATTGTACCATTACCACCGGTGACGGAAGTAAGATTCCGGATCGAGAGATAATCGCTGAATGGATTTGGTGATATGGCCCAGGAAACTTTTTGAGTCAGCATGATCGCCGTATTCAATTTCAGATAATTGTCGGCTTTTTCGAAATTGGGAATTCCGTAACCTAACAGGGAGTCGGGTTTATTGTAAATGCCTGCACTTTGTTCGATGGCGGTTTTCAATTGCTGAACGGTTGCATTTGGATTCGACTGAAGGAGGCAGGCTCCCATACCGGCGAGCACGGGGGATGAAAAGGATGTCCCGCTGGAGAAATCGGGAACTCCGGCACTGCTAATCAGGTAGGTTAGCAAACCCATCGCAGCAACATTTGGTTTGATGGCGCCTCCGAAAGCGGGACCAACAGAGCTGAATGTAGCCCGTATTCCATTTTTGTCGACAGCAGCGACTCCAATCACATTTTCACCATCCGAAGGTGCGATGATGTGCCTCCAGAAATTATTTCCCTCATTACCGGCACTTGTAAAAACCAGAATGCCTTTCTGAAATGCCATGTTCGCTCCCTGAGTTACCCGGGTTGTTTTTCCATTCATTTCGGAATAAGTATGGTTCATCCTGGTATCATCAAACTCGGAGTAACCAAGTGAAGAATTAATAACGTCAACTCCAACGCTGTCGGCTAATTCGGCTGCTGCCACCCAATTGTCTTCTTCTATCGGGTATTCGGTGGCGACGTCTTCGGAGCGGAACAGATAAAAGGAGGCATCCGGTGCGGTACCAATCAGGGTTAGCGGCAGATTACCTCCCATGCAGGAGAGAACACTCATTCCGTGCGAATTCTGCTGGTAAATATCTGATCCCGGGTCAACAAAATCATGTGTTCCCAGAATGCGACCAGAGTTGCGGAGGCTGTCAAAAGCGGCGATTTGGTTCACATGCCAGAAACCGGCGTCGATTATGGCAATCTGAATCCCTTTTCCGCGGAATCCCTTATCGTGCAAATACTGACCATTTAATTGTGTAAGCTGGGTGATGGCGGTTCCGTAATTAGCCGGAATAATAGCGGATTTTAATTCCTCCTCCCTGAACTTGAGGATCGCAGATTTTTTCGTTATAGCTGGTTTGGTTAACAGAACCGAAGTGACAAACGGAAGTGTGGCAATTTTTTTAATCAGAATGGTGTCAGCACTCCTTACCGTTACTCCATTCAGCCATTTGGAGGTATGAACCACCTCTAATCCACGGTTCTTAAGAGTATCCAGGTAAACAGCCGAAACTGGCAGATCGGTTTGGTCGATGGGAATATTTTGTCTGATCCGGCGGTCGATTGCCCTTTTTGACAGGAAAGCTTCCGGATGACTGGTCTGATAAAGGGTACCAGTCTTATCTTTAAGCTTTACCCAGTAGGAATTTTTAGGAATGGTTTGGGCAAAGGGAGTTGCCCAGTACATCAAAAAAAACAATATTGGGATCAGCCTGGTTCGCATAAATATAGTGCTGAGTTATTGTTGTCAATCTGTGATTTTTCAAAATCGATTCGTCAATTCGGAGATTGGCTGTCCAAAGGTAATAATTGAATAAGGATTTTGGTGAGTTAAATTTAGTTTATTGGTGATAGTCCGGGTCTGGCTCGATCATGTTTGTTCAAACCGGACCCGGACCGCTGGCAGGAATAAGGTGAATAAGGTTTTGATAGAGGGGGTGCATTGTCCTCTACTAAGGTTAAAGGGTTAAAAATGAGGTTTTTTGGATTAAGCCATATTTGTCGGAAAGAATCTTAGTGTTAAAAAATAAGGCCTTTTGCTTTTAAACCTTATTTTCCTTTTTTTAACCTTAGTAGTCGTATAATGTGAATCTGAATCCCAAATCTTATTACCTAAATTTGCGAATATAGTACTCATATCTGCGGTGCGCTGCACCTTTGGAACCTATTGCATCATTTTAGGCTACAAATTTTTACGGTGCGCTGCACCTTCTAATGCCAATAATACTGCCCACAAACAACATTATAGTGCCAGAAAATGAAGCAAATAAAGTTTTGGTTTGTTCGGTTTCATCGGGGACAACTAAGGTCAAAAAGGATGGTTCAAAAGACAATTATCAAATTACCTCATTTTCAAATTGTCTCCTTTTCAAATTGCCACATTACCTTGTTGCCGAATTGTCCTGTTCACGAATTTATTTTCCAATTTCTTCTTTCAGGTATTTAGCAGTGTAAGATTGCTCCCGGCTAATAATCTCTTCAGGAGAACCGCTGCATAGCAACCTTCCGCCATCTTTTCCACCCTCCGGGCCAATGTCGATGATGTAATCGGCGACTTTAATAACCTCCATATTGTGCTCAATCACAATTACTGTATTTCCCTTGTCAACCAATTTGTTGAGCACTTCGAGCAATACCCTGATATCTTCAAAATGGAGTCCGGTAGTGGGTTCGTCAAGGATATAAAGGGTCATCCCCGTATCCCGTTTACTTAATTCAGTTGCCAGCTTTACCCGTTGAGATTCGCCGCCGGACAAGGTTGTGGAAGACTGCCCTAATGTGATATAACCCAGACCAACTTCCTGCAATGTGCGTAAACGATGAACAATAGCGGGGATACTTTCAAAAAACTCAACGCCCTGATTGATGGTCATATCCAGTACATCACTGATCGATTTTCCCTTAAAGCGTACCTCGAGGGTCTCGCGGTTGTACCTTTTACCATTGCATTTATCGCAGTGGACATAAACATCGGGGAGAAAATTCATCTCGATCACTTTCATCCCTGCACCTTCGCACTCTTCGCAACGACCACCCTTTACATTGAAGGAGAATCGTCCCGGTTTATACCCTCTGATCTTCGCTTCAGGAAGGAGGGTGAAAAGATTACGGATGTCTGTAAAAACGCCCGTATAAGTGACCGGATTTGAGCGGGGAGTCCTCCCGATGGGGGATTGATCGACCTGTACCACTTTATCAATATGTTCGATCCCTTCGATGGCTGTATAAGCCAAAGGATCGAGCAATGATTTGTAAAAATACTGACTTAATATCGGTTGCAACGTCTCATTGATCAGGGTTGACTTACCACTTCCGGAGACTCCGGTTACACAGATCAGCTTCCCAAGCGGAAATTCAACATCAATATTTTTCAGATTGTTTCCAGATGCACCTCTGATGGTTAATGATTTCCCATTTCCATCCCTACGTTTTAACGGGACCTCAATTTTCCGCTTGCCGGTAAGGTACTGAGAGGTTAAAGTGTTATGCTTCAGTACTTCAGATGGGAGTCCTGCCGCGACAATTTCACCGCCATGAATCCCTGCAAGGGGTCCCATATCAATCAGATAGTCGGCCTGCAACATCATATCGCGGTCGTGTTCCACGACAACCACAGAATTGCCTGTATCGCGAAGTTGCTGCAATGAGTTGATTAATCTTAGGTTATCGCGGTGATGCAATCCGATGCTTGGTTCGTCAAGAATATAGAGTACATTGACAAGTTGTGATCCGATTTGTGTGGCGAGCCTGATGCGCTGAGATTCACCGCCCGAGAGTGTTCCTGCAGGGCGATCAAGTGAAAGGTAGGTAAGCCCGACATCGATCAGGAAGCGAAGTCGTGTGCGAAGCTCCTTGATCACTTCGGTCGCAATCTGAAGTTGACGGTTGCTTAGTTTTTTTTCTATCTCTTCAAAAAAATCGAAAAGTTCGCAAACATCGAGTTGGGCAAGTTCTGAGATGTTCTTTCCGACAATTTTAAAATGAAGCGGTTCCTTTTGCAAGCGCTGACCATTACATTCGGGACAGGTCATGCTTTTGTGGAACTGATCTGCCCATTTTTGCGCAGTTTTTGAAGGGTTATCGCTTCTCTGGTTGAGAATGTATTTGACAATCCCTTCGTAGGTCATCATATAATCAATTGAACTGCCCAGCGGTGAGTTTTTTAGCTGGATCCTTTCCCCTGTTCCGAAAAGTATGGTATTGAGCGCTTCCTCTGAAATTTCGCCCACTGGAGTTTTGAGTGTGAAGCCGTATTTTTCTGACAAGGCTTCGATTTGCCAGAAGATCATGGTGTTTTTATGTGGACCAAGTGGTGCAATTCCCCCTTTGGCAATCGAGAGGGTAGGATCAGGAATCATCTTATCCAGATCGATTTCGGTAATCTCACCGAGTCCGTTGCATTTATGGCAGGCTCCCTGAGGTGAATTGAATGAAAAACTATGAGGTGCAGGGTCGTTGTAGGAGATTCCGGTAGTAGGACACATCAGATGACGTGAAAAGAACCTTGTATCGCCCGAATCGGCATCCAGGATCATGATGATCCCCTGACCATGTTTCATCGCGATATCGACTGAATCACGCAACCGTTTGCGATCGCTCTCATCGACCACCATCTTGTCGATGACCATCTCGATCTGGTGATTTTTATACCGGTCAACCTTATATCCATGGGTCATTTCCCGGACTTCTCCGTCGACACGGGCATAAAGAAATCCCTTTTTACGGATCTGTTCGAAGAGTTCACGGTAGTGCCCTTTACGTCCGCGAACAACCGGAGCAAGAACCATGGTTCGCTTACCGCTGAACTTTTCAATGATCAGGTTAATGATCTGTTCATCAGTGTATTTAACCATTTTCTCTCCGGTATTGTACGAATAGGCTTCTCCGGCACGTGCAAAGAGGAGTCGCAGAAAATCGTATATCTCAGTAACAGTGCCAACAGTAGACCGGGGATTTTTGTTGGTAGTTTTCTGTTCGATAGAGATGACGGGGCTTAATCCTGTGATCTCATCAACATCAGGGCGTTCCATATTTCCGAGAAAACTTCGGGCATAGGCAGAAAAAGTCTCGATATAACGGCGCTGACCCTCGGCATAAATCGTGTCGAAAGCGAGCGACGATTTACCGCTACCGCTTAATCCCGTAATCACAGTCAGCTGATTCCGGGGTATTTCCACATTTATATTTTTTAGGTTATGCTCTCGCGCCCCTCTGACAATAATCTTATCTTCTTCGTTCATTTATTGGTACTTTCTTTACGGCGAAAGGGGTAAATTATTGCGGATCTGCATGTTCCGGCAGTATAAATTTACGGTACTTTCCAAGCTCCGGGATCTTCACATGATATGCCTTTTTCTTCGGGTTCTTCAGATAGGTTTGTTTAAGCCACGGATTAAAATGCTTGAACAGCTTATAATTGATATTGTAGGAATGGGCGAAGTCGGTAAAATTTTTAATGCTTCCGGACAATTCCACTTCCTTAACGGGAATAATCGGATATTTTTCGTCTTCACTCATTTTAAATCCGTATTTCTCAGGATTATTCATCACCAGTTTAAGAGCAAGTATACGAAAAAGGTACCTGGATGTTTCTTCGCTGAGGAGAAGATCATAATAGTTTTTACTATCCTGTACCTCTGCCTGACGGTTTATTCCACCAACACCTGCGTTATAAGAGGCTGCTACCATTGTCCAGTTACCATACTTAAGATATGAATTCCTGAAATATTTACAGGCGGCCTCGGTCGCTTTTTCGATATGATACCGTTCGTCAACCTCCTCATTTACTTCGAGACCATATTCAATAGCGGCACTTTTCATGAACTGCCATATTCCGACAGCACCGGATGGTGAGATAATCTTATCCAGAAATCCGCTTTCAGCAAGTGCCAGGAATTTAAAATCGTCGGGAACCTCGTTTTTTTTAAGGATCGGTTCGATGACTGAAAAATAGCGGGTTGTTTTTTTCAGGTATAGAAGGGCCTGAGAATGAAAATTGGAAATACTCAGCAATTCACGGTCTAATGATTCCCTCGTATCAAAGTTTTGTAGCGGAACAGGTTCGCTGGCGAAATCGAGCTTTTCCGGAATCTGAATTGCTGTGAAGTAGACCTCCTGTGGTCCTGAAGGAGTTTCCCGGACACGATTCTGAATTCTTTCGGTGTGCGAATTAAAAAATAGACCGCAGATAATTATGCTGCAAGCAATGACTGAGAGGAAAACCAATACCTTTGACAGGCGAAATTTATAATTAGAGGATTTAATATCTTCCATAGAAATGCATTAAATAAGCCCGCAAAGTTAGTTGTTTCCACGGTCTAATGCAATAAATTTAAAGTCGAACTCAATTAAAGCAGTAGGTCAATCCTGTGGCAATCTCCATCTGGGATGGTCTGTAATTCACACTTTTATTCATGCTTAAAGAATTGATATAATGCTTTAACCGTGGTTCAACATAAATCGAAACACGGTTGGAAATCTCGTATCCTAACTCAATACCCACAATTCCTGAATAGACCATATTGCGCACATTGGAGGTCTCCCCGCTACTGATTTTTTCTCCGTTCCAGTTTAAAACGGCACTATTCCCGACCTTAATGCTTGTGCTTAATCCGCCGGTAAGACCGACAGCAACTTTTTTGTCGTTCAATTTGTAGGTTGCCAGTAACGGAATCTCAATAAATTCGATATTCTGTCTCAAAGCGTTATCACCTGAAGGCAATGACACATTATCTAGCTGATAATAGGAATTGATAGCAGTAGCCATGTTGTTGTTGGCTATTTTATTTAATACGACCTCACCTGTAGGAGTTGTTGCGAACATGGCAACGCCCGGTGATTTATAAAAAGAATTAGTCCCGGCAAAAACCACATTTAGTGATGTTTGCCTGATTTTATTATAAACTATTCCGGTCTTCACTATCATCCGTTTTCGGACTTTGTACCCAGCCATAATTCCTGCTGACACAGTATTTTCTGAAGTGGTCCTCTGAGGTGAATAGCTCTGGGAACCCGTGTAATTCAGATTAGACAATTGACCTTTATTGGGTCTCTGACTGTAAAAAACAGGGGCAAATTCAGCCTTAAGACTCCATTTGCCTGAGTTGGTTTTTACAGGGTTGACAAATGCGGATGCGATGGTCCTGTCAGATATAATTTGTGTAAGTGTTTTAAGGATAGTTGATTTTGAATCAGGGGAAGGTTTTCTGATGGTATCATTACTTACCTTGTCCGAAATCCAGTCGGTTATTTTCTTCACAATTTTAAAATTCTGCTGAAGCTTATCAAGAGCTTCCTTTTCTGAATCGGTGAGTACCCGTTCACCCGATGACTTTTTTGGAGTTAACTGGCCATCGTTATTGATAAAAGAGGTATTGGCGGCAAAGGTGGCAAGGGACGAAACCTTTGAGGGGCTCTTTGGATTTACAGCAACTGTATGCCCCGAAGAATCTGAATCTCCCTTGCCGATTCCGGCAATAGTAATTTCAGGAGTTTTTTTGGTTGAAGGTAGGTTAATATTGGTGTTTGATACCTTTTGTTCCGAAATACTATTTTGTCGGGTAAGAGTTGATTCACCAGGATTGGTCATCCACCATCCGGTAACAAGAGCAATTAAGACTGTAGCAGCTATGCCCATCGATTTCAATATTTTTATACGCCGGATTCTTTTCATTGAATCGAGCTGATCTTCAATATTGTCCCATACAGACGCAGGGGGAGCCTTCTCATAAGCTCCTAAAGCACTGCGAAATAATTGGTCAATATTATCATTTTCAGTTAGCATAGTGTCGTTGTAACCGTATTTTTTTCTAATCCAAAATTATCTATCACCTTTTTTTGAAGGATTACTCTTGCCCTTGACAGGTTTGATTTTGAGGTTCCTTCATTGATATCCATTAATTTGGCAATCTCCTGATGAGAGTATCCTTCAATGGCATAAAGATTAAATACCATCCTGTACCTAGGTGGAAGTTCCTGAATTATTTTTAGCAAATCGTCAGCAGAGATGGCGGAAAGGGTCTCTTCCGGGTTTTGAATATTCTCAAAAACCATCATGTCTTCAACGGGATAAAGATGATTGTTCCTGCGGAATTTCTCAAGCGACGTATTCACCATAATGCGACGCATCCATCCTTCGAACGAACCTTTGAAGCCAAACTGATCGATTTTGGTAAAAACGCGAATAAAACCATCCTGAAGATTGTCTTCAGCTTCTGAGGCATCTTTCGAATAATTGAGACAGACTCCATACATCTTTGATGCAAATTGATGGTATAAGGCTGTCTGAGCCCTCCGGTCGCCCGATGCACATTTCTTTATAGTTTCTTCAAGATTGGTCACAAATTGTCTTTTAATGGACTATAACAAAAATCAAGCCCGAAGAAACATCAAAATTTGCACTAATAATTTTAATATATGTTAAAGAACGAAAAAGAAACTTATCCTAAGATTCTATTGATTAAGCTTTGCTGTCAGGGGCCAGGTCCTTCAATATCTGAATTCTTTCTACCTTTTTAAAGATCTTACTGCATGTAAGAGAATTTTTTTGCCTATTTGGTTGCGTTTTTGAAAAAAAATGTGCAACTTTAGTAAGAATAAATTCATCTGGATTTTAAATTCAACCAAAGTGAGAACAAATATTATTATCATTTTAACAGGGATGATCTTTATCATTACCGGGTGTTCGAACAATGTAGCACCTGAATCGGGAGATATTGTAATGACTCAGAAGTCACTACAATTGATAAAGGCCGATAATTCATTTACTTTCAATCTGTTCAATACTATTCCAGAGAGTAAGGGGCATAATGTGATGGTCTCTCCTTTGAGTATTTCGCTGGCTCTATCAATGACCCTTAACGGAGCCGATGGTGATACAAAAAGCGCAATGATAGGTGCGTTGGGACTTAATGGATTAAGCGTTGAGGAAATAAACCAGGTTTATCTTGATCTGGTAACTGCATTAAAAAAGGCCGACTCACAGGTAGTAATGAATATCGCTAACTCAATATGGATAAAAAAAACTTATCCGGTACTTGAATCTTTTATTTCCACCAATCAGAAGTTTTATGATGCAAGGGTAGAAAGACTTGATTTTGATCAGACGGCATTAAGTACCATCAACAGCTGGGTGAACGAAAAGACAAGTGGCAAAATTCCAAAGATTCTTGATGAGATATCGGCTGATGAAATTATGTTCCTGATCAATGCAATCTATTTTAACGGGAAATGGCAGATTCAGTTTGAGAAATCTTCGACCCAGGATATCTCTTTTAGTACCGCTGCAGGCGGATCGGTCAATGTGCCCATGATGAAGATCAAAGAGCAGTTTGGCTACTCGGTTCAGACCGGATATGAGGCACTGAAAATGCCTTACGGGAGGGGAAAGTTTGGAATGGTCATTCTCCTTCCTGATGTTGGGAAAACTACCGGTCAGATTATTGAACAGCTAAACCCGACAACCTGGGCAGCGCTAAAAACAGCTCTGGACAGTAAGGTTAAAGTCGATGTATGGTTACCAAGATTCAAATTTTCCTGGGAAAGTGATCTCAACGATATTCTCACATCATTGGGTATGGGAGTGGCATTCTCTAAAACGCAGGCTAACTTCTCGAAAATTAACAGCAACGATCAGCTCTTTATCACAAAAGTGAAGCATAAAACTTTCATCGATGTGAATGAAGAGGGTACAGAAGCAGCTGCAGTAACCTCTGTCGGGATTGGAGTCACGAGTGTTGGACCCGGAGGTCCTGAGTTCCATGCAACACGACCCTTCCTGTTTTTAATCACTGAAGAGGACACCGGAGCCATACTTTTTGCCGGAAAGGTTGAAAATCCATTGCTGGAGAATTAGTAAAGGGAATGTTGATTTAGCCTAAGTGATTTTTCTTTTAATACAGGAAAATCTTAGCTTTGTCCAAAATATTTTTATGGGAGTAATTTTTCAGCAGGTTCTGGCCTGGTACATGTCGCATATCACTTACTGGACCGTTTTTTTACTGATGATGATCGAGAGTACAATTATCCCTTTCCCTTCAGAACTGGTTATCCCTCCGGCTGCTTTTAAGGCTGCAAGCGGCGATATGAATATCTTCCTGATAATTATTACCGGATCATTGGGTGCGATCACCGGATCGCTGATCAATTATTATTTAGCCAAATGGCTGGGAAATAAATTGTTGCTTAAATTTGTAAATACGCGTATTGCCAATTTGATGATGATTAATCAATCTGCAATCGAAAAAACAGAGCAATATTTCTTAAAGCATGGTAAGACCTCCACGTTAATAGGTCGGCTGGTTCCGGGAATACGTCACCTGATCTCTTTACCTGCCGGATTGGCGAATATGAAAATGCGCGATTTTGTGCTGTTTACTGCTATCGGAGCGACAGCATGGAACGTTATTCTTGCCATGTTAGGCTATTTCTTCTATTCCCAAAAAGAGTTGCTTGACAAATATTACAAAGAGCTAATTATTATTATCCTGGCTATTGGAGGTTTGTACGTTATTTATCTGATCTTTAATGCATTCAGGAAAAACAATAAAGAAAATGAGCAGCGAAACTAATCACTGCTCATTTTCTTTATTGATGAAATTTTATCTGCTCCTTTAGATTATGGAAGTAATTCGGCGAGTTTCTTTGCCAGATCTTCTCCACGCAGGTTCTTTGCAATGATTTTTCCTTCCTTGTCTAAAAGCAACGTAAATGGAATGGCCTGAACACCATATTTTACCGCTGCTTCGCTCTGCCAGTATTTCAGATCTGAAACATGGTGCCATGTAAGCTGGTCATCAGCAATAGCTTTAACCCAGGCCTCTTTTTCGCGGTCGAGCGAAACTCCTAAGATATCAAAGCCTTTGTCTTTAAATTTGTTATAGAGCATTACAACATTTGGATTTTCCTTGCGACAAGGGCCACACCATGAAGCCCAGAAATCGAGGAGGACGATTTTTCCACGCAACGAGGAGAGGGATAGCGGGGTGCCTTCAGGAGTATTGAGGGTAAAGTCGGCTGCGGTTGACCCAACATTGGTGATCTTCATTTTTTCGGACAATTTCTTTAGTTCGCTAACATAAATTGAGGGTTGAACCGATTTATCCAGAAATGCTACCAATGTATCGATATCATGGGCGTTCATCTCCTGTGCAAGTTGCATCAAAACAATCAATGGAGAGACAGTCGATTTTGGATGTTCGCGGACAAAGTTCTTCGTATAGACTTTTTGATTACCCATCATCGCTTCATAGTCAATCTGTGCTTTTTTCATCTCATCTTCATTCCCCCTTTGCCTGGCATCAGAATATTTCTGCTGTAATCCCTGGGTCTCTTTTGCAATATTTTTTAACTCTTTTTTCAGAATAGAAAATTCGTCATTTGATATCGATCCTTTGATTTCAGTACTATTTAAACTATCCATATAGGCATTAAGGGTAAGACTTCCGTTTTCGGCAAAAAACTGGGCAACTATCGTTTGTGGTCCCATTGAGATAATCCTCAATTCAGGCAGATCGGTCTTCCCTTTTAAGGTGAATTTCCCTTTTTCAATTTTGGTTGAGTCTTCTGTAAGCCACTTTCCGTCTGTATATTTCATCAACCTGATGTCACCGCTCTCTTTTCCCTTAATTTGCCCTTTGATAACAAATCCAACAGGTTTTGCGCAGGAAAATAATCCTGCAATTGCGATGAAAATAATTAGAAGATTTCTCATGAGATAAAAAATTACAATGATGTTTAAACTTGTATGTTTGAATTGAGCTAACAAAAGTATTAAAACAATTCGATAATCATATAGCTACTATTCATTTCCGACAGATTTGAAGTAAGCAGTTAAAAGTTCATGGGCTGCAATAAATGAGCTTATTCCATCAGAGAGTACCAACTTTTCGTAAACCGGAAGTTTTGCCTTGATCTGGTGATTATGGTAGAAATTATACCGAAGTGTTTCATTAATTGTTTCATACATCCAATATCGGGCCTGGTCGTTCCGTCTCTCTTTGAAATAGTTATTATCTTTGGTCAGTGTAACATATTCGTTTACAGTATTCCATACTTTTTCAACTCCGGTGTTCTGCAAGGCTGAACAGGTTAAAACGGGTGGGCTCCATCCTGAACCGGTGGGAGGGAAAAGATGAAGTGCATTCCGGAATTGTGCCGCTGCCAACTGCGCTTTTTCGTAGTTATCGCCGTCAGCTTTATTAATAACGATTGCATCAGCCATTTCCATAATCCCTCGTTTAATCCCCTGAAGCTCGTCGCCAGCTCCGGCAATTTGTATCAGGAGGAAAAAATCGACCATTGAATGGACAACCGTTTCCGACTGGCCTACACCTACAGTTTCGATAAAAATAGTGCCAAAACCAGCAGCTTCGCACAAAATAATGATTTCACGCGTTTTACGGGCTACACCACCAAGAGAACCTGCAGATGGACTGGGACGGATATAGGCATTTGGATCGGCCGAAAGTTCTTCCATCCGGGTTTTATCACCAAGAATCGATCCCTTTGAGCGTTCTGAACTTGGGTCAATCGCCAGTACAGCAAGCTTTCCTCCAGACATGGTAATCTTTTTCCCCAGAGATTCAATAAAAGTACTTTTACCAGCCCCGGGAACACCAGTGATTCCAAGTCTTACCGATTTACCGGCATAGGGAAGACATTTGATAATAATCTCCTGCGCCACCGTCTGATGCTCAGGTTTATTGCTTTCAACAAGAGTAACTGCCTGACTAAGAATGGATATATTTCCTTGCCTGATTCCTTCGAAGTACTCAACGGGTGAAAGGATCTGCCGTTTCCCTTTCTTCAAAAATCTTTTAACTGAATCGGCATTAACGGCTTCCGGTTTTTCGATGCCGGCATTGACATTTAATCCAATGTATTTGGGATCATTTTCGGGATGGTGATGGCTCATAATATTCCTTGTTGTAAAATGTACGGGTATTAAGGTGCTTAGGCTCTTAGGCTTTAGGAATTAGGCAAAAGTGTTTTGGCAGCCTAATAGCCGATAATCTACAGCAGATAATCTACAGCCTAATAGCCTACAGTTAAATAGCCTTTTCTTTTATCTTTTTACGTTTCCAGTGACCCTTAAAATGGTAGTTGTGTGAACCGGATCATTCGAAATTACAGTTATAATCTTATTTTGCATTCCCCCCTTTTGATGGGAATCGAACGAAACCTTCATATCTGTTTTGCCACCAGGGGGAATGGTGTTTGTTCCCGGCTGACCCGTTGTACATCCGCAGGTAGTCGAAACATTACGTATGATAAGGTCTCTTTTGCCGGAGTTCTTAATCACAAATGTGAAGGTGACAATCTTCCCTTCTGGAATCTCCCCGAAATCAAAGGTCCTGCTATCGTATTCAATCAGGGGGGCAAGAGCTACTTCTTCAGCGCTCAGTTTTGAAAAATCCTCCTCAATAATCCCGCTCACTTTAATGGCATTCTCAAACTTATCCTCTCCATTGAATGACAGATAGATGCGGTTTGTCACGAAACCATATTCCTGTTTCTTAACAGCATCAAAGGTGATCAGGAAAAACCCTTTTGATTTTGGTGGAATGATTGTAGGAATTGTCCTGATCGTGATATGGGGAGGTACTATTTTGTAATTTACAGAAACAGGAGATGTTCCGGGATTATAAATTTGCAGCGTGTCTGTTTTTACTTCATTGTTCTTAATTTTAACAAACGATAATTCGCCGGATGAGAGACGAATCGCTCCAAAATCTACCGGATACAAATCTGTAAATGTAAGGGGCCGCGGAATCACTTCACCTGAGATGGTCAATACCCGTGTGGTTTTTGGAACATTGGCATTTACCGTGATACTCTTGGCAAAGATGCCGGGTCGTTGTTCAGGATTATAGGAAACTTTTATAAACCCTTTCTTACCAGGAAGGATCGGTTCCTGGCTCCATTCGGGTGTTGTACATCCACATGAAGCCTCTACACCCTGAATAATCAGTGGGATGGTTCCGGTATTGGTAAAACTGAAGTTGAAAACGGCAGGTCCTGCCTCCTCCCTGATCTTACCAAAACTATGATCCAACTGATCAAAATGAATCTCCGAAAACGGCTGAGCATTAACCGGAAATATGGCTAATGTTAAGGAAAAAAAGAGGATGATTTTAAATATTCTTTTCATCTGTCTTTGTTAAAAATGGCAATTATATTATGAATAAGTAAACCCGATAAAGCGCCAATTACCCATATTGTAAGAAAGTCAATCGTTCTGATATTGTCTAATCTCGAATTTCTGGAATAGTTGCCAATAGTAACAATAAGCAGACATACCAAAATGATGATTACTCTTTTTTGCTTATCCATTGTCGTTAATTTAGGATTTGTATAATTAAAATTATTCATCGCCGAAAAGAACACCCATATTCCTCGCTTTTTTGATCAGGGGGTGGTTCGGATCCACCAGACTCAGTTTCCCTCCCGTCTCCTCGAGAGGGACAGCGCTGAGGACATCTCCGTGAACAGCAACCATCTGACCATACTCTCCCTTCGCAATAAGCTCAGCGGCAAAAGCACCGTAACGTGTTGCCAGAATTCTGTCCATTGCAGAAGGGCTTCCCCCACGCTGAACATATCCCAGTCTTGTTTCACGTGCTTCGATTTTTGTAAGCTGATGAATTTTTGAGACGATATAGGAAGCTGCTGAAATGTTTTCTGGTTTCTCAATCCCTTCCGCAACTACTACAATGGCCGAAACTTTTCCTTTTGAGAACCGCTCTTCGATAACCTGGCAAACCTTGTTGATGTCGTAGCCTATTTCGGGGATAAGGATAATGTCACCTCCTCCTGCAACCCCGGCATAAAGGGCGATCCAACCGGCATTGTGCCCCATCACTTCAATGACCATCGCTCGCTGATGGGAGTTGGCAGTGGAGTGTAACCGATCGATCGCTTCAGTTGCAATGCCCACTGCAGAATCAAAGCCAAATGTTAAATCGGTTCCATATACGTCATTATCAATTGTTTTTGGAATGCCAATCACATTAAGACCCTCCTGTGACAGCAGATGTGCTGTTTTCATCGTTCCGTTTCCACCAATGCAAACGATGCAGTCGAGACCCAGTTCTTCGTAATTTTTCTTTATCAGACCGGGTTTATTATTAAAAGTCAATCCCTTCTCCAATTTAAATGGCTTTTCCCGCGAAGTTCCTAAGATAGTCCCTCCCAGTGTGAGAATCCCCGACAGTTTGGTTTCATCAAGTACAACGTATTCTTTTCTGATCAGGCCGCTGAAACCGGCAGTAAATCCGATTACCTCCATTCCATGATTTACTATTGCAGTCTTTCCGACACCCCTGATTGCTGCATTTAATCCGGGACAGTCCCCTCCGGCGGTGAGAATTGCTATCTTTTTACCCATAAAC
>Ga0118677_10005130_pt1 | contig 19901 bp, 20 predicted proteins | sample AliMusrvi5mmetaG_FD_86154 | JGI IMG/M metagenome (GOLD analysis project Ga0118677, IMG submission 86154)
GCGCTAATCTCCCGGCCGTCCGGCAGCGAAAGCGTGGCTACGACGGCCACGCTCTCAGGCGCAGCGACTGTGAGGCCGGTCGGGGTTCCTGCTGTCGCGGCAAGGGAGGAACTGAAGCCGCTGCCGAGCCGGAGGTCGTTCTGAAAAAATGCGGGCTTCAGGTTGGGCAGGTTCCGGAAGATGTCGGAGGTGATGCTTGCGGCGAGCAACTGCCAGTCGCCGGACTCCGGCAAGTGATCAAAAATCATCTGATTCGGCGGAGTCTGGAAATAGTAGTCGCGGCGCGTCAGGTAGTCGGTCGCGGATTCGCTGTCTTGGCGCGCGCCATAGGTGGCATCCAGGAGCTGCCACTGGCCGTCGATCTGCACACTGTTCCAGGCGTGAAGGTATTTGCTGTCCACGGTGTCGTCCGCGGTGCCGCGATAGCCGCGCACATTGCCGATGACGAACGTGGCGTCGAGACCCGCGCTGGTGGCCAGCGCGTCGAACAGCCAGGCGTAGCCGGCACAGACGGCGGTGCCGCGCTGCAGCACGCTCAAGGGGTCCTGGGGCTGCGTGTAGGCGTCAGCCCCGGCCAGTATGTCGTTCCAGACCTTCCAGTCATAGGTGATATGCCCGGTGATCCAGTCGTAGAGGGCTTTGGCGCGCGCGGTCTCGGTCTGGCAGTCGCGTGTGATCTCCCGGGCGAGGTCGGCGACTTCTTTGGGAATGGGCTGGCCGCGGCTGGCGCGCAGGGCAGCCAAGACGGCGGGTTCGTTGGTCGCCCCGGTCAGCCGGTTGGTTCGGGCTGCGTCCCCAATCACGCCGCGAAGCGGTGCAAGGGCATTGGTTGCTGTTGCCAGCGGACGCGGGCGTCCGACGACGGCGACCAGGTTCGTGGCTGCCAGGCGGAAGACAGCCGGGGGCGTTGCCAAGAAGGCATCCAGTCTGGCGGAAGAGGGAAAGTGCGGCATCCGGCGGAGGGGAAGGGCACTCGGTGCACGCTCCGGTTGCGGGATCGAGCGATCTTGTCCGGGTCCCCACAGCAAAACGATCGCGATGGTCGCGCCAGTCAGCAGCGCGATAGCGAACACCAGCGCACCCACACGCCAGCCACTGCGAAGGGGATTTTCCGAACGTGGATAAGAGGGAAACATGCCGGTATCATAGCGCCTGTTGCGGCAACCGGTCGAGAAGTGAGAGGCGGGTTTTCAACGCTTGCGTTGGCAGGAAGATTCTGGCTATCATCCGGGACTTTTCGCGCCTATCGTCTATCGGTTAGGACATAGGGTTTTCATCCCTAGAAGCGGGGTTCGACTCCCCGTAGGCGCGCCACGCAGCGCGGTGTACGTTCGCTCTCCGGATCGCGAAGAGCGCACCGCACGGCGTTGTCGTCAGCCGATTACTTCGCATCCAACCGCTTGACGCGGATGTTCCGGTACTCGAGACCGGTGGACAGGCTGAACGCACCGCTCGCCTGCTCCAGTGCGACATTCTCCGCCAGCACAACGCCGTTCAGCCAGATCTTGGCTTTGCCAGCCTGCACGGTCGCATCCAGATAATTCCACTGGCCAACGGGGTTGTCCGGGTTCTTGGGCGCTTTCTGGCCGAGGGGACCATCGCCGCCGCCTGCGCCCAGCGCCACGGCCGCGGCGGCCGCCTTGGGACCGCGCAGATACAGCGCGCCTTTATTGCCATCCTTGGCAGCGCGCCATTCGAGCCGCAGACGGTAGTCCTTGTAATCGGAAGCCTTCGACACCAGCGGCTCGGTTGCGCCACCCGCGACCAGGGCGTCGCCGCTGAGGGACCACCCCTTTGTCGCCCACGCCGCCGGATTATTCAGCGCCTCGTAGCCGAGGTCCTTGATGCGCAGGTTGCGGAACTCGAAGGGGAAATATTCGGCCTGCAGGCCGATGCATCCGCTCAGGCTCTTGTACCCGGTAACATCCCAGGCAGGCTTCCCGTTGCATGTGAGCGAAATCTTGTCGCCCACCGCCCGCACACACCACTCGTTCCACTCCTTGGAAGGCTTCAGCAGTTCCGGAATCGCCTTGGAGCCTTTTACCTTCGGGTTGACCAGTTCGCCTTCGCCGCCCTTTTTCAAGTTGATCTGATTGGCCTTTTCGTTATCTCGCGTGCAGCGGATAAAGACGCCGCTGTTGTAATCCTTTTCGCCAGCCATCACGCGCCACTCCAGCCGGAGCTCAAAATCCTCATAGTCCCACTGGCTCAACAGCTGTGGCTTGGCAGCGCTAAAAACCTGCTTGATCACGCCGTCTCCCACGGCCCAGACTTTTTGCTGCTCGGTGGGCAACGCGTAGCTGTTGCCCCCGAAATGCCAGCCGGAGAAATCCTTGCCGTTGAACATGGACACAAAACCCGCCTCGTCCGCAGCATCGGTCTTGGCAGGTGCCTGTGCGTCGGCCCCCGATGCGCCCAAGGCAACCAGACAGGACAGCAACATCCAGCCGAATCTCCGTCGCGATGCGATCATGATTTCTCTCCCGATGGTCAAGCCGGCCCGCCATGCGAGACATCCTCGCTGGCGCAACGCCTTGTTTCGCACATTACATTACCGCGATTGACCGTTGACCGCAATTCGCAATCCGTGCGCGCCGGCCTTGTGCAGGGACGATGGAAGATGCCATAATCCCGAAAGCCTCATGCATCAGCGCGTGTGTGCGAAAGCTGGGCGGACTTGCAGGCGGATCGCTAGGGATCGCGGCAGTCCGGCTGGCGCGGGGAGACCGACATGCTGAGGATTGTCGCAGTGACGGGAGGGTGCCTCGTTGCACCGCTGATTCTCGGCATGCTGCTCCGTTGGTTTCTCCGGTTTGTACAATCGGACCTGGTCTCGCTGTTTTCGGCCGCCGTCTTTCTGTTCCTGCTCGATCAGTTTCCCGCTGTGGCTGTGCTGCGCATGAGCAACACGGTGGAGATGATGTTTCACGACCCGTTCGACAAGTTCAGCACGTGGGTGGTCGCAGTAATCTTCACCTGCATCGTGCTGGCGCGCGTCGCGATTCCTTTTCTGCTGGCGCGCCGGGGCGTCTGGCTGGTGGATCGTTTTAGGCTGCCACCGCCCCCCCCGCCGGAAGAGACGGATGACATCTGACAGCGGAAGACGCGCTTACCGCCCTGCGCCAGCCGCGCGCTGCGCCGCGAGCAGCGTGTTGTGCAGCAGCATGGTGATGGTCATGGGGCCGACGCCGCCGGGAACCGGCGTGATCAGGCCTGCCACCTTGCGGGCCGAATCGAACTCCACGTCGCCCACCAGCCGATAGCCGGTCTTGGTTTTTGGATCCGCCACGCGGTTCACTCCCACGTCGATCACGGTTGCGCCAGGCTTGATCATGTCGCCGGTGATGGTGTTGGGGCGTCCGGCAGCCACCACCAGGATATCTGCCTGCCGCGTGTGGGCTGCCAGGTCTTTCGTGCCGGTGTGGCAGACTGTGACCGTGGCGTTGCCGCCCTTGGCCTTGCGCATCAGCAGGTGCACCACAGGCTTGCCCACGATGTTGCTGCGGCCGATTACCACGGCGTGGCGTCCGGAGGTCTCCACGCCGCTGCGGAGCAGGAGCTGGATGACGCCGTGCGGCGTGCAGGGGAGGTAGCAGGGGAGGTCGATCAGCATGCGGCCGACATTGGCCGGCGTAAAGCCATCCACGTCCTTCTCCGGCGCAATGGCGGCGATTACGGCGTGCTCGTCGAGGTGCTTGGGCAGGGGGAGCTGCACGAGAATGCCGTGGATGCGCGGGTCACGGTTGAGCCGGTCCACCAGCACCAGCAAATTGGCTTGGGTGGCGGTTGCCGGCAGGCGGTTGTCGTCGGAGAGCATGCCAGCCTCGGCCAGCGCCTTCTCCTTGGCGCTGACATAGGACCTGGACGCCGGGTCATCGCCGACCAGCACTACGCCCAGCCCGGGAACCACGCCCGTTTTCGCCTTTAGCTCCGCCACCTGCCGCGCGATCTCTGCGCGCAGTTCCGCTGCCACTGCCTTGCCATCGATGATCCGTGCGCTCATGCCATCCGGCTCCTTCCGCGTGTCCCGCAGTTTCCGGCGGCGCTTCGAAAGAGTCAAGTGCGAATCAGAATTCCATCGGAAGAGGCAGGACACGAAGGGAAAAGATGATCCGAAGATTGCAAAGGCATCTCGCTGCGCGAAACTCGCGCAAACACCCCCTTCTTCGTGCACTTCTTTTCCGTTCCGGGTCTTCGTGTCAGCCTGCCGGGGTCTCAAAAGGCTTGTTGGCCGCCTGTATCTTGTCGTATGGTATATCTGTCTTCGGGGCAAGGTGACTCTGCGCAAGCGGAGGGATTCCTGACCGGCGGTACAGCCCGCGACTGGCGGGGAAGAGTGTGTCATTAGTCATCGGGCATTGGTGCTGAACCTGCAACCTGCCAATGACAAATGACATCCCCTCGCCACTGACACGGTGAGATTCCGTGGCCGACAGTACAGTCTGGATGAAAGAAGACGCGCGCAGGCGCTTTTCTGCCTTGCCCCGGGCTTTGTGTGCCGGGGCTTTTGTATTTCGGGAATGCGCATGAACGAACTGTTCGATCCGGTGGAGGAGGTCGTCGCGGCGATCCGCGAGGGCCGGTTGGTGGTCGTGGCGGACGACGAGGCCCGCGAGAACGAGGGCGATCTGATTTTCGCCGCGGACAAGGTCACGCCCGAGGCGATCAATTTCATGGCGCAGCATGGCCGCGGCCTGATCTGCGTGTCGCTTGCGTCGGAACGCGTGCGGGCGCTCGGGCTGGAGCCCATGCCGGTCCGCAATCGCGGCGATGCGTTTGGGACCGCCTTTCTGGAGTCAGTCGACGCGGCCCACGGCAACACCACCGGCATCAGCGCGGCAGACCGCGCCCGCACAGTGCAGGTGCTGGCGGATCCCAGTTCCAGCCGCCAGGACATCGTCAGCCCGGGACACCTCTTTCCGTTGCAGGCGCGCCCTGGCGGCGTGCTGGTGCGTGCGGGGCACACGGAAGCGGCGCTCGACCTCGCGCGCCTGGCCGGCCTTTCGTCCGCTGCCGTGATCTGCGAGATTCTCAACTCGGACGGCACCATGGCCCGCCTGCCGCAACTGCGCGCCTTTGCCTCGCAGCATGGGCTGAAAATGACCACCATCGCGGCATTGATCGAATACCGCCGCCACCGCGAGTGCCTGATCGAGCGCGTCCGCGATGTGGACCTGCCCACGCGCTACGGCCATTTTCGGCTGCGCCTCTACCGTTCTGTGCTGGACAACAAGGAGCACTTGGTCCTGATCAAGGGCGAGCTGGCCGGCGATCCGCCGCCGCTGGTCCGCGTGCACAGCGAATGCCTGACCGGCGATGTTTTCGGTTCCGAGCGCTGCGACTGCGGCACCCAGCTCCACGCCGCCATGGAGACCATCGCCCGCGAGGGGCGCGGCGTGGTCCTCTACATGCGCCAGGAGGGGCGTGGCATCGGGCTGGCCAACAAGCTGCATGCCTACGCCCTGCAGGAGCAGGGGCTCGACACGGTGGAGGCTAACCTCAAGCTGGGTTTCGCGCCCGACCTGCGCGATTATGGCGTAGGCGCCCAGATCCTCGCCGACATGGGACTGAAACGCATCCGGTTGCTCACCAACAATCCGCGCAAGATTGTCGGGTTGGAAGGGTACGGCCTGACCATCGCCGAACGGGTGCCGATACAGTTCTCCCCTTCGCCGCACAATGCGCGTTACTTGAAGACGAAGAAGGAAAAGATGGGGCATCTCATCTGATGAGTTTTCGCAATCACAGAGGGAGCATTGCATCGGGGTCGGCGTCGGTATCGGTGTCGAAACGACAATCGATGCCGATCCCGATAGCGATCCCGACCCCGAGAGACTCACCGCTTCTTTTGGAGAAGATCGGGCGCATGGACACTCGGTAAGACACACAGCAGACCTCACGAAAGGAGACGCATCATGGCACACAAGGAAGTATCCGGCCAACTCAACGCGGCTGGCTTGAAGTTCGGCATCGTGATCAGCCGGTTTAACAGCATCTTTACCCAGCAGCTCCTCAAGGGCGCGCTGGACTGCCTCGTGCGGCACGGCGGCAGCGAGGAGCAGGTGACGGTCGTCTGGGTGCCGGGCGCCAACGAGATCCCGCTGGCGGCCGAACAACTCGTCGCGCGCGGCGGCCTCGACGCCATCATCGCGCTGGGTGCCGTGATCCAGGGGGCCACGGACCACGCGGACCTGATCAATGCGCAGGTCTCGCGCTCGCTGGCTCAGATCGGCCTGGCGCATGGCGTGCCGGTGCTGAACGCAGTTGTCTGCGCCAACAGCCTGGAGCAGGCCGTCGATCGTGCCGGCGCCAAGGCGGGCAACAAGGGGTGGGACGGTGCCCTGGCCGCTATCGAGATGGCGGATGTGTTCCGGAAACTGAAGAAGAAATAGTCATTGGTCAGTAGTCATCAGCCATTGGCGGCCACCAGACAACCACTGGCTCGGCGCCCCCAATGACCAATGACCAATGACCAATGACTTTTCACGCGAAGCGAGAAAAGTCATGGCCACACGCAGACAGGCCCGTGAATGGGCACTCCAGATGCTGTTCCAGTTCGACCACAATCCGGGCAAGGATCTGGACGCGGCCTTTGTTGCGTTCTGGAATCAACAGGCCACGGCGCACGACGAGGAGAACGAGGGGCGCGCCAATCGTCCGGCCGCGCTCTCTGGTGCCGCGCCAGTGCCGCCCAAGATCCGGGAGTTTGCGGAGCGTCTCGTGCGCGGCGTCGCGCAGAACCGCGAGGCGATCGACCAGCGCCTGACCACCTACGTGCAGAACTGGCCCCTGCACCGCATGGGCGGCATTGAGCGCAACGTCATGCGCTTGGCCTTCTACGAGCTGTTCTTCGAGGAGGAGACGCCGCCAGTGGTCTGCATCAACGAGGCCGTGGACCTCGCCAAGTTCTTCAGTAATGCCGAGGCCGGTCGCTTCGTGAACGGCATTCTCGATCGCGCCGCCAAGGAGGCCAAGCGGCCAGCGCGCCGGCAGGAGAAGTGAACAGTAGGCAGTGACCCGTGAACTGCAACACGGCTCGCGGTTACCTGCTCACAGGCCCAACATGGCAACCCACCGACCAACCGACGACACCCGCTGGATGAAGCGCGCGCTGGTTTTGGCGCGGCGCGGCGAGGGGAGCACGCGCCCGAACCCCCCCGTGGGCGCGGTGGTGGTGCGTAATAACCGGCTGCTGGGCGAGGGGTGGCACCGGCAGGCGGGCTTGCCGCATGCGGAAGTCGAGGCGCTGCGTGCCTGCTGCGGGTCGCCGCAAGGCGCGACGCTCTATGTCACGCTCGAGCCCTGCTGTACGCACGGCCGTACGCCGCCCTGTACCGACCTGCTGAGCCGCAGCGGCATCGCGCGGGTTGTAGTCGGCTGCGTTGACCCCAATCCGCAACATGCCAGCCGTGGCTTCCGCATCTTGAAGAACGCGGGGATCGACGCGACAATCGGCGTGTGCGGCGAGGAGTGTGGCCGCCTGATCGAGCCGTTTGCCATGCGCATGCGCAACAAGCGTCCATTTGTGACGCTCAAGCTGGCAATGACGCTCGACGGCCGCATTGCGGACCGTACGGGCGCCTCGAAATGGATCACCGGGTCAGCCGCGCGCGCGGCCGTGCAGGCGCTGCGGCGGCGCGTGGATGCGGTGCTGGTCGGCTCCGGCACCGTGATGGCCGATGACCCCTCTCTGCGGTGTCGCCTGCGCGGCGCGCATGACGTGTGGCGCGTGGTGGTGGACGGCGCCGGCCGCACACCTGCCACGGCGCAGGTGCTGACAGACCGTTGGGCCGACACGACTATCATGGCGACCTCCCTGCACACGCCGGCGCAGCAGCGCACGGCCTGGGAGCGCAACGGCAGCCGCGTCTGGACCTTTCCTGCCAATACCGCCGGGCGGATTTCTCTCTTGCGCGTGCTGCGGCAACTGGCCGGCGAGGGGATCCTGCATGTCCTGTGCGAGGGGGGCAGCCATCTGGCGGGTGCGCTGGTCAAAGCTGGGTTAGTGGACGAGTTTCTCTTCTTTTATGCTCCAGCCATAATAGGCGACATCCGGGCCGTGAGCGCCATGGCCGGCGCTGATTTTCGCCTGCCACGCCTGCCGCGGCTGCGGATTGAGGAAGTGGCGCACATTGGCTGCGATCTGCTGGTGCGCGCGCGTCCGGAGGATTCCAGAGTTCTGATTTCAAAATCCAGATCGAAAAATGGGAACCGATAATCTGGAATCTTAAATCATCCTAGGAAAACACATGTTTACCGGTTTGATCCAACAGGTTGGAAAACTCAAAACCGTCGCTCGCAGCGCCGGCGGCTGGGCACTGACCATCGCGTATGCGCCATGGCCGGAGGGACCGCTGGTTCTCGGCGAAAGCGTCGCGGTGCAAGGGGCCTGCCTGACCGTGGTGCGGCTGGTGGAAGAGGCTTTCGGCGCAGACCTGCTCGACGAGACACTGGCGCGCACCGCGCTGGGTTCGCTGGCAGCGGGTGCAGCGGTGAATCTCGAACGTGCCGTTCGCCCCACAGACCGCCTGGGCGGACACATCGTCTCTGGGCATGTGGATGAAACTGGGCGGATCGAGGTCATCGAACCCCGCGGTCGCGACTGGCGCGTGCGGGTGCGCATTTCAGCCACGGCGGCGCGGCAGACCGTGCAAAAGGGGTCCATCGCGCTCGACGGTATCAGCCTGACCGTGGCGGAACTCGGGGATGACTGGTTCGAGGTTCACATCATCCCGCACACCTGGCAGGCGACCTCGCTGCCGGAGCGCAAGGTCAACGATCGCGTCAATATCGAGACCGACATTCTTGGCAAGTATGTCGCGCGCCTGCTGGGCCTGGCAACGCCGTCGGGTGGGCTGACGCTGGAGAAACTGTCTCAAGCCGGATTTGCGTAAGCCGGTGGAGAAACCGTATATTCTCCCGCATTGCGACGCAAGGGCGTCCGCGTGCGGGCGCTCAGGGAGTTTGACACACATGACAAAGAATGTTCTGGTTGCCCAGTCCGGCGGTCCGTCGGCAGTGATCAACAACTCGATTCGCGGCGTGATCGACGCCTGCCGCGACCATCCGTCCGTCTTCGGGCGCATCTACGGTGCGTGGCATGGCATCGAGGGCGTGCTGACCGAGGAGTTGCTCGACATCTCCGCGCAGGATGCGCGCGAAATCCGTCTGCTGGAGCACACGCCTGCCGCAGGCGCGATCGGCACCTGCCGCTACAAGCTCAAGGAGAAGCAGACCGAGGACTTCCAGCGCGTGGTGGACGTTCTCAAGGCGCACGACATCGGCTACTTCTTCTACGCTGGCGGCAACGACTCCATGGACACCGCCAACAAGATCGCCAAGATTGCGGCCAGGCAGGGGCTGGACCTCGTGGCCACGGGAGTGCCCAAGACGATCGACAATGACGTGGGCGACTCGGAATTCAAGCTGGTGGATCACACGCCGGGCTATGGCTCGACCGCGCGCTACTGGGCCTGCAACCTTCTCAGCGCCAACGAGGAGAATGCTGGATCGTGCCCGGCCGACCCCGCGCTGGTGCTGCAGGCCATGGGACGCAAGATCGGCTTTATTCCCGCGGCTGCGCGCCTGGCCGATCCGCAGCGCAAGCTGCCGATTCAGATCTACCTGACCGAATCCGGGGTGACGCTGGAGCAGATCGCCGAGAACGTCAACGCCGAGCTCAAGCGCAGCAAGCGCTGCATCGTGGTGGTCAGCGAAGGGTTCGACGTGGGCGACATTGGCGCACAGAGGGATTCCTTTGGCCACACGAGCTTCGGCGCCAGCGAGCGCACCGCGCAGTCAATGATCGTCTCGTACCTGAACAAGGTTGGCTTGAAGGCCACGGGCAAAGCCCGCGGCCAGTCTCCGGGCACGGACCAGCGTCATTCCAGCGTGCTGGCATCCACGGTGGACCTGCGCGAGGCCTACGAATCCGGCCGCTACGCTGCCGAGATCGCCCGCACGGCAGGCAACGGCTACATGGCTACGATCCTGCGCGCGCCGGGTGCGGTCTACCAGTCCGTGTACGACAAGGTGCCGCTGGATGTGGTTGCCAACAGCGAGCGGTTCTTTCCGCAGCAGTGGATTGCGGCGAACCGGTACGACGTGACCGATGAATTTGTGCGGTACGCCCTGCCGCTGATCGGCACAGAAATGGCGCCAGTGCCGCTGGAGAACGGCCTGCCGCGCTACACGCGCTTCCAGCCGGTCTTCGCGTCACAGAAGTGCGCTCGGTATGTGCCGCAGGCATGCCGGTAAGCTCACGGAGTCGTAATTTATCCAGTTGCGCTGCACGGCGGGAAATTGCTATTGTTTGCCCCTGTTTCATGCGGGTGTAACTCAGTTGGTAGAGTGCCACCTTGCCAAGGTGGTTGTCGAGGGTTCGAGTCCCTTCGCCCGCTCCATTTTTCCGGACCCTGGGGGTGTAGCTCAGTTGGTAGAGCAACTGACTCTTAATCAGTGGGTCCAGGGTTCGAATCCCTGCACCCCTACCAGTCCGGACGAAGTCGGTTCTCCACCGCTCCTGCGCGATGTTGTTCGCTGGTTCGCTCGGCTTCGGCCGTGAGAGATCCATCCCATGCCCCCCACCGTCCTGCTCCATGTCTGCTGCGGACCGTGCGCCAGCCATGCGGTCGAGGAACTGCAACGCTTGGGGTACGCGGTGACGCTCTGCTTCTCGAACGCCAATCTGTCGCCGGCGGATGAATACGAGCGCCGTCTGGAAGCCGCGCGACAGCTTGCGGCGCACACGCAGGCGTCCTTGATTGTGGACCCGCCGGACCACGGCGCTTGGCTGGCTGCCGTGCGGGGCCTGGAGGACGAACCCGAGGGCGGCGCGCGCTGCAGCCGCTGCTTCCGTTACTCCCTGGTCCGCGTGCAGGCGCTGGCGGCAGAGCAGGGATTCGATAAGTTCGCCACCAGTCTTACGATCAGCCCGCACAAGCGCTCGGAAACCATCTTCGCCGTTGGCCGTGAACTCGACCCCGCGCGGTTCCTGGCCGTAGACTTCAAGAAGCGCGACGGGTTCCGGCGCAGCACGCAGCTCGCGAAGGAGTGCGGCCTCTACCGGCAGGATTACTGCGGCTGCGAGTTCAGCCGAAAAAAATTAAGCTGACGGCGGTTCTTCGAATCGGGGATGAATGCAGGCGGCGTGAACCGCAAAACCGAATATCAGTAGAGTGTCGATTGTTGAAGTCTAACTCCTTTGGTTTTCCTTCAAAACTCTGCGGTTGGGCGTTCGGCGCTTTGCGGTTCGTGTGGAATAGGCGAGCACTCCCGGCAAAACAAAAACCGCAGCAACGCGCGATTGGCGATTACTGCGGTTTCAGTCTGGCAACCCGGCTCGCTACTTCTTCAGGGAGGCCACGACCTTGGCCGGGCGCTTCAGTAGGTTGCGCACCACGAGCGGCTGCATCTTGGCCACGACCGCGGCGGACATCCCCAGCTTGACTAGGCGAGCCTTCTGCACCTTCTGCCGGCGACGACGCTCGCCCTCGCTCTTCTTCGGACGGGTGATCGGCTTCTTGTTGAGTGTCCTGCCTGTGCCCATGGAATCCTCCCTCGCTCAAACGTGTGCTGAAAAGCGCGCTTACTATGTCCGATTCCCGCCGCGCATGCAAGTCTTCGTATGTGGGAAGATTTGCGTTAGGCGCAGACCGGCCATGTTGGGATACAGCGAACGCAGGGTCTGTTCACGGCATCGGCAGCGCGCGCGGGCGACCGGCGGACTTTGGGCGTGGCTGGAGGCGGAAGCGCTCGCAGGCCAGCGGTGTGGCCACGCGCCCCTTGGGCGTGCGTTCCAGGTACCCTTCCTGAATCAGGTAGGGCTCGCTGACCTCCTCGAGCGTGTCGGCTTCCTCGCCCACGGCCACGGCGAGGTTGTTCAGGCCGACCGGGCCGCCGCCGAACTTCACGACAATGGTCTCGAGGATGCGCTTGTCCATCTCGTCGAGTCCGAAGGGGTCGATCTCGAGCAGCGCGAGCGCCTCGTCCGCCACGGTGCGCGTGATGCGGTTGCCGGCGCGGACCTGGGCGTAGTCGCGCACGCGGCGCAGCAGGTTGTTGGCGATGCGCGGGGTGCCGCGGCTGCGGCAGGCGATTTCGCGGCTGCCGGCGGCGTCGATCGTGACCTCGAGCCGGGAGGCAGAGCGCTCGACGATGGTCTGGAGGTCCTCGTGTCCGTAGTAGTCGAGGCGGTTGGCGAGGCCGAAGCGTGAGCGCAGCGGCGCGGAGATCAGGCCGCTGCGCGTGGTGGCGCCCACAAGCGTGAAGCGCGGGAGTTCCAGGCGTACCGAGCGGGCGTTCGGCCCCTGGTCGATCATGATGTCGATGACGAAATCTTCCATGGCCGAGTAAAGGTACTCCTCAACCGTGCGCTGGACGCGGTGGATTTCGTCGATAAAGAGGATGTCGCCGGGCTCGAGCGAGGTGAGCAGGCCGGCGAGGTCGCCGGGCTTGTCGATCACCGGTCCGGAAGTGGCCTTGACATGTACGCCCATGGCTTCGCCGAGGAGGTAGGCCAGGGTAGTCTTGCCGAGGCCGGGCGGACCGGAGAGCAGGACGTGGTCGAGCGATTCCTTGCGACCGCGCGCCGCCTCGACCGCCAGCAGGAGGCGGTCGCGCACTTTCTGCTGCCCGACGAACTCCTCGAACCGCGCCGGGCGTAACCGGTTGTCGAACGCGGCATTGCGCTGGTTCAGCGTTTCGGTCGGACGCGGTTGCATAGAGAATGTGTAGCAGAACAAGGGGCGAGGGGCAAGCGGACACGAAACAGACACGCGAGTGCGGACACGAAGAACGGAAGTGGGGCGAAGAACACGAAGGCGGGGCAAGGACACAGAGGACTCAGAGGAAGACAGAGCACGCCGAGGAACTGTAGCTCACGGCCGGCTTCCCCACCGTAGCAAGAGCTACCTCTGTGGTCTCTTTCCGCCTCTGTGCCCTCTGTGTCCGGAACCGTGTACTGTCTTCCCCAAGCGCGCCGAGTGCGCTAACCTGTGGCCATGAAGACCGTGGTGCTGATCAGCGGCGGGATGGATTCGACCGTGGCGCTGCACGACGCCGCCGCACGCGGTGAGGTTATGCTCGGGTTGAGCTTCGACTACGGCTCCAAGCACAACGCCTGCGAACTCCCCTGCGCAGCCTGGCAGTGTCAGCAGTTGGGCATTCCGCACCGGATCGTGCGGCTCGACTTCTTCAACGAACTCTTCCGCTCGGACCTGCTGCAGAGCGGCGGCGCGATCCCCGACGGCCACTATGAGGACGTCAGCATGCGCCGGACCGTGGTGCCGTTCCGCAACGGGATCCTGCTGGCTATCGCCGCCGGCGTGGCCGAGAGCCAGGGCGCGCAGGCGCTGACCATTGCCGCGCACGGCGGCGACCATGCCATCTACCCCGACTGCCGCGAGGATTTTCTCAGCCCCATGGCTGCCGCGATCCGCGCCGGCACCTATGCGGGTATTGAGGTGTTGCGGCCGTTTGTGGGTTGGAAGAAGAAGGACCTTGCCCACCGCGGTACAGAGCTGGGCGTGGATTTCCACCACACCTGGTCTTGTTACAAGGGCGGTGCGCGCCACTGCGGCACCTGTGGCACGTGCGTGGAACGACGCGAGGCGTTCCAACTGGCGGGCGTAAAGGATCCGACGGCATACGAGCGGTAGGGGCAGGTGGGGTTGGAAAACGGCAGAATATCGAAGGGGAACTTCACGATTCGGCGTTCCTGGTTCGATATTCGATATTGCGCCAGTGGTTGCAGGCACCTCTGACAGCCGTCAGTCTAAACCGCTAACAACCTTACAATTCATCCACCAGCTTCGCGGCGAGGCCGACATAGGATGCGGGCGTCAGGCGCAGGAGGCGCTTCTTGTCCGCAGCCGGGATGTCGAGCCCCTCGATGAAGGACTGGATGGCGGCGGCGTCGATCTTCTTGCCGCGCGTCAGCTCCTTGAGGCGCTCGTAGGGGTTGGCGAGGCCGGCCTTGCGCATGACGGTCTGGATCGGCTCGGCGAGCACTTCCCATGCGTGGTCGAAGTCTGCGGCGAGGCGTGCCGGATTGACCGTGACCTTGCCGAGCCCTTTGCGCGTGGACTGGCAGGCGAGGAGGCTGTAGCCGAACGCCAGCCCCATGTTGCGCAGCACGGTGGAATCGGTGAGGTCGCGCTGCAGGCGCGAGACCGGGAGCTTGCGGGCCATGTGCTCGAGCAGCGCATTGGCCACGCCGAGGTTCCCCTCACTGTTCTCGAAATCGATGGGGTTGACCTTGTGCGGCATGGTGGAGGAACCGACCTCGCCCTTGATCGCCTTCTGGCCGAGGTAGCCGAGGGAGATGTAGCTCCAGACATCGCGGTCGAGGTCAAGCAGCACGGTGTTCCAGCGCGCGAGGGCGTCGAACAGCTCCGCGATGCCGTCGTGCGGCTCGATCTGCGTGGTGAGCGGGTTCTGGCGCAGGCCGAAGGCGGACTCGAGGACGCGGCGGCTGAGCGCGGGCCAGTCGACGTCCGGGTAGGCGGCGATGTGGGCGTTGTAGTTGCCGACCGCGCCGTTCAGCTTGGCGGGAAGAACCAGGGCGTCGATCTGGGCCGACTGGCGGCGCAGGCGGGCGGCAAACACCGCGAGTTCCTTGCCGAGCGTGGTGGGGGAGGCGGCCTGGCCGTGGGTGCGGGCGAGCATGGCGGCGTCGCGCGTCTCGCGGGCAAGCGCGGCGAGCGCATCCTCCACGCCCGTCTGCGCGGCGCGCAGCACGGCGAGTCCGTCGCGCAGCATGAGGGCGTGTGCGACGTTGTTGATGTCCTCGGAGGTGCAGGCGAAATGCACGAACTCGCCGCGGGCCGCGAGCGTGGTGCCGCTGAATTTCTCGCGCAGGAAGTATTCGATGGCCTTGACGTCGTGGTTGGTGTCGGCCTCGATCGCCTTGATGCGCTGCGCCTCGGCCAGCGAGAGGCTGTTGGCCAGCGCGTCCAGCAGGCGGTTTTCGTCCGGTGTGAGCGGCAGCGCCTCCGGGATGCCGGGTTCGGCGCAGAGGGCGCGCAGCCAGGCGATTTCGACCTGCACGCGGCGGCGGATCAGCCCGTACTCGGAGAAAATCTCGCGCAGCGGCGCCACCTTGGCGGCGTAGCGGCCGTCCAGCGGTCCCAGGGCGGTCAGCATGTCGAGCGGCAGGTCATTCATGGTCAAAGCTCCTGACGGAAGGCAGCATAGACAATTTAGGAGGGAGTTTGAATCGTAAAAGAAAGACAGAAAGCAGCAGGCAACAGTCGGAGGCAGCTGGCGCCAACCGTTAGGTGTCCATTGCGCTTTCCCTAACAGCCTTCAGCCTAAACCGCTAACAGCCTTTTCGCAACGCATTCACGGCCTGGCGGATGGCGGCGATGTGGGCGGGCGTGGTGCCGCAGCAGCCGCCAATGATGTTGGCGCCGGCTGCGACGAGCGCGGGAACCAGACGGGCCATGTCGGCAGGCGTGTCGGGGAAGGTGTCCGCGCCGTTGACGTTCTTTGGCAGGCCGGCGTTGGCGTGCACGAGGATGGGCGCCTGCGGTGCGGCGGCGCGCATTTCGCGCACGATCTCGACCATGCGCTCCATGCCGTTGCCGCAGTTGGTGCCGATGATCTGCGCGCCGGCCTCGAGGCAGGCGCGTGCGGCATCAGTCGGCGAGACGCCCATCATGGTGCGGTAGTCGCCCCGGACGGTCTGTTCGAAGGTGAAGGTGCAGATCACCTCGCACGTTGTGTGCTGGCGTGCGGCCCGGGTGGCGAGAACGGCCTCGTCGACGGCGCTCATGGTCTCGATGCAGAGCGCGTCCGCGCCGCCTTTGGCCAGCGCGACCGCCTGTTCCGTAAAAGAGTCGGAAAGCTGCTCCTCCGTGACGTCGCCCATGGCGAGCAATTCGCCCGTGGGCCCTACGGAGGCGATAACCCACTTGTCCGGTCCGGCCGCCCTGCGGGAGATGCGCGCGGCAGCCTCGTTGATCTCTGCAACGCGGCGGTCGAGGCCGAAATGCTTCAGCTTGAAGGAGGTGCCGCCGAAGCTATCAGACTCGATCATGTCCGCGCCGGCCTCGATATAGCTGCGGCCGATGGCCTCGACGTCCGCGGCGTGCTCGAGATTCCAGAGCTCGGGGCATTCGCCGGGCTTCATCCCCTTCTTCTGCAGAAAGGTGCCCCAGGCGCCGTCGGACACCAGGATGCGTCCGGTTTGGAGTGTGGCAACAATTGTCTGTTTTGCCATGGTTTTGCTCCTTATTCCCGGCTGCTCGCCGCTTGCCGGCAGAAAGGTTGCCGAAGGGCTCTCCCAACTACATCACCAGTCCTTGATCGCGTCCAGATTGAAGGACTTCACGATTGCGTCCAATTTGGCATCTGATTCCAGCGACGTGTCGCTCAATCCAAACCGGATTTCGGTGCGGCCGACCAGAACCCAGACCCATTTGTCAGGGAAACGCTTGGCAGGAAATCCCTGGCAGGTCTTGGTGAAGGATCCGAGTTCTTGTGGGGTCATGTTGGCATAGTAGTGCACTTGTGCCCAGATATGCTGTTTCTTCTCTGCGTCGTAGGCGGCAATGTTGATGTACACGCCGGAAACGGTGCTGTCCGGAGTGCAATTCCAGGTAAAATCGCCATAGGATTGTTTATCGGTGGGAAGCACATCCCGGATCCGTTTCTCCATCAGCGATTGAAGCGCTTTCTGGCGTTCCGACAGTCCAGCCATCTGCTGCATGAGGGCGGCAAACGTTTCGCCGGCGTTTACCTCTGCGGTTTTGGCCTGCGGTTTGGTGTCCTCGCCGTAGGCCATGCAGCTTGCGCAGATCAGCACGGAAATGAATGCAACCAGTCTCATGATGCCAACCCTTCCAGTTTGTCGGGACGCAACAGTGGGTGCATCATAACAAGATGGATCAGGGCAATGCCACGGATTTTCCCAACCGCCATTTGCCGTGTTTCCGCCTTTGCCGGGATTCGCGAAATTGACGAACGGAAGCGGTAAACGATACAGTACGGGTGCATTCGTTGACTTTGTCAGGCGCAGGGTGGGTTCCCGGCGCGGGCCTAGGAAAGAAACACCACAATTGGAGCGAGGACACATGGAACAATCCCCCGTGATTAAGTTTTTTCGTGGCGAGCAGATTCCGCTCGAACTGCACAAGGTCCGCGTGGTGCAGAAGCTGAATCTGGTGCCGATCGAAGAGCGCCTGAAGGCCATCCAGGATGGCGGGTATAACACCTTCTTGCTCTCCACGCGCCACATCTATTTGGACATGCTCACGGACAGCGGCACGAACGCCATGAGCGACCGCCAGGTGGCCTCCATGCTCGTGGCCGACGACGCATATGCCGGCTCGCAGAGCTTCGACCGCATGCGCGATGCCGTGGAGCAGGTCTTTGGTACGAAATTTACAGCCCCGGTCCATCAGGGGCGCGCGGCCGAGCACATCATCTTCCAGGCCTTTGTTAAGGCGGGCGACGTGGTGCCGATGAACTACCACTTCACCACCACCAAGGCTCATATTGAGCTGCCCGGTGGCACGATTGAGGAGATCTTCACGGACGAGGCGCTCAAGATCAGGAGTTCCTTCCCCTTCAAGGGGAATATCGACATCGCCAAGCTGCGCGGGTTGATAAAAAAGCACGGCGCGGCGAAGATCCCCTTCGTACGGATGGAGGCCTCCACCAACTTGATCGGCGGGCAGCCGTTCTCCATGGCCAACCTGCGCGAGGTGCGCAAGGTCTGCGACGAACACAAGCTCATTCTGCTGCTCGACGCCAGCCTGATCGGCGAGAACGCCTACTTCATCAAGCAGCGCGAACCGGAGTTTCGCACGACGTCGATTAAGGACATCCTGCGCGGCATGTGCGACCTCTGCGATCTGATCTACTTCTCGAGCCGCAAGGTCAGCTCCACGCGCGGCGGTGCCATCACCACCAATCGTCAGGACCTCTTCGACAAGGTGCGCGATCTGGTGATCCTGTTCGAGGGCTTCCTGACCTACGGCGGCATGTCTGTGCGCGAGATCGAGGCCATGGCCGTTGGCCTGATCGAGACGCAGGACGAAACCGTCATCAGCCAGTCGCCTTCGTTCATCAAGTATCTGGTCGAGAAACTCGACGCCCGCGGGATTCCGGTTATCCTGCCCGGCGGCGCGCTCGGCTGCCACGTGGACGCGCGAGGCTTCCTGCCGCACGTGCCGCAGGCCGAATATCCAGCCGGCGCGCTGGCCGCGGCCTTCTTCTTGGCCTCGGGCGTGCGCGGCATGGAGCGCGGCACCGTCTCGAGTGTGCGCGATGCCAACGGCAATGACGTCCTGGCGGACCTCGAGTTGCTGCGCTTGGCCGTGCCGCGCCGCGTCTTCACGCTCTCGCAGATCGAATATGTGGCCGACCGCATGACGTGGCTGTACGAGAACCGTAGCCTGATCGGTGGCCTCAAGTTTGCGCAGGAGCCCAAGGTGCTGCGGTTCTTCCTCGGCAAGCTCGTGCCGACTTCGCCCTGGCCGGAGAAGCTGCTTGCAAAGTTCCGCAAGGACTTCGGCGACAGCCTGTGAGTTTGTGCCGCCGGGACGGTGTGTGGCTCCTGCGGAGCCCCGTTTCCGCTTGCACGCGGGGCGGGGGCGGAGAAACTGTTGACACGCGGGGCGTGAGTCACGACACTATATGCCCTGTCGCGCCGCAGGAGCGCGGTGGGTCCGCGCCTGCGGCGGCCTAGGAGATTTTCTTATGAAACGCATGCTTGCTGTGTCACTGTTCTGTGTCAACTTGGCTGCCGCCCAGACGCAACCCGTCGTCGCGGCCGCCCAACCGGCGGCGCCCGCCGCCAAGGAGACCCACGTGATCGTCGTCATCGAAACCAGTCTGGGAACCATCACGGCCGAACTCGATCTGGCCAAAGCGCCGGTTACGGTCAGCAACTTCCTTGCCTATGTGGATGACAAGTTCTACGACGGCACGATCTTCCACCGCGTCATCAAGGGATTCATGGTCCAGGGCGGTGGCTTCACCGCCGGTATGAAACAGAAGCCCACCAAGGCGCCGATCAAGAACGAGGCGGACAACGGGCTCACGAACGACCGTGGCACGCTGGCCATGGCCCGCACCATGGTGGTCGATAGCGCCACCAGCCAGTTTTTCATCAACCACGGCGAGCGCAACGGATTTCTGAACCACCGTGACAAGACCACGCAGGGGTACGGCTACACCGTGTTCGGCAAGGTGACCTCCGGCATGGACGTGGTGGATAAGATCGCCGCTGTGGAGACCGGGCAGGCCGGGCCGTTCGGCGACGTGCCGCAGACGCCGGTAGAGATCAAGTCCATCCGGCGCCAGACTGCCACGCCATCGAAATAACCCCTTTCGGCTTACTGTCACACCGTCGGACGTCCCAATGGTCCGACCGTCTCACTGTCCGACTGCCTGACTGATCACCCCATGCCCACCCCCGCCCAGCACCAGTACGACGAAAGCAAGATCAAGACGCTCTCCTCGGTGGAGCACATCCGCCAGCGCACCGGCATGTACATTGGCCGGAAGGGCGACGGCGGCCAGTACGAGGACGGCATTTACATCCTGCTGAAGGAAGTCATCGACAATGCCGTGGACGAGTTCATCATGGGCCACGGCAAGAAGGTGGACATCGCAGTTGACTACGCCTCCGGCGAGGCTTCCGTCCGTGACTACGGCCGCGGCATCCCGCTGGGAAAGATCGTGGAGTGCGTCTCGCAGATCAACACCGGCGCCAAGTACAACGACGAGGTTTTCCAGTTCAGCGTTGGCCTGAACGGCGTGGGTACCAAGGCGGTCAACGCCCTTTCGGCCCGCTTCCTGGTGCGCGCCATCCGCGACGGTGAGTTTGCCGAGGCGCTCTTTGAGAGCGGCAAGCTCAAGAAGGAGAAGCGCGGCAAGGCGCCGGACGAACG
>Ga0118677_10006422_pt1 | contig 19897 bp, 16 predicted proteins | sample AliMusrvi5mmetaG_FD_86154 | JGI IMG/M metagenome (GOLD analysis project Ga0118677, IMG submission 86154)
AACCAATTAGGATGCTCCCGAAAAATCCCGCAATCGGAGGAACTGAACTTGCTCACCCCTTCGTCAAAAACGAGGTCGTTAACTGAGGTCTGCTGAGCATCGAGCGCGACGCGATGAAAGAACTCATCGAGGGCAAGGGCGGCAAGGTCAGCGGCTCGATCTCCGCCAAGACCCACTACCTGCTCTGCGGCGAGGGCGGCGGCTCCAAGCGCGACAAGGCCGAACAGCTCAAGGTCCCCGTCATCGACGAAGCCACCCTGCAAGCCATGATCGCCAAGGGAGGATAGGCATCCTGCCTGTCATGGAAGACGGGCTTCCAGCCTGTCGTTGCATGGAACGGCACTTGCCAAGTGCCGTGTGAAAATCTGCGACTCCCATCATGAGCAACTCTTTCACACGGGACTTTGGCAAGTCCCGTTCCATGCGTCATTCACTCGGGACTTGGGAAAAAACTATGGCGCCCTGTCCTCGGTCTCAGCGGAAACCACTCGCGTGATGTTGAGATTGCGTTTCTCTCGCACGAGCTTGAGCCCGAGGTTCTCGACGGCGGGAAACACCGTTGCGGGTTTGAAAGTATCCATCGCCAGCTCAAACTGATAGTTGCCATCGAGAGCGGTTTCGTCCAGCACGGGTTCATCGACGTACTTGCCGACGATTCTGGCCAATTCCGCCATGCTCGCTGAGTCCGCCTTGTAGCCGAGGCCTCCGGGCGTCTGAGCCGTCCCCCAGTTGGATTTGGCCTCGACGCGGATCAGACCCGCAACCTCCCCTTGCGGTTTCTGTATCACCACGGCGTCGGTTGGCTCCATCCCTTCGACGAATCTGATCCCAAAGACATCTTCAAAAGCGGGCTTGACGCGTGACCAAACGTTGTTGTCTTCGTCACCGACCACGCGGATGTTGTAACGGGCGTCCGGCAGAACCGCGTCAATCCTGATCCAGCCAGTGACTTGCGCCCACCTGAAGATCACGCTTTCGATGGTGGCCGTCACCGCTTCACCGCTGCCGGAGTATCCGTCCCCCTGGATGCGATCGGTCCGATAGTCGCCCACCGGACACTGGATGATGCTAACACCCGGGGTCTTGGAAAGCTCCACATTGTCCGGCAGCCTGGAGCCGCTATGGGTGGCTCTCGGCGCTGCGGCAGATGAAGCCCTCTTGCAGCCTGACCCAAGGAGCACGACCCCGATGGACACACTCAGCAGGATTGGCAGTCCGGCAACGATTCTAAATGATTTACGGTTCATGTGTTAGCAGTTTGTAGCATAAATCTCGCGCACCGAGTCGCGCAACAGGACGATGAACGTGAAGACGCCGAGCGCCGTGCCGAACGGAAACTGCAGGCAATCCACGCCGGCCACAATCAGCGAGAACACCCGATTCGTCCGCTTGCGCAGGAACAGGCCGGAAAGCAAATTGGCAACTCCACCGGCGACCAGCAGTGCGCCGAAGACAATATAGAACCATTTGAATATCGCGAAAAACTGCTCTGGCGGCGGTCCCCCACCCTTTTGGTTTTTCCACATTTCGGGATTCGTCATGAAAGTGTGCATGAACGCATAGTGAAGCCCGAGAAAGCCAAGCCCCACAATGGCGAGGCCGGCGATGACAAAATGGAAAATGGACAACATCCGCAGGTGGTCCAGGTCGGTCTTTCTCTGATCGCGCATCAACGGGGGCAATTCATTCATGGTGTGTGGGCCTTTCTTTATCTAACATTCATCGGTGTGAAGGAAGCGTGAAAATGCGTTAGACCGCGTCAGCCGGCATGCGCGGCGACGATTTGCTCCATCGCGGCGAGCTTGGCTTCGATCGCGGCGACAAATCCGAACTGGTTGCGGCAACGCTCGAGGTTGTGGCCGGGATGCCTGATCTTGAAATAGACGTCGCCCTGCAAGTGATCGGTTAGAAAACGGATGCCGCACTCAAGGGTCAGCAGCTTGCCGGCAAACGCCAGGTGGGCGATTTCCGCGGCGTTGAGAAACGCCTTGGCGGCACCCAGATACCCGCGCACGAGTGCCTCGAATCGATCGAGGCGAACATCGAGCCGGCTCAGGTCAGGGTCGTCCTCACCGGTGGTGGAGGTGGCGGTGCGGACCATGTCGCCAAAGTCATAGAGCGCCGAGCCGGGCATGGTGGTGTCGAGGTCGATGACGCAGACGCCTTCCGCCGTGACATCGTCGAGCAGCACATTGTTAAGCTTGGTGTCGTTGTGGGTGACCCGTTCGGGAATGACCCCGGAGGCGATCAGATCGGTGACGCGGGCGCAGTCGGCGACGCGCTCCATCACAAAGGCAATCTCCGGCCGCACCGCGGCGGCGCGATTGCACGCATCCGCATCGATGGCGGCGCGCAGGGCGTCGAGGCGTTTGGGGGTGTGGTGGAAATGCGGGATGGTCTCATGCAGGCGCGCGCCGCCGAGATCGGCGGCGAGTTTCTGGAAATTTCCAAACGCCTTGGCGGCTTGATAGGCCTGTTCGTTCGTCTCCAGCTCGTCGTAACCGCGCGCCCGCTCGATGAACGGATAGGCCCGCCAGACGTTGCCCTGGGCGTCGCAGGCGTAGGGTCTGCCGTCCACGGCCGGGATGCAGGTGAGCGTCCGGCGGCGGGCTTCCGGGTGACCATCGGCAAGCAGCCGGGCCAGCGCGTGCCCGGTCACCCGGGCGACATTGTCCATCAGCTCGAAAGGCGTCTTGAACACACGGGTGTTGATGCGCTGGAGAATGTAGCGCAAGCGCAGCCCGGCCTGATCGAAGCTGCCGCAATAGGTGTCGTTGATATGACCCGAGCCGTAGGCCGCGCCATGCACGAAGTCGGCTCGCAGGTCAAACAGGGTGGAAATTTCCCGCAGATTCGGGGCAATGGCTGGGCTGGTCATGGCAGGGTTTTGATGGGAACAAGCGACCGAACGGCGGAGGATTAGCAGATTTCGCCGCGGCGTCAATCCGCAACCGCGCGCAACCCGCGTATTGTTAGAACCCGGTGCCCCTTGCGGGTCATCACCGTTGGGGTGCGGCGACGGGCCTGCGGGCAATGACATCAAATTCCGCTAGAGCCGTCCACGGGTTGGCCTTGGCCTCGGTGGGGGCAGCCAGGCGGACGTTGAGTGAAACGTTCTGCGCTTGGCGCCACTCGTCTCCGCTCGGCCTGGCGGGTGCCGCAGCCAGATTTCCTAACCCATCAGGCGCTTGCGCCGCGCCCACAGCACCCCCACTCCGGCAATGCGCGGAGCAAGCGCCTGGCGGGCCAGCGTCCGCTCAGTCTTTCTTCCGCTGGCCTTTGTCGTCGAGGTTCCTGTTGAGTTCGGCGGGACTCAGCTCGCACTTCGCACCGGCCGCCGGAACGTCCACGTGCGCCGTCCATAGGATCGCATTGACAACAAGACGGCGGAAATTCGCCTCGCCCCAATTCTTGTGGTAGTGCGCCCCGGTGAACCCGAAGCCGCGGCCAATGCCGTCCGGGCGATCATAGGCCCATGCCATTTCCTGCGGCGTCCCGGCGGCCACCGCCTTGCGCACGTCGGGATTGCCCTCGTGCGGGCCGTCCTTGCGCGCCATCGTGCTCGCGGGCGCCACCGCGACGAACAACGGCGTGACACCTTTCATGCCATCAACAAAGCGCATGTGGAAATACCATTCGTCGTTGATCTTGAAGGGCATCACTCCATTCGCGACCGGGTGCTTCGGAAAATCCTTGAACTCAGCCTCCCAGGTCGGATTGACCGACCAATCCACCTCGAACGCACCACCGATCCACTCGAGAAATTCCTTTTGACCCTTTTCCCTGGTAGGCTCGACGGCGTAGTGGATGCATGCGAGACCCGCGCCCTTTTTCATGTAACCATCGATGATTTGAAGGTGATCGTCGCGAACCAGCGGATGGCCGCCACCGCCATCCGAAAAGCACACGATGGATTTCGCGCCGTTGAAGATCGCTGGATTCTTGGGCCAGCCATCGCGGCACATCACCGGGAAGACGCCCGGCGTCTGCTTGAGCATGTCCATTAGCAATGCGCAACCGGCAAAGAACTCGTGCTCGCCCGGGCCGTGGCTGCGCGGGCCGGCAATCAGCACGATTTTTGTCAGAGCTGGATCGGTCGTGTCCACCTCGAGCGGAACCTTTGACTGATCGTAGGGATCACTCTCGACGGCCCGCGCTGTGACCGTGAGGCTGCCCACGCTCATCAACGCCAACAGAACTGACAGGGAATTGCTTCTGAAATCATGGTACATAAGAAAGCAAGGTTAGGGTTCGGAAATCGGGGGCACGGGGAGTCAACAGTCCGTCGCCCGCCCACAATGCTAGCCGCCCGTGCCGAAAACGCACGCAAATTGTTCGGGCTTTCGGGCATGCAGTCGCGAGTGGCTGCGGCGTCCACGCCGCAGGCCGTGATCGCCGCGTCTCGCGGCGGAGTGACCACCAGCGTCAGGCATCGGCTTGCGACCATCCCCGCGCCACTTCCTCGATGCGCTCGGCCACGGCCCCTCGCGCCGCGGCGCGATCCCAGCCTTCCATCAGCAGCCGGTCATAGCGTGTGTGGGCATGGCGGATGCGTGCCCGCACCGCCAAACTGACCGCCGTGTCGTCGAGGCCTTTCGCCGCGGCCGAGCGACCGACCCGGCCACTATATTTCTCACAGGCATGCTCGGCGATGGCGCGGGCTTCCGCTAGCGGGCAGCCGGGGTATAGCTCTGTCACGTGGCTGGCAAAGCGCTTGACGTATTCGCCATCCAGAGCGTCGCGCCGCAGCGCGGCGCGCTCGCGCGAGCGCGCCCTGGCGTCCTCGTCGTCCAGGCATTCGGCTTCGGCCTGGGTGAGGGCGGCGGGTTCGACCAGGACCCCCTGCCGCTCGTTGCGTTTGCGGCTGCGGCTGAACTTCACCACCACCGCCGTGATCGTTGTATGTTTCACCGCACGCCGGGTTAGCGCGGTGTCTCCGCTCGGCTGGAAAACCAAGTGGCCCAGACCGCCGCAATCGAGGCAGATGTGGCGATTTCCCTCCTCGAACAGGAAATAATCGCCAACCCCGACGTCCGCTCCGCATTCCGCGCAACGCGTCGTCCGAAATGCCTCGAGCACGACACGAGGCTGGGCGGGAGACTTCGATTCGGAGTTTGGTTTCTGTGATTCGGATGAGTTCATCGGTCGAGTGGGGAGATAGATGGTTCCTATTACAATCCGTGAAATCCGTGCAATCTGTGGTTTTTCTAACTGTACCATGATTCCAAACCTCGGGCTTCAGGAAAGGCCCGCATGAATTTGCTTTTGAAAAGCCGGACTGGCTCTCACAAGACCGCGTTTGGCAAGGGCGGAGCGGAACAACTCGGCAAGCCCGCCGACACTGGCTGGCGGCGGCTTGCGGTTGCTTGCGGCGCGATCCAGCACCTGCTGGATGTGAACGTCCACCTGGCGCAGGAACGACGGCGCGACCGGATAGCCGTCGCTCTCGTAGGTGAGAATCGGCATGCCATGGCGGATGCTCAGCGGCTTGAGGATCGCCTCCGAGATGCGATAGGGCAGGCAGTTGAACGGCCCGATGACGATGAGTCCGTCGTAACCTTCGCTGGCGGCCTCCAGCCCCTTGCCCACGGTGGGGATCACTTCGCTAAAGAGTGCCGGAGAGACGTGCTCGGCGGCCTTGTCGAATACCGCCGAAACTTCGTTAGGTCCGGCCACTAACAAGCCGGTCCGGCGGAACAGCCCGCGGTAGCGCGCCTCGCATTTGCGCTCGGTTTCGTAATTGAGCCACTGCTGCAGGTACTGCTTGCCGTCGGGCTGGAACACCCGCGTGCAGGCCTTGGCAAACGCACAGCCGCCCGGCTTCATGCCCCAGCCCTGGGCGGATTCGGCCACCTCATGGTAGGCGGCATACATGAACAGATCGCTCATGTCCACCGGTTTGAGAATGATGCCGTGCTTGGCATAATGCTCCGCAATGCCTTCCATGAAAAACGGACTGAAGCGCGTGAAGAAATCACCGGTGACGGCAATCCGCGGACAATCTAACGGATCGAGCCTGCGTGGCAGCGCCGCCAGCCGGTCGATCAAGCCGGGCAGGCCGGCGAGAAATTCGGCGAGCGAACCCGTGGTGCTCGCGAGATGTTCCCAATGCCGGCGCAGTCGCGCGGCACTGCCGTCGCTGCCGACGACCCGCAGGACGTGCTCGATTTCGACCAGGATGTCGGCGACCGGGACCGCCGCGCAAAGATTGCGCGTTATTTCCGCTAGATCGAAGCCGCCATAATCATTGTCCTTGCGCAGATCAAACATGAAGACATCAGACAGGTGTTGCTCGGCGATCCAGCGCTCGAAGTAGGCCATGTATGAGTCCACCACACACGGCGCGCCGCCGCGCACCATGAAAAACCCCGTGACCTCGCCGGGCTGGCGCTGCTCCACGGCTTGTTGCAATTGACCCACGCAAATGGGCAGCGGCAGGCACTCGCGGCCCGACGTGTGTTGCAGGCCGCGTTCGAGTTGGCTGCGCTCCAACGGCAGCGCCTCGCCCGGATGCAAGCCCACCCAGCGCGCCACCATCACCGCCGCCTGGGTGTGCATCTGCGAGAAGTTAGGGAAGACGATGCGCACCCGTGGGTCGGTGAGGGCGATCATCTCGCCGTTGGATCGCAGCACCCGGCCGCCGGTGACGATGCGGCTGGGCTGGAATGCCCGGGCGCCGGCGCTGACGCCGGCCTGGCAGTTGCGCACGATGTCGAGAAACGCCTCTAACCGGGTCTGCACGCCGGCGTCGGCCGTGTGGGAGTCGATCTCGAGAATCAAGTACGGCTTGGCACCCAGTTCCGAGGCCAGCGTCGCGTGGGTGAAGGCGTCGATGGTGCAACTGAAATTGCTCACGCACAGCAGGAACAAATTCGGGTGTTGGCGGGAGAGCGCCACGGCGTTGAGGATTTGGTTGGCGAAATGCCATGCGGTGGGCCCCTCGCCGACGGCGGCGAGGCAATCAGCCGGAATGACGGCTAGACCCATGCTGGAGAGTTTCTTGCCGACCGATTGCGAGCCTTCCGAACTGAACGCGTTGTAGCTGTGGCCGACAAGCAGGATCGCCGGCTTACCATCGGTTAGAGCGCTCGCCAAGGCCTGTTGGCCGAGGTCGCGCAACGCGCTTTCCGCGGTGGTTTGGGCGCGCACGGCGGCGACCCACGCCGACTCGGCCAGCGCCCGCGGCACGCCCAGCTCGCGCACTGCCATGTCCACCAGCGCCGCGCTCGCGGCATATCCCCGGGTGAAATCCAACACCGGGGACAGGAAACTGACTTCGGGAAACGCCTTGGCCAGAAAATACGGCCCGGCCTGGGTGATCGGACACAAGCAGGAATCGCGGCAGGCGGTGGGCTGCGGCATGCGCGTCACATGCGGCAAAAACACCCGGTCCAAGCCGCGCCGGGCCAGATCCATCACCGCGCCGTGGGCGATTTGCACCGGAAAGCAGAATCCCGAGTTGGATTTCAACTCGCCGCGCGGGTCCACCTCCGACAACACGACCTCCATGCCGAGGCCGGCGAAAAACGTCGCATACAGCGGATACAGCGAATGCGTCGTGAGCGCCCGCGGAATGCCGATGCGCAACGCGGGTCCCGCCGCGCCGTCGTGACTCCCGCCAAACAACACGCTGCTGCGCTGCTCCACCAGATCCGGCGCGCCGAGCGTGCGCACCTTGCGTTTCCACACGTTCTCATACAGACTGCATCGGCCGCCGAACGGAAAGCGCCGGCCCGCCACCTCGAAGCGGTCAATGCTGCAAACCATCTGGCACGCCCGACACGTGAAACGGCCAACCAGATGCATCTCAGGTGCGGCCAGGGTGCTCAGGTCCGCCACCGTCCTGTTAGCACAACGCACGCTAACAGAAGACTCCGGGCAGGATGCCCGGTCCACTGTGGCGCGGGCATCCATGGCCTTCGTAGCCTTGGCGAAGCAGGCCTGCCCGCTGCCTGGTTCCAGCCCGCGCTCCAGCGCCAACAAGGCCACGCCGAGGGCACCGAGCAATTCGGGATGCGGAGGGATGACCACCGGCCGGCCCACGCTGTGGGCAAAGGCGTGGCCGACCGCGCGGTTGAGCGCCACGCCGCCCTGCAGGAACACCTTTTTGCCCACCGCGCGCGGCCCCTTCACTTTGGTTAGATAGTTGGCGGCGACGGCATAGACCAGGCCGGCGACGATGTTGTCGCGCGAGTGTCCCTCCTGTTGCGCGAGGCGGATGTCCGAGTTGATGAAAGCGGCGCAGGTCGCCTTGAATTGCACCGGGGCGGGTGCCTCCAATGCCAGAGCGGCAATGTCGGAAACCGCAATGCCGAGGTCGCCCTGGGCGCTCTCCTCAAGAAATGATCCGGTGCCCGCGGAACAGGCGTTGTTCATCGCGTAGTCGATCGGCACGCCATTGCGCAGATGGATATACTTCGAGTCCTGGCCGCCGATCTCGAAAATCGTGTCCACCTCGGCATCGAAGTGGTGCGCCCCGGCCGCATGCGCCGAGATCTCGTTGAAGACATGTCCGGTCCCGAGGTAGGCGCCGACCAACTCGCGCGCCGAGCCGGTCGTTCCAGTTAGAAAGACCTGCCGGTTGCCGATGTCCGCGAGCAGGGTCCGGAGGCACTCGCGGGTGGCGGCCACCGGATCGCCCCGGGTGCGGGCGTAGTGCGAGGCCACCACCCGGCGCGTCGCGGAATCTAACAGCACAACCTTGGTCGTCGTCGAACCCGCATCCACGCCCAGCACCAGCGGGCCGGTGCCGGCCGCTTGGCGCGGCGGCGCGGCGATGACTTCCACGCGCCCGGCGTAGCGGCTGAGCGGCGGGAGTTGCCCGAGGCTGGGCTGGAGCGACATGTTAGGAAGCTTGTGCAGCGGCTGGTCGCGCGTCAGCAAGGCACTGCCCCAGGCCTCGAACCACGGGCTTTCCGGCAGCACCACGAAGTCGGTGGCCGGCAGTTTGCCGCGCAAGGCCGCCACCATCGCCACGTTGCGCGTCACCCCGCCGATCAACAGCACCCGTCCCAGCGCGCGCTGGCTCTTTTCTAACAGAGCTGCCACCTTGTTTGCCATGCTGTCGTGAAGCGTGTGCAGAATGTCCTCCGGCGTGGCCTCGTTGCGGTTGAGTTTGTGGGTGATGTCGGATTTGCAGTGCACCGAGCAGCGCGCGGCCAGCGGCACCACCCTGCCATCGAACGAACGCCGCACCGCGTCGTCCAGGCCGATGCCCATGCGGCCGATCTGCTGCACGAAGAACTCGCCACTGCCCGCGGCACACTTGTTGTGCGACAGCACGTTGGTGATCCGCCCGTTTGTTAGAAGATAGACCAGGAACGACTCGCCGCCTAACGAAACAGCCGCGGCGTAGCTCCCGTCCAATTCCGTCACCGCGCGCTGGATGGCAGCCACTTCCGACAGGTGCCCGAGGTGGCCCGAGACACCGCAGAAATCCGCGTTCGCGAAATCGGCGCCTGTCAGCAGTTCGGCGAGCACCTCCACCGGCCGGCCCAGATGCGCCATGACCTTGGCAACCCGCTCGCCGCCGCGCAAGGCCACCACCTTCACCGTCATGGCGCCAATGTTCACCCCCAGGCAGGCTGGCGCGACGCTCGCGGTTAGCGGCTGCCCGCCAGCCGCGGTCCAGTTGTTAGAGTCGGCGGCCGCTCTGGCTGCGGGGAACTGGCGTGAAAGAAAAGCGCGCATGGGAAGGCCGGGGTGGGGTGCACTGACTCGGAAGTCCTTTAATCTTTGAGACTACCCATCCGCTTCTGCCGTGACAAGCCTTCTTTTTGGAATTTTCCGGCACCCCACGGCTGGCTCGTGCCCAGGTCGCCGTCTCACAACGGCAAGCGCTGCGCTGGCTAAGCTGGCGGTCCGAACTCCGTTGCCGCAATGGGCGGCGGGCAGGATGCCCAATCCTGTTGATCCTGTTGCCTTAGAACCTAACAAGCCAAATGGCGGGCAACATCGCGACGATGCTGGGCGGGGCCGCACCTCCCGGGGCACCCGGCGGGGCATGCGCGTCAAGTTAAGGGCAGGATGCCCGCCCGTGGCTGCCGCGTCTCGCGGCAGGCCGTGACTGCTGCGTCTCGCAGCAAGTCATTCGTATGGCTGCGGCATCCTGCCCGGCGCATTGTCCTACCAAAGCCGGGAAGCCAAGCGACGACAGGCGTGGACGCCTGTCTTCCCGCCAGCCGAGACGGCTGTGCTCCAGTTTTCCCCTTAACTTGACGCGCATGCCGGCGGGGGCGAGGCCGCAGTTCTCTGCCACACCATCACTCGCCGGATTCCTCGGTGATGGGCCAGTCATTGGATTGAGGGTTTCCAGCCTGTGGTTGGGTGAATCGGGCTAACCAAGCCGCCGTCAACCCGCCCCAGCCGGACCGTCTTCCAAAAAGGTCCGTTCCATGGTGGTCCCTGCCTGCGGATTCAACCTGCGCTAGAAAGGCGGGAGCCGCCTTGTCCCGACGACTCCCGCCGGGGTGATGCATCAGTTCACCGCCACTTCGATATGTTGCGGTCGCTTCTCCTCGGTCTTGGTGAGGTGGACTTGGAGCAATCCTTCCTTGAAATCGGCCGAAACCTTGTCCGGGGCGGCATCTTCGGGAATCGCGAAGCTCCGCACAAAGCAGCCGTAGCTGCGCTCGATGCGGTGGTATTTCTTGTTCGTGTCTTCCTTCTCGAATTTGCGTTCGCCCTTGATGGTGACCACGCCGTTTTCCAAGGTGACCTTGACGTCGTCCTTGTTGACTTCCGGCAGTTCGGCTTTGATCAGGTATTCATGGTCGTCCTCGACGATGTCCACCGAGGGCGCCCATTCCGAGGTGGTCAGCGGTTGTTGGCCTTCGGGAATGCGGCGGTTCAAGCCCATGCCGAAGTTGCGCAGCACGCGATCCTGCATTTCTTCCAAATCCCGCAGGGGATTCCAGAGTGTCATTGTGTTCATGGCTTTTGATTGGGACAGGAGGTTGGTTTGTTGCCGACCGACGGGTTCCCATCCGTTTCACCCGCCATGCCGGGCCATCTGCCGGCGCACCCATGCGGGCCGACTCGGCAGGCTGACAAGAGACTTCTTCGCAAATCGTGTGCCACTTTGAACTCCCTGGAAAAATCAGCACTTAGCGAGCCAGACCACGCGTCCATCGCGTCATCCTGTCCCGCTGTCGCGCGAAGAACCGGCTGTGCCTCGCGCCACTTTGTCGCAGGGTTCCAGCGGCTCCAGTGCCGTTTTTCTTGCCGAGGTGGGGCGGGCATTCTGCCCGCAATAACAGTATATTCCGGGCAGGATGCCCGGACCACCTAACTCAGTGCCATCAGCGATTCCTCATCGGCGGCCTTCGCGCCAATCGTTGAAGGCGGCGCCGAGGCGGGCAAGCAGGTCGGTCGGTGTTAGGGATTGCTCGGAGGCGGCGTGCTCGGTGAGAGCGAGTTCGGCGGCGCGGCCGCACAGCCAGGCGGCGATGGCGGCGGCGGCCACGGGTGGGATGGCGGCGGCGAGTTGCGCGCCTAACACGCCGGCGAGCAGATCGCCCTGACCGCCGGTGGCCATCGCGGGGCTGCCGGTGGCGTTGCACCACAGCGGTTCGCCGCGCCGGGTCACCAATGTGCGGCAGCCTTTGAGGAGCAACGTCACCGGATGGCGGTCCACAAACAGGCGGGCCGCGGCCTCACGCGGCAGGTCCGCCAGGTCGGGCGCGAGCCGGCCGAATTCGCCCGGATGCGGCGTGAGCACGTGGTTTTCCCTGAGGCGGCTGAGCATGCCGCGCCGCGCCAGGAAATTGAGTGCGTCGGCGTCCAATACGGCAGGCACCGTGGCGCGGTCCAGCAGCTCCAGCAAGCCGTCGGCAAACGCGCCGTCCAGCATGCCGAGGCCGGGACCGATGACCAGGGCGTCGGGCCGGTTTTCCAACAACTCAAGCGGATGCCCGCAGGCGCGCACGATAATTTCGCTGGGGCACTTGGCGGCGATCACGGGCGCGGCGGCGGTTGACGCATGCAACACGACCATTCCCGCCCCGCCGCGCAAGGCGCCGCTGGCGGCCAGGACCGCTGCGCCCGTGTAGGCTGCGGAGCCGGCGAGCAGATGCACCCGTCCGGCCATGCCCTTGTGAAAATCAAACGGCCGCGGCGCTTTGCCGACGTCCATGGCAAGCGGGGAGATCAGCTCGAGGTCGCCGCCCGGCGGCGCGGCGAGCGGTTCCAGCGGCACCACCGCCAACCCACCGGTGGCGGCGGCCGCAGTGGCTGTTAGAAGACCGCGCTTTGCCGCGCCGATCATGAAGGTGACGTCGGCGGTCACCGCTCCGGCGGAGATTTCGCCGCTGTCCGGATCGACGCCGGACGGCAGGTCCACCGCCGCCACACGCGCCCCGGCCTGCTCGCGCAGCCAGGCCATTTCGCGGGCGAGGCCGGCCAGCGGCTCACGCAGCGCACCGCTGGCGCCGATGCCGAGCAGTCCGTCTAACAGGATGAGCGGGTGCCGCAAGTCGCGCCAGTCGGGCGGCGTTTCTAGCAATTCGAGGGGCGCGGCTTCGAGCCATTTCGCGCGGGTCAGCGGTGCCCAACGCTCCAGCGGAAATCCGGCGCGCGCGGCGGTGTGCCAGCCGTAGGTTTGTTCCATCACGCGCATGGCGACCACCGCGTCGCCGGCGTTGTGGCCTGTGCCGAGGTATCCGATGAGGGTGCCGGGGTGTGGGAAAAACGCCGCCAGCGCGTGGCCGAGGCGTTGGCCGGCGAGGGTGAGCAAGCGCTCTTCGCTCCACCCGAGATCCGCCGCCCGCGCTTCCAGCGCCCGCATTTCCGCTATCGTCACTGCGCCCATGGCATGACCCTAGCCTATCCAGACCCCGATGGGCAGCGAAAAATCGATTGGGGCTGGCAAAGCGCCAAGCCAAGTGTATCGCTTTGCCGCGGTGAATTTCGATCCCTACAACATTCTGGCTGGCATCATTTTCAGCACGCTGGGGTTTGGGTCGTTTGCATACGGCAAGAAGCTCGAGTTGTGGCAGCCCAAGGCCATCGGGCTGGGCCTGATGATCTTCCCCTACTTTGTCGGCAACCTGTGGCTGCTATGGGGCATCGGGGTGGGCCTGTTGGTGCTGCTGTGGTTTTACCACGACGAGTGAGCCCGCGGGCACCATTGAAAATGCCGCGAAATTGGGCTGTTTTTTTGGCGGATTTGTGCGATTCTATCCGCGCATGGCTAGACAACGCGACCCGGACGAGCCGAAAATCTACTTTTTGCCGAACCTGATGACGGCAGGCAACCTGGCTTGCGGTTTTTTCGCGGTGCTGATGATTTTGAAAGGCCTCATCGAGGTGCAGGTGGAAGCCCAGAAAATGCCCTTCGGCCTGCCGCTGCCGGCCAAGGCGTACTTTGAGATTTCGCGGCAGTATTACGAATACGCGATTCTGCTGATTTTCGGCTCGTGCCTGTTCGACCTGTTGGACGGGCGGCTGGCGCGCCTGGGCGGGCATGACTCGCCGTTTGGCCGGGAGTTTGATTCGCTGGCGGACATTGTGTCGTTTGGGATGGCCCCGGCGATGCTGGTGTCCAAGGCGGTGTTGTTTCCGCTGGGTGACATCGGCTGGGGGATTGCCTTCGTCTATCTGCTGTGCGGGGCGATGCGCCTGGCCCGCTTCAACTGCCTCGCCGCGCTGCCCAAGAAACCGGGGGCGGTGGCCGAATTCCGCGGCATTCCCATTCCAATGGCCGCCGGGTTCATCGCGTCGCTGACGTTCCTGATCATTCAAATCTATGACAACGACCGCGAACTCGGCCCGTGGAAATATGCCCTCGCCGGTGCCATGCTCGGATTGTCGTGGCTGATGATCAGCGATGTGCGCTACCCAAGCTTCAAGAAAGTCGGCTGGCGCACCCGCGGCACCCTGGGCGCGCTGGTCATCGCGGCGCTGATTCTGGTCATGGCCGTCAAATTCCACTACATCACCCCGGTGGTGGTGTTCAGCAGTTATCTCATCTATGGCTTGATCCGCCCGTGGCTGTCGCAAGCCTGGCGCAAGGAAATCGAGGTGGAGGCCGAAACCGATCACGAACACGACGCCGAAACCGAGGCCGATCCCGAGACCGAGCCCGACGACGCAGCGGCGAACAAGTAATCCAACACCCTCATCCCCATGTCCGACATCCCCTTCCGCTCGCATGCGCCCGGTTATTGGCCGGCTGATGCCATGCACCATTGGCACGAGGCCCGCTGGCAACTGCGCAACCGCGTCGATTCGCTCGCCGGTCTGGAGGCGCGCCTGAATCTTTCCGACACTGAGCGCGCCGGTGTGCTGTTGGCGGGCCACAAGCTGGCCATGGCCATCACCCCGCATTTTTTCAATTTGATTGACCGCGATGATCCGGACTGTCCGATCCGCCGCCAGGTCATTCCGCGCATCGAGGAAGGCTGGAACGCACCCGAAGAATACAGCGATCCCTGCGGCGAGGATTCCCACATGCCGGTGCCAGGGTTGGTGCACCGTTACCCCGACCGGGTGTTGTTTTTGGTGACCGACCGCTGCGCCTCGTACTGCCGGTATTGCACGCGCTCGCGGGTGGTCTCGGGCGTCGGCGAGCAGCAACTGGAAACCCAGTGGGAAGCGGCTTTCGCTTACCTCGAACGTAACCCGCAGATTCGCGACGTGCTATTGTCCGGCGGCGATCCGCTGGTGTTTTCCGATGAGCGGCTGGACCGCATTCTCACGCGCTTGCGGGCGATCCCGCACATTCAATTCCTGCGGATCGGCTCGCGCATACCGATCTTCATGCCGCAGCGGATCACGCCCGAATTGTGTGCCATGTTGAAAAAGCATCATCCGCTGTTCATGTCCGTTCACACCAACCATCCGCGCGAGTTGACCTCCGAGGTGCGTGACGCCCTCGGCATGCTGGCGGATGCGGGCATCCCGCTGGGCAACCAGTCGGTGTTGCTGCGCGGCGTCAATGACTCGGTGGAGGTCCAGAAGGACCTGGTGCACAAACTGCTGATGTGCCGGGTGCGCCCGTACTATCTCTATCAATGCGATCTGATCAACGGCTCGTCCCACTTCCGCACGCCGGTGGCCGATGGCATTGCCATCATTGAGGGCCTGCGCGGCCACACCAGCGGCTACGCCATCCCGCAATTCGTGATCGATGGGCCCGGCGGCGGTGGCAAGATCCCGCTCAACCCGCAATACATCATCGATACCGCCCCCGGCAAAGTCACCCTGCGCAACTACGAGGGCGCGGTGTTCGATTATCCCGATCCATCGCCCATGCCACCGGCCGTGCTCAAGCGCCTCCACGAACAAAGCCACCAGTCACAGGAAGTGTGAATCCAAGCCGCCCGTGAAGTCATCCCGCAAACGTTGTGCAGGCATCCTCCTTCCCGCCTTTTCCCCGCGGCGCAAGGGCGATTTTGGCATAGGCGACACCGTTGCGCTGCGCGAGTGGGTCGATTGGGCCGCGGAACATCAGGTCGGCTTCCTCCAACTCCTTCCCATCAATGAAAACGGAGCCGATGAATGCCCCTACAGCGCGATTTCCTCCATCGCCCTGGATCCGATCTATCTGGCCATCGAAGTCGCCGAAATCCCTGGCCTCGCCGCGGCGGAGATCGCCAACGCCCGCCTCAACCTGACCGCCGCGAGGGCCGCGCGCCTGGTCGATTACCCGAGCGTGCGGCAGGCCAAGCGGACGTTGTTAGAACTGGCGTGGTCGCGCTTCGACGAGGCCTCGCCGGCGCTGCGTGAGGAATGGACGCGCTTTGCCCGCGAGGAGGCGAGATGGCTGGACGACTACTGCCTGTTTCGATGGCTGATGGAAAGCCACGGGGAATCGCTCACCTGGGATCGTTGGCCCGAGTCGTGCCAGACCCCGGAAAAAGCCCGTGCCTTCCTCGCCCAGCAACGTGCCCTCGATGCCCCGGCGGTGGCTTACCGGCTCGGTTATTATGCGTTCGTCCAATGGCTCTGCTTCCGCCAGTGGCGGGCCCTGCGCGCCCACGCCGACAGCCGCGGCGTCAAGCTGATGGGGGATGTGCCCATCGGCGTGAGTTGGCATTCCAGCGACGCGTTTTTCGGCCGCGATTCGTTCCATCTCGATTGGTGGGGTGGCTCGCCGCCGGAGAGCCTGTTTGTGCATGACCGCTTTCTCCAGCAATGGGGGCAGAACTGGGGCATCCCGCTCTATCGGTGGGATGAAATGGAGGCGCAGGGTTTCCCATGGTGGAAGCAACGCATCCACAGCCTCACCGAGATTTTCCGCATCTTCCGCATCGATCACATCCTCGGCTTCTATCGCATCTACGCCTTCCCGTGGCGGCCCGAACACAATGGCGAATTCGCCCACCTCAATCACGAGCAGGCCGCCGCCATCACCGGCGGTCGGCTGCCGCGCTGGTTCATGCGCCCCGACGACACCGCCGAAAACAAGGCCGCCAACCGCCGCGATGGCGACGAGCGCCTGCGCGCCATCGTGGAGGCCGCCGGGTCAAACGAAATTGTCGCCGAGGACCTCGGCTGGGTGCCCGATTACGTGCGACCTCACCTGGCGAAGTTGGGTATCGCCGGGTTCCGCATCCCGCACTGGGATTGCAACGCGGAGGGCCACCCGCTGCGCGGCCAGTTGTTTCCCGAATGCAGCTTCGCCACCTATTCCACCCACGATCACGACCCGCTGGGCGCCGTCTGGAATGCCTGCCACAATGCAACCAATCGCCACCACGGCCATTATTCGAACCGCGAGGAGGCAGACGCCGCCCGTGACGCCAACCACGCGCTGAGCATCCTCGCCGAATTCGCCGACATTCCCATCCCTGCCAACGGCCTGTGGCCGCGCTTCACCGAGGGCATCCAATGGCGCCTCATCAAGGTGCTCTTCGCCTCCCATTCCCGCTACGTCGCCCTGGTGGTCACCGAACTCTTCGGCCTCGAAGACCGCATCAACCGCCCCGGCACCCATGGCGGCGAAAACTGGCGCTTCCGGCTGCCCTGGACCCTCACGGAAATCCGCGCCGACCCCGTGCTCAGTTCCGCCTGCACCAAGCTCGCCTCCATCATCGGCATCACCCGCAGATAAGACGGAAGACCTGGAGACATGCAGACACGACAGCCGTGGCTCCCTAGCACGGCGCATAAACGGCCACGGCCACCTGGCGAATGCCCTCGAGGGTCAGATCGTAATCCACCGCGTCGATTTCCGGGATGCCATTGGCGATGAGGTCGGCGTCGCCGCCGGTGGCGATGATTTTCGGATTGCCGGGAAGTTCCGCGCAAATGCGCGCCAGAATCTCGCGCACCAAGCCACGGTAGCCAAACACCGCTCCCACCTGCATCGCGTGAATGGTGGACTTGCCAATTGCCGAGGCCGGCTCGGCAAGCACGATTTCGGGCAACAGCGCGGTGGTCTGCGCCAGATAGCGGGTCATGGCCCCCAAGCCCGGCGCAATCACCCCGCCGCAATAGGCCGGAGCGGCCGATACGATGTCAAACGTCACTGCGGTGCCCGAATCAATCACCACCGCCGGCACGCCGTGACAGGCCAGAACCCCCACCGCGTTGGCCAGCCGGTCCGCTCCAATCTGGCTCGGCTCCGGGTAGTCGATTCCCATGCCCAACGGACTGCGGTGATCCAACAGGTGAACCGGCACCCGCGGCGCGAGAAAGTCCCGCAGCACCTGCGCCTTGGCCGGCACCACCGAGGCAATCACCGCGGCCTCAAACGCCACCCCGTCTAACAATCCTGCCAGCGTCGCCGCGGAAACCTCCGCGGTGGCCAGCACGCCACGCCACTCCCCCAGCCCGCGCGCCTCGCCGAGCGCGAACTTGGTACGGGTGTTGGAATTGTCTATCAGCAGCCAGCTCATCGGTCAGCCATGGGTCGTTGGGTTGAGATCGTCTGAGCGCAGCATGAGATCAAGCTTCGGAGTTCGGGTTGAGCAGTGCTTTGGCCTGCTCCCAGGCGGCTTCCATTTGCGCCAGGGTGGCCGCCTCCAGGCCGAGGCCCGCGTCCTGCAGCAGTCGCTCCATGGTGCCGAAGCGTTGCTCGAACTTGGCGTTGGCGGTGGCCATGACCCATTCCGGGTCGAGCCGCCGGAAGCGTGTTAGATTGACGATGGAAAACATCAGGTCGCCGATTTCCTCGGTGATCGCCGGCGAGTCGCCGCCGGCGATGGCTAGGTGGAGTTCGGCGAATTCCTCGCGGATTTTGGCCAGCACGCCGACTTCATCGGGCCAGTCAAAACCGACTTTGGCGGCCTTTTTTTGCAGTTTCACGGCGCGCAGGAGGGCAGGCAGCCCCTTGCCGATGCCGTGGAGGAACGGTTGTTGCTCATGGCCCTTTTCGCCGCGCTTGATTTGGTCCCACTGCTGGAGCACGGCATCCGAAGTGGCCGCGGCGCTATCGCCAAACACGTGAGGATGGCGCCGCACCAGCTTGTCACTGATTTCCCGCGCCACGTCGTCGAGATTGAAATGGCCGGCTTCTTCGGCCAATTCGCTGTGGAAGACCACTTGCAACAGCAAATCGCCCAGCTCTTCGCGCAGGTGATTGAAATCACCGCGTTGGATGGTATCCACCGCCTCGAACGCCTCTTCGATGAGATTGGGAATGAGCGAGTCGTGGGTTTGCTCCGCATCCCACGGGCAGCCGCCCGGTGCCCGCAGCCGGTGCATGATCGCCCGCAGCCGGGCCAGTTGTGCGGCGGGTTCGGGCGCGTCCATCATTGCGGCGTCGGTCATGTTAGGGCGGATGGGATTTGGCGATGTGTTGGAGGACCTCGCGCTCGGATTCAGTTAGACTCTGGAACCCCTGCTGCGAGATTTTGTCAAGAATGCGATCCATCTCGGCCTGGCTGCTGAGGTCGATGTCGGTGCGCGGCCGCAGCTTGGCCTCCGTGCGCACGCCAAAGGCTTTGGGGCGGATGATTTCCACCCCTGGCCCGCGCCAGTCCGCCCACCGCAGCAAGCCCGGCTGGCGCATCAGCAGAAATCCCAGGATCGCCCCGCCCAGGTGGCCGGCCTCGCCGCCCGCATTGGGGCCCAAGCCCAGCACCACCGTGGCCGCGGCAATCGCCAGCACGACCATGGCCAGTTGCCGCATCGACATTTCAATCGGCGGAAAATACAGCATGACCCGCAGGTCGGGGGCGATGACCGCCACTCCCACCAGGATGCCGTAAATGCCGGCCGAGGCGCCGACCAGCGGCATGAGGTCCAGCGGCACGCCCATGACGGGTTTCAAGACTCCGAGCCACGACAGCAAGGTATAGAAGACCGCACCGGCGCAGCCGCACAGCAGGTAAAACGCCAGGAACCGCCGTCCACCCCACCAGCGTTCCGCCCACGGACCGAAGAAATACAGCCCCAGCATGTTGAAGAGCACGTGCAACACGTGTTCATGCAGGAACTGGAATGTTAGAAACTTCCACACCTGGCCGTGGCCCACCGCCGAATCGATGGTGAACCACCCCCATTCCCTTATCCGGTCATCGAACATGATATCGAGCAAAAACACCGCCACATTGGTGATGATCAGCCATTTGACGACCGGCGTGAGGATCGGATATCCTCCTTCCGCTCGCTCGCGTCCTTGCCCGTAATTTCGCTCTGCCAGTCCCATGCAAGGCGGGCTTAGCACGGCAATTCGAGGTCCGCAAGCGCCCGCACGAAAAGTTCCACTTTCGGCGATTTCGCCGAAACGTTTTGGCGGCGGCGGCGTTCTATGCCTGCAACGCTTCATCGAGGCGTTTTCTGGGCGGCCACCGCCTCACGTCGCAAGGCGCGGGGCGACGGCGGCCCGCACCGTTTCTTGTGGCGGCGGATCCGCGCGCCCAGTCCGACAAGCGTTGGGGTATGACTGCCTAAGACAACCACGGATTGAAGGATTACACGGATTGCACGGATTGAAGAGGAAGACTTGGGG
>Ga0118677_10006423_pt1 | contig 19897 bp, 17 predicted proteins | sample AliMusrvi5mmetaG_FD_86154 | JGI IMG/M metagenome (GOLD analysis project Ga0118677, IMG submission 86154)
GTTCCGGAGACGATCCGCACAAACTCCGGGGCCTCGACCGGGATCGGAAACGGCCGCGGGCGCGTCGCGGTGGCGGCTTCGGGAACAGCGACCTCGTGGACGCCCGCCACGGATTTATCCACGGCGTTCCAGTTCCGCTGGACGAGCTCGGCCCCCTTGCGGGCGTAGCTTTTCTCGATCGCGTTTTTGATTTCGGCGATCGCCTGGTCGAGCGGCAGAATGTCGCTGAGCGCGAAATAGGCCACCTGCATGATCGTGTTGATGCGGGCGCCCATGCCGGTTTCCTTGGCGATCCGGTAGGCGTCGATCACGTAGAATTTCAGCTTCTTCGCGATGATGAGCTCCTGGGTCTCGTGCGAGAGATGATCCCATGCGGTGTCCGCGCTGTGCGGCGTGTTCAGAAGGAAGATCGCCCCCTCCCGCGCGGTTTCAAGGACCGGCTGCTGTTCGAGCAGGTGGTATTGGTGGCACCCGACAAAATCCGCCGTGGTGATCAGATAAGGTGCGTGGATCGGCTCTTTTCCGAACCGCAGATGCGAGACCGTGACCGCGCCGGCCTTCTTGGAATCGTAAACAAAATACGCCTGCGCGTGGAGCCCGAGCTTCTTGGCGATGATCTTGATTGTGTTTTTGTTCGCGCCGACCGTGCCGTCGGAGCCGAGCCCGAAGAAGACCGCCTGGCTGAACGTCTGGCCCGGCAGGTTGAACGTCGGATCGTAGCGGAGCGAGAGCCCGCTGACATCGTCTTCGATTCCGATCGTGAACTCCTCGCGGGGCGTCTCCGCCTGCATGTCAGCATAGATCGCCACCGCCATGGCCGGCGTGAATTCCTTCGAGGCGAGACCGAAGCGGCCCGCGTTGACTTTGGGAAGATCTTTCCAGCGCGAGTGGCCTTTGGCGCGCATGGTCGAGGACACATCCAAGAAGAGCGGCTCGCCGGGTGCGCCCGGCTCTTTGGTCCGGTCCAAGACGGTGATCTGCTTCACCGTGGCCGGCAGGGCATTCAGGAACGCCCAGGCGTCGAACGGGCGGTAGAGGCGGACCTGGAGAACCCCCGTCCGCTGGCCGGTGCTGTTGAGGTGCCGGGAGGTTTCCAGCAGCGTTTCGGCGCCGGACCCCATCACCACCACCACGCGGTCCGCTTCCGGGTCGCCGGAGTAGTCGAACAGGTGATACGTGCGGCCGGTCAGCGAGGCAAAACGGAACATCGCCTCCTGCACGATCCCGGGCAGGGCCGCGTAGAACGGGTTCGCCGCCTCGCGGGCCTGGAAAAACGAGTCCGGGTTCTGGGCGGTTCCGCGGATGCTCGGGTGATCCGGCGTCATTGCCCGTTTGGCATGGGCCTGGATCGCGCCCTCGTCGAGCATGGCGCGGAGCGTGTCGTCGGAGAGCAGTTCCAGATCGTTGATCTCGTGTGAAGTGCGGAACCCGTCGAAGAAATGCAGAAACGGGACGCGCGATGGGAGGGTGGCCGCGTGGGCGATGCAGGCGAAATCGTGGGCCTCCTGCACGCTGGCCGAGGACAGCAGCGCAAACCCGGTTTGACGCACGGCCATCACATCCGAGTGGTCGCCGAAAATCGAGAGCGCATGGGTGGCCAGCGAGCGGGCGGTCACGTGCATGCAGAACGGGATCAACTGCCCGGCCAGCTTATACATGATCGGGATCATGAGCAGCAGCCCCTGCGAGGCGGTGAACGTCGTGGCGAGCGACCCGCCCTGCAACATGCCGTGGATGGTCCCTGCCGCGCCCGCCTCGGACTGCATTTCCACGATTTTCGGGACATGGCCCCAGAGGTTGCCCTGCCCCTTGGACGCCCATTCGTCGGAGAGTTCGCCCATCGGGGTCGAAGGCGTGATCGGGTAGAGCGCGATCGTTTCGCTGAGCCGGTAGGCGACATTTGCCGCGGCTTCGTTTCCGTCCATGCTCCGTCTTGCTGCCCCGTTTTGTGTCTGCATAGAAGTATAAGTTATGCTAATACATAGGCCTGTAAAGAGAAAAATTGGTAATGGATGCCGATCCCGGATTCTTGCGGAAAAGAAAATGAAGCGACGGGTGGGCGCTGAAAAGTGGCACAGGCTTTCCAGCCTGTGAACCGGTTCAAACACAGGCTGGAAAGCCTGTGTCACACTTTCGGGTGCCGCGCGATGGCATGGATTGGGATCGTCTCCGTTTTCCCGCTGGCGGACGGGCGTTCGCGCTGATCTAATCGGCGGCATGCTTGAGGTGACCGTGCTGGCCAGCGGGAGTTCGGGGAACGCGTTGTTGGTGCGTTCCGGGGACTGTTGCGTGCTGGTGGATGCGGGCCTGAGCGCACGCCGGCTTGGCGACTGCCTGGAAGCGTGCGGGGTCGCTCCGGAATCGCTTTCCGGCATTCTGCTCACCCACGAGCACGGCGACCACACGAAGGGCCTGAAGGTGTTCGTCGCGAAGCACCGGGTGCCGGTATTCGCCAACCCGCTCACCGCCGACCATCTCAAACGGGCGGGAGTCGGGGCGCGCTGGAATTTGTTTTCGAGCGGATCGGGATTCGCGCTGGGGAGCATTGAGGTGCTGCCTTTTTCGGTCCCGCACGACGCCGCCGATCCGGTCGGATTTGTTCTGCGGTCCGACGGGACAGGGTTCGCGGTGCTCACCGACCTGGGCTACGCCACCCGCCAGGTCGTGGAATCGGTCCGTGGGGTGCACGCACTCCTGATCGAGACCAACCACGACGAAGCGCTGCTGCAAAACGACACCAGGCGCCCGTGGTCGGTGAAGCAGAGGATCCTGTCCCGCCACGGCCATCTTTCCAATTCCGCCGCCGCCGAGATCGTGGCCGAGGTGGCCACCGATGCGCTCCGCCACGTGCTGCTCGGGCATTTGAGCCGGGACTGCAATTCCCCCGAGCTGGCGGTGATGGCCGTGGGTTCGCGCCTCGAGGCCGGTGGCCGTCAAGCGGTCCAGGTCCGGTGTGCTCGGGCGGACGAAGAAGCTCCGATGCTCAGGCTTGTGGTTTGAGCCCGGATTCGGCGATTGAGAAATTCTTTCAGAATTCCTCTACAAGAATCGCCGTTTTCGGTTTGAGATCGCCGTCGCCGAAGAGCTGCCTGTAACCCTGGCCCCAGATCAGATACGCGAGAGGCATGCTGGCGAGCATCCCCACACAGCACACGAACACGCCGACCGCGGCGACCAGACCGACTAGGACCATCAGCCCGAATGCCCGCAACCACTGGCGGTGGACGGTTTTCAAGCTGGTCACGATCGCCTCCCAGAAGCCGATTTGCTTGTCCACGATCAGCGGGAACACGAAGGCGATCCCGACCGAGAGATAGAGGAGCGGGACCAGCAGTATTACGCCGGATACAATGGCTGGCACGGGAGATTTCATCGAGGCCGCGAGAAAAGCTCCAGGAACCACGACAACGAGGGCCATCACGAAAACCGCCACGAAATAGACCAGCATGGCCAGCAGGATCTGGACCCAAGCCGAGCCGCGGAAGCCGGCAAAAACATTGTCGATCTTCGCCTTGCCGGTCCTCATGGTCTCGATGAAAAAAACCATGAACCCCGCCGAAAGGATCGAGGAGACCCCGGTTGCCAAGACGTAGAAGAAAAGGAACACGACGCCCGCCCCGATCATCATCCCGACCTGCGCATGGGATCCGTGGGCGGTGAATCGCCCGAGCACGCTCTGTGCGATCTGCATCGGGATTTGCACGACGCCCGAGATCGCGAACAAGATCAGGGTCGCCACCACGCACAGCCCCCAGTTCACTTTGAAGCATTCCCACGCCTTGTTCAGGCACTCGTCGAAGCGGATTTCTCCGGGCGTCTGAAAATCGGCCGGGGTGCTTTCGAGGGCGGGCCGCGCGGTATGGACCGCAGGGATCACGGCCCCGGGAGGAGGCAGGCCGGCGAAGCTGGAAAGCGGCTGCCAGGTTTCCATCCCGTCCTTCCAGGCGAGATCTGTCGGGAAAAACTGGCCGCTCTGCAGCCCGTTTGAGATTTCCTGTTCGGTGAACTGCCCGAGACTCTGGCGATCGCGGTTGACAAAGATCGTGGCCATGCCCGACATGCCTACACGATCCCCGCCGCGGCGGTCAAACTTTTCCCCGGCTTTCCCGGTTGCCGGAACGGAGTTGGGCGAGTTGCAGAAAATCGCCCGCATCGGCCATCCCGCGCCCGTCGCCGTGCCGGCCGGGCGGTCAGTCCGTCACGATCAGCGCGCGGTTTTTCCAAAGATACGCGATCCCCGAATAGACGGTGAGGATCACGGTGACGGCGATCAGGCCGGGCCGGCCGTATGCCCATGCGATCGGGATCCAGCCCGCGGAGGACCATTCGCCTGCGGCGAGCAGAAGCAGAAAAAAGATGATCGCGATCATCTGCCAGGCGGTCTTGTGTTTTCCCAGGCGGTCCGCGGGAATCACGATCCCTTTCGAGGCGGCGAGCGAGCGCAGGCCGGTGATGAGAAACTCGCGGCTGACGATCACGATCACCGCCCACGCCGGAAACTTCCCGATGGCGCAAAGGCTGATAAATGCGGAGGCCGTGAGGATTTTGTCGGCGAGCGGGTCCATGAGTTTGCCGAAGTCGGTGATCAGGCCTTGTTTTCTCGCGAGGACGCCATCGAGGTAGTCGGTCAGGGTCGCGGCAAGGAAGACGAGCAGCGCGACCGAGAAGCGGCCGGGAAAATCGACCACAAAACAAAGCACGAAAGCCGCGGCCAGCCACAACCGCGAGACGGTGAGTTTGTTCGGAAGGTTCATCGCATGATTCTTGAAAAGAATGCGGTTGCAAGACCCGCATGCCAGAAGCCATACGATGCCCGCCTTGCCCCCGCAAAACCATAAAAATCCACGATCAGTTGCCCCGGTATCGGTTGATCGTGGAAAACCGCCGAAGCGCCGGCGGGAGTTGGTATCAGGACACCCGCGGTTCGCCCTCGCGCAGGGTTTTGCGGTCGAGGTGATCGAAGTGGGCGTGGGTCACCAGCACGACATCGATGGCGGGAAGATCATGGATCTCCAGCCCCGGCTGCCGGATGCGCTTGATGACTTTCAGCCACTTCGCCCAGTTCGGGTCGATCAGGATGCTCTGCTTAGGGGTCTGGATAAGAAGCGACGCGTGCCGGTTCCGCCTCATGCAAGGTGCTATCGATCCCGCCGCCGACCCGTCGAAGCACGATCTTTCGATCTTTGCGTGCGACCTGCTCGCGAAGCTCGACGCCACGATCATTCGCGTCACCGACGGTTACGAATCGTTCCGGTTCAGCGATATCGCCCAGGCGCTTTACGATTTTACCTGGGGGGATTTTTGCGACCGCTTCATCGAGGCGGCGAAAGCGGATTTCGATTCGCCGCGCCGGGCCGGGACGCTGGCCGCCATGGATTTCACGATCGGGCGAGTCCTCAAGCTCCTGCATCCTTACACGCCGTTCATCACGGAGGAACTCTGGACCGGGCTCGGGTTCGGCGCGCAGAGCCTGATGGAAACCCCTTGGCCGGTGCCCTGCAGCGCAGCGCGGAGCCCCGCGCCGACGCCGTCTATTCCGCAGTTTCCCAAGCCCGCAACCTGCGCGCGGCCTACAACATTCCCTCGAATAAACGTCTCGCCTGGCAGCTCGCTCCTGCGGTCGGCTGGGTGATCGACGTGATCCCGGCGCTCGCGCTCTTCCTGCACGCAGAATCGCTCGCGCTCTGCGAAGATGCCCGCGCCGGATTCGCCGCCTGCCCGACCGACATCGGTATCCTCTACCTTCCGCTCGAAGGGGTCGTGGACGCGGCAAACCGAACGCCAGCGCCAGCAGGACTGGCTCTCCCGCCTCGCCGAACTCAAGGCCGCCATCCGCGCCCTCGGCTGACGCGGCCTTCCCCCACAGTTCAACACGAAAAAGGGCAAAGATATTTGACTATGCCCTTTTCCTGATAAGAGTTGTTGGGAAGAAGGCCGTGTGCCATGTTCCGCCAAGCCTTGAGATGGACGATGTTTTCCAAGAACTGGTGGATGGATTTTACGCGGATGTCTATCGCTTCGCGCTCTCATTGGCGCGCAATCCGGATGATGCCTGCGATCTCACACAGCAGGTCTATGCCAACACAGCGGGGCGGATCCACCAACTGCGGGATCGAACGAAGGCAAAAAGCTGGCTCTTCACCGCGCTTTATCGGGAATTTCTGAAATCCAAAGCCCGGGAAAAACGCCAGCCGCTCGCGGAGGAGGAGGAGATCGCAAAGCTGGAAGCCCCCGCTGACGGGGGGGAGCAGATGGTCTCGCACGCGGAACTCCGCGACGCTTTGCTCAGACTTGAGGAACCCCATCGGGTGATCCTCACGCTCTTTTACATGGACCAGATCTCCTACAAGGAAATCGCGGCGATCCTGGATATCCCGATCGGCACGGTCATGTCGCGGCTCGCTCGCGCGAAAGATGCGCTGCGGGCATTGATAAATCCCGGGAATATAAACCGTTCCGGCGGATCAGATAGAAAGAATCAACGATGACACACGACGAAGCCAAACTGCCGCTCGGGCTCTTTCGACCGGATCAAGACGATCCGGCGGATCCGCTTTTCTCAGAGGCGTTGGCTCAGATGGAATCCAACCAGGATCTGGCCTCCTGGTTTGCTCGGGAGAAATCTCTCGATCAAGAGATGCGGAGCGCCGTCAAGGAAATGATGCCGCCTTCCAGCCTGCGCGACTCGCTTCTTGCAAAAAACAAGATCATTCAGCCCTCAATCTTCTCACAGAGCCGTTGGATGGCACCCGCGCTGGCGATTGCTGCCGCCTTGATTTTGCTCGTTGTGATGAGTGCCTTGATCAGGCCTCATGCGCCGGGAGTTGACCCGGTCATCGCCGCTCTCACGCAAAAAATTCCCGCCCTCACCGACGCTCACAACCACGCGAAGGCCACCTCCGGGGATTTTGCGCCGCTCAGATCCTGGCTCGCGGAACACGGCGGAGCCTCGGACTTTCAGATTCCAAAAAGTTTGCAAAATGTCGGGGGCGTTGCGTGCGAGGTCACGGAAGTCGAAGGTCGCAAAGTCACGATTCTTTGCTTCGACGTCGAAACCGGGCGTCACCCGCATCTTTATGTCGTGGAAACCCCCGGATCCCAGCCCGATCCGGCGGCCGGGCCGGTCTTCACCGAGATCGATGGAGTGGCGGTCGCAAGCTGGCAGGAAAACGGGAAGACGTATTTTCTCGCGGAGCGCGGGTCGATGGAGTCGGTCCGCAATCTTCTCTGATATCCCGGGAATAAAATTCCCATCCGCCGCTCTGGATAGCGTATGAATCCATCACTCATCCACCGCGTTGCGTCTCTTTACCGTGTTTACGAAAACATCCTCTTTTCCTGCCGGGATATTCTTCTTCTGGCCATCCGGCTCGTCTGGGGCATCCAGCTCATGCAGACAGGATGGGGGAAATTCCACAATCTGGCGAAGGTCACGGGGTTTTTCACGGAACTCGGAATTCCATTTCCCGGATTAAATGCCCCGTTTGTCGCCGGGGTCGAGACGTTCTGCGGCCTGTTTCTCGCGGTTGGTCTTTTCGGACGCCTCACGCCGCTGCCGATTATTGCCACGCTGGTGGTGGCTTACGCGACCTCCGAGCAGGAGGCCCTCAAGGCACTGATTTCCGGAAACCCCGATCCCTTCTTTGCGGCGGCTCCGTTTCTATTTCTCTTCGCCGCGATCATCATCTGGGTCTTCGGGCCCGGACGGATCTCGCTCGATGCGCTCGTGGGAAAATTGACCGGGCAAAAACTATTTTCCACATCCGGGGAATAAATGTTTTTGATCTGGATCATACTTTGCGAAGGCCGATTGACCTTCGAACTTAAAACCACAACAAAAAGAAAATGAAAACCACAACAAAAACACTGATCGCAACAGCAGCCATCGCCGGAATCCTCGGGGCATCCCAGGCTTTCGCGGCTGCCACGGGAACCAACGCCAACGCCGGAATGAAAGTCACGGCGATGGAAGACAAGGGCACGCACTCCTGCAAAGGCCAGAACAGTTGCAAAGGCCAGGGCGGATGCAAGTCCGACAGCAACAGTTGCAAGGGCAAAAACTCCTGCAAAGGAAAAGGCGGCTGCGCCACCGACGGATCCAAACAATAACCCGGTCGTTTCGCATGGGTGGGGGGCTGATGCCTCCCGCCCATCGCGGACCCGGCCAGTCTTCGATGCCCGCCAATTCATTCAACGGACACACGGATTACGGAATCGGAATCGGGCTCCGCGTCCCCCACTACCGGCATATTCTCGAAAAAAAGCCGGTGGTTGATTGGTTTGAAATCATTTCCGAAAATTTTCTCGTGGACGGGGGCCGTCCGCTCGAGGTCCTCGACTCGATCCTCGAACAATACCGGGTCGTCCAGCACGGAGTGGCGACCTACTTTGGATCGCCCGAACCTCTGAACCGCAGCCACCTGCGCAAGCTCAAGCGCCTGGTCAAGCGCACCGGCACCCCTTGGCTTTCCGATCATCTTTGCTGGGGGAGCGTTGATGGACGCTACACGCACGACTTGCTGCCGATGCCGTATACATTCGAAGCGGCCGAGCACACCGCGCGGAAAATCCGCGAGGCCCGAGACTTTCTTGAAGTCCCGATCTGCGTCGAAAATGTCAGCAGCTACGCGGAGTTTCACATCTCCGAAATGACCGAGTGGGAATTTTTGTCCGAGGTCAGCGAGAGGGCCGACTGCGGAATTCTGCTGGATGTGAACAACATTTACGTCTCGTCGCAAAACCACGGATTTCGCGCCGCCGACTACCTCGAGAACATCCCGCATCACCGGGTCGGACAGATCCACATCGCCGGCCATTCAAAATTCGAACGCTTCATTCTCGACACGCACGACCATCCGGTCCTCGATCCGGTTTGGAAACTTTACGACCGGGCCATCCAATTGACCGGACACACGGCGACCCTCCTCGAATGGGACGATCGCATTCCCTCGTTTGACGAAGTCCATGATGAAGCCCTCAAAGCAAGTGCCTACCTCAAAAAAAAGCCCCGTGCCCCGGCCGCCTGAGCCGTTGCCGCGATTTGACGCGGTTCAGCGCCGCATGGCGTCCGCCATCATGCGACGCCTCACGCCCGACGAGCGGATGCAGGCGCTGGACGCCGACGGACGCCCAACGGAGGAGACGGTTGGGGAGTTTATCACGCCGAACGACCGGCTGACATCGCTGGAACGCCTGGAAATCTACAACCGCCAGTATTGGTTCCGGCTCATCGACTGTCTGGTGGAAGACTTTCCGGGGCTGCGGGCTGTGCTGGGAGACGGAAAATTTTATCCGCTCATCGTCAGTTATATCGAAACCCACCCCTCCTCCTCACCGCTGCTTGGCGACCTCGGGAAACATCTCCCGGAATTCATCCGGACCAACCGTTCGCAGACAGCTCCGCATACAAAGATTGCTGAAGACGTGGCGCGCTTGGAGTGGGCGCAGATCGTCGCATTCGACAGGGGGTCATTGCCCCCGCTGAACCCCGCACGCATTGCCGGGATGCCTCCCGACAAACTTCGTTTCAAACTCCAGCCCTTCATCACCCTGCTTGATCTTGCCTATCCGGTGGATACGCTTGTTCTCCGGCTTTTGAAAAAAGACAGATCCCTGCGCAGCGAAGCCAGCAACGCCGTCGGTGAAACGCACACGCAGCGGAAGTCGGCTTTGGCCGGGAGAATTTCCCGCTCCCGGACGAGGCTTCTCGTGCATCGCCACGAGAACAGCGTTTTTTTCAAGCCGCTCAACGCCGCACAATTATTTCTGTTGGAAAAACTCTCCGGCGGTCTGCCCCTTTCCGATGCCTGCTGCGAGCTGGCCGGAGTATTTCCCGGGACGAAAGCCGCGGATGTTCAGGCCTGGTTCTCGAACTGGACCCATCTCGGGTTTTTCGCCCGGCGCTGGGGGTCGCCGCGAAGTCCGGCAATTTTCAAGTGATGGTCGGGGAAATCAAAACACCCGCGGTTCGCCTTCGCGCAGGAGGCAGATCCGGTCGGCCAGCCCGAGCGATGTCGCGTGCCGCATGAGCCGCTGGGGCGGTTCGTGGAGCGGCTCGTAGCTGAGGCGGAACGTCCCGAAATGCATCGGCACCATCGTCTTCGCGTTCAGCTCGACAAAGGCTTTCAATGCCTGCTCGGGATTCATGTGGACATCGCGCTTCGTGGGCGCGTCGTAGGCGCCGATCGGCAGCAGCGCGATCTCCACCGGCAGCCGCTCGCCGATTTCCTTGAAGCCGTCGAAATAGGCGCTGTCCCCACAGTGGAAAACCGAGCGGCCGCCATACTGGATCAGGAATCCGCCGAACCCCCTGTGGTTGTCGTGCAGGACCCGAGCCCCCCAGTGCCGGGCGGGCGTGAGCGTGATTTTCAGCGAGCCCAGCTCATAGGTTTCCCAGCACCGCAACTCCTGAACATGGTGGAATCCGAGACCGTGGACGAGGCTGCCCACATGCTCGGGGACAACAATCGGCTGGTCGGTGGCGACCGCGCGCAAGGTTTTGCGGTCGAGGTGGTCGAAGTGGGCGTGGGTCACCAGCACGACATCGATCGCGGGAAGATCATGGATCTCCAGCCCCGGCTGCCGGATGCGCTTGATGACTTTCAGCCACTTCGCCCAGTTCGGGTCGATCAGGATGCTCTGCTTCGGGGTCTGGATGAGAAACGACGCGTGCCCGATCCAGGTGATGCAGATTTCGCCGGTTTTGAGCTTGGGAAAGACGGGCTTGAGCTTTTGCCCGTGGCGCTTGGTGAAGAACGACGGGATCACGACCTCCGCCAAAAAATTCCGTTTGTGCCACCCCTTCCCGAGCTTCATGTCCACATGGTGCTCGGGCTGCTTGTGCTTTCTTGGAATCAGGCGGCGGACCATGGTTTTACTCCGGGCGGGCCACGAGGTCGTAAACCTGGGAACCGATAACTGTTGCGTTCACGAATGTCCCCGGCTCGCGCGGCTCGGTGAGGATGACCCGGCAATCCACATCGGGCGCGTCGTGCTCGGTGCGGCCGAGGTTCGGCTGCTCGACCAGCACCTTCAACAGTTTTCCGGTGGCCGCCTCAGCAGATTCGAGCGCGATTTTCTGCTGGAGCTTCATCGCCTCGCGGTGGCGGCGGTTCTTGATGCGGCTGGGGACCTGCCCGTCCATTTTTGCGGCGCGCGAGCCTTCCTCCTGCGAGTAGTTGAAGACGCCGAGGCGCTCGAATTTTGTCTGCTCGATAAATTCGAGCAGCGACTCGAAATGCTCTTCGGTTTCGCCGGGGAAGCCGACGATGAACGTGGTCCTCAGCCCGAGGCCGGGAATCCCCGCGCGGAGCCGGGCGATGACGTCCTCGATATGGCCGCGCGACGTCTCGCGCCGCATCGCTTTCAACATCTCCGGGTGGATGTGCTGGAGCGGCATGTCCACGTAGCGCGCGACCTTGGGGCTCCGCGCGATGGCCGCGATCAGCTCGTCGCTCCAATGCGCGGGGTGCGTGTAGAGCAAGCGGACCCAAAATTCTCCGGCGATCCCGGCCAGTTCGTCGAGGAGGTGCACAAGCGAGGGGCCGCGTGCGGAATCCACCGGCTGGCGAGGCCCGGGTTTCTCCTGCCACAGGTCCATGCCGAAATACGTGGTGTCCTGGCTGATGAGGTTGATCTCCTTGACCCCGTCGGCGACGAGCTGCCGGATCTCCCGCGCGACCGAATCCACCGTGCGGCTGCGGTGGCGTCCGCGCATTTGCGGGATCACGCAGAAACTGCACGGGTGGTTGCAGCCCTCGGCGATTTTGACGTAGGCCGTATGGCGCGGAGTCAGACGAAACCGAGGCGTCGAGTAGTCGGGGATGTAGCGCGATTTCGGCGTCACGAGGTTCAGAACGCCACCGTCATCTTTCAGGATTTCGCGGAAAATTTTTCCTGCATCCGCGACCTGGTCGAGCCCGATAAAGGCATCAACTTCGGGGATATCCCGCGCGAGCTCGGCAGAAAACCGCTGGGACATGCACCCGCTCACGACGAGCTTCTGCCCCGGCCGCGCGCGCAACCCGCGCAGGCGGTGGGACTCGAGGATGGCATCGACGGACTCCTGCTTCGCCGAGTCGATGAACCCGCACGTGTTCACGACGAGGACGTCCGCTTCGTCCGGATCGGATGTGATTTCAAACCCCTCGTCGCGCGCACCGCCGAGCATGACCTCCGCATCGACGAGGTTTTTTGCGCAGCCGAGACTGATCATGCCGACTTTGTAGCTCATGGTGGCGCTCAGGGCGCGATAGACGGGGCCGGGGTTGCGGGCGCGCTGTCAACCGGGGAGTCCACAGGTATTGCGCGCATCGTGGGGAGAGAACCCTCGACGGTGGCAGGTTCTGGCGAAGGCTGCGGGACCGGGGTCGGCGTCTCGACGACTAAGGGTTTCCCGGTAACGGCGGCCGACCCCGCCACGCGCTTGATTTTTTTGATCGTGAAGCTCGCGAAAATCCCGGCCGCCGCCACGAGGAGGACAAGGCCTACGACGAGGATGATCCTGAAAAGATTCGGGCGCCCGGGCCGGACGGGAACCGCCGGAGACAAGGGGACGCGGGACAGCGAGTTGATGTATTGAAACCCGCCCCCGGCGGCTCCGGCACGGTCGGGCAGAAGCGGCCGGATTTCGTCCGCAGAAATCCCGAGGTATTCCGCGTAGTCGAGCAGGAAGAGCCGCGAATACGTCGGGTGCGCGAAGCCCGAAAAATCGTCCGCCTCGATTTCGCGGAGCCGCTGGACGCGGATGCGCGTGTCTTTTGCGGCCTTCTCGAGCGAGATGCCGGCCTTGATCCTTGCCCCGCCCAACCGGGCCCCCACAAAAAAGTCTGGTGTGTCCATTTTAATATTCTTCGTTCAGATCCACGAGGATCTCGCGGTCTTTCGCGCCATCCTTCGGGCCGACAATGCCACGTTGTTCCAAAATATCCATCACGCGCGCGGCCCGCGTGTAGCCGAGCTTGAGCCGCCGCTGGAGCATCGACGTCGATGCCCGGTTTTCCTGCCGGACGACCTCGAGGCATTTCGTGACCAGCTCCTCGTCGTCGTCGCTGACCTCTTCCTCGGGGATCGCCGTGCTGGTCATCTTCTCGTGGATGCCGGCATCAAATTTCGGCTCGGCCTGGCCCGCGACGAATTCCACGATCCGGTGGATCTCTTCCTCGGTGACAAGGACGCCCTGGGCCCGAGTGTATTTCGAGGTCCCCGGCGGCAGGTAGAGCATGTCCCCCTGCCCGAGAAGCTTCTCGGCGCCGTTCTCGTCGAGGATCACGCGGCTGTCGATCTTCGAGGCCACCTGAAATGCGATCCGGCTCGGGATGTTCGCCTTGATGATCCCGGTCACCACGTCGGCGCGCGGCGTCTGGGTGGCGACGATCATGTGGATCCCGGCGGCGCGGGCCATCTGCGTGATGCGGGCGATCGCGCTCTCGACATCCGCCGGGGCCGTCTGCATCAGGTCGGCCAGCTCGTCGATGATGACGACGATGAACGGCATGCGGTCCGGCACGATGAGGTCGTCCGCGCGGGGAACCCGGATCGGAGGCAATTCCTCGTCGGGCAATTCCTCGTCCGCGCCTTCGGGCTCGGCAAGAGGCTCCGGCTCGGCGGCGGCTTTTTCCTCGTCGAGTTCGGCCTGGGATTTCGGGAGCGGGCGGTCGTTGAACGCCGTGATGTTTTTGAGCCCGCATTTGGCGAAGATCCGGTAGCGCAACTCCATCTCATCGACCAGCCAACGGAGCGCGAGCAGAACTTTTTTCGGGTCGGTGACGACCGGGGTGATGAGGTGGGGCAGCTTGTTGTAGATCTGCATCTCGACCACTTTCGGGTCGATCATGATGAAGCGGAGCTGCTCGGGAGAATACCGGAAAAGCAGGCTCGCGATGATCGAGTTGATGCAGACGCTTTTGCCGCTTCCCGTGGTTCCGGCCACGAGGCAGTGCGGCATCTTCGCGAGATCCCCGATGATCGTGTGCCCGTAAACATCCATCCCCAAGGCGAGCGGAAGCTTCGAGGCACTTTCCCGCCAGGCGTCTTTTTCGAACAGCTCGCGGAGGGTGACCTTCACTTTTTTCGAGTTCGCGATCTCGATTCCCACGGTGTCTTTGCCCGGAATCGGCGCGAGGATGTTGATTCGCTCGGCGCAGGTGGCGCGGGCGATGTCTCTCTCTAAGGAGACGATTTTGTCCACCCGCACACCGATATCCGGATAAACCTCGTAGCGGGTGATCGTCGGGCCTTTAGTGATCGTCCCCGGCGTGGCCTTGATCCCGAACTGCGCGAGCGTCTCGATGATCAGCCCCTGGATCATCAGCAGCTCGTCGCGGTCCAGCGGGGTGCGCTCGCTGTCGTCGTGCAGGTCCAGCAAGTCCAGCCCCGGCAGGGTGTAATTTTCGAGGTGAACATCTTCGAGGCCGGGCTTGAATGACTCGTCTTTTCCGGCGCGGATCTCGGCCAGCTTCGGTTTTTTCGATGGTGGCGACGGCGCCGTGGCATCGATGATCTCCGGCTCGATCTCCGGAAGCAACGGCGCGGGCTCAGGCACCGCCTCCGGGGTCTGCTTCTTGAGCTTTTTCTCGAGCTTCTGCGCTTTTTTCTCGAGGAGCTTCCTCTCCTCTTCGACCCGGCGATCATGGTCGAGCCGGTGCAGCCGCTCCAGCTTCCTAGCCTCCAGCCAATGCAGGAACGATCCCCATGCCGACCGGATGTCCCGGACCGGATGGCTCGATATCGCAAAGACCAGGCTCATCAAATAGATGATGATCAAAATCGCGGCGGCCGCCGGCCCGAACGGCTTCAGGATCGCGTTCTTTCCCAGATTCAGCCCGATCCACCCTCCGGGCCCCGCGATCCCGATATATTCTTTCCAGCTCTGCAGCACCCATGGCTGAATTTGAAAAAGACAAGCCGCGAGGATCACCATCAGCGCCCCCCACCCGGCCTTGTCCTTGAGCGAATAATTCGGCACGAGCCACTTTGCCAGCCCGTAGCCAGCGAGCCCGACCGCCAGCAGATATCCGGCGGCGCCGAATAGAAACAAAACGTGCCCCGCCACCAGCGCCCCGAAGAGCCCCCCCATGTTGTGCGTCACCGACGTCGTGGAGCCCTTCGTGTAGATCAGCCCCGCCCACTTGAGCGGGATATCCCCCGGCGAATACGTCAGCAGCGACACAAACAAATACGCGCCCAAGCACACCAGAACGAGTCCGATGAAGAAATTTTCCGCCCGGTGATTGCGCGATCGGTTTGCCATGAAACATCTGAGATTCCCGCATTTCGAAGCCCGACGCAAGCGTGCAACTCCCGCCCCATCCCTCGCGGAAGTTCGAGCCTGGTCGGGAACAAAGGCTTCCGGCGGTTCCTGAAAACCGAGTGGGGCAGCCGCTTTGCCACCGATGAAAAGCTGGTCGTCACCGACGAACGCTAGGACGGAATCTTCGTGCTGCGCACCGACACCGTCCCACGCAACGTCCCTCGTCTGATATCGCTGGCTGGCATTGGCGGGTGAATCGCAGGGATTGGGAGCGAAGGCACACGGCCCGCTCTTCTGCCAGCAGGCCCTCTGCCCGAGCGGTGGAACGTCAAATTGGTGTTCATCGAAACTCCTGACGGCCAGCGATTAGCTGGACGAGCCCGTCGGATTATTTTTCTGGTTCAAGGAAATGCGGTTCATTTGGCGGTTCTTGGCCTGTCGAAACAAGTGGCACTGTGGATGCATAAAACTGTCCATTGCCGTCCTTCTTGACTGAAAGGTAACCCTTCTTGTAATTGGGATAGCCGCCAATGTTGTGGATCGCAGTGTGAATGTCCCGCATCGTGCCGATACTGGTCACGAATATCGTATCCGTTGAGTCGGATCTGGATATGTTAGCAATTCTCATGCTCGTGCTTGTCTTAGGGACAGCAGGAATAATACCGTGCTGCTGCAAATAGGAGAGATACGCTATCCCGGAAGTAATGCCCAGGTCGCGGGGATATATTGAGGCGAGCCCCTTGGACTCACGATCAGAATCGGCTTCAAGAACTGCAAACGCCAAAGTCCGCGCATCCTCGAATAACTTCATTGTATGATCGCGCTCGCCCAAGATTCTCACGGTCATTATCTCGTCCCATATGAACGGCACGCAGACCAATGCGACTAAACCGATGAGGGCAATAAGAAAGGGGCGGCGCATTTTGCTATTCCGAACGTCCCTCGTCAGGTATCGCTGGCTGACGTGGCGGGTGGATCGCAAAGATCGGGAGCGAAGGCACTCGGCCTGCTCTGCTGTCAGCAGGCCCTGTGCCTGAGCGATGGAACGTCAAACCGGTGTTCATCGAAACACCCCACGGGTCAGCGATTAGCTGGACGAGCTTGTGTGCGCCCAGCATGGGCGCGTTGTAAATGGGGTGAGAGTCCTCTGTGAAAGAACCAAAACATGAAAGCATGAACTAGTTGAGGCCAACTCCGGGAGGGTAACCGACCGGGGGGAGGAAGGCTAGACGAAACCTGCAAGCTGATGAACAAGAATCACATAAAAGGCCGACACGATGGGGCGAGCTGGCACGACACAGCGAAGCCCAAAGGTTCAGTCGTGGAGGTAAATGTGGCGGTTGTGCAGGGAAGCAACGCGTTCTTACCTGGGGAGATCCTCGCGGGGAGACCCGCGAGGAAGTCAGCAGAGGCCGTAGTAATGGACAACGAGCCGGGGGCCGCAATGGCCCGTATAAACTCGAAACCGGAAGACTCGATGACATGAAGGGCCGAACCGAACAGGAGGGTTCCGACCCCGCAAAGGACATGCGAGCCGATACCGCCAGTTGGCGGGGCGAGCGTGAGAGCCGAAGCGGCGGGAAGCATGGGGACCCTCAGGCAGAAAACATGATGGAGCGGATTCTCGCTCCGGGGAACCTTGCCGCCGCTTGGAAACGGGTGAAGGCCAACAAAGGGGCTCCGGGGATCGACGGGATGACAGTGGAAGACTTTCCGGCATTCTGTCGGAAACACTGGCTGAGGATCAGCGCAGCGATCAAGGAAGGGGAATACCGCCCGGCGGCAGTGCGCCGGGTGTTCATTCCAAAGCCCGACGGGACACAGCGCCCGCTCGGGGTGCCGACGGTGCTGGATCGGGTGATCCAGCAGGCGGTGGCGCAGGTGCTGGGACCGCTCTTCGAGAGCGGGTTCAGCGAGCAGAGCTACGGTTTCCGCGAAGGCCGCAACGCCCATCAGGCGGTGCGCCAAGTGGAGGCCGGATGGAAGGAAGGACGCCGCCACGCAGTGGACTGCGACCTCAAAAGCTTCTTCGACACGGTCAACCACGACCGGCTGATGGGACAGCTCCGGGAAAAGATCAAGGACCACGGGGTTCTGGGTCTCATCCGCCGCTACCTGCAAGCCGGAGTGCTGATGCCCGACGGCACCTGCGAGGCCACGCCTCAAGGGGTGCCGCAGGGCGGGCCGCTGTCTCCGCTATTGGCTAATATCGTGCTCGATCCCTTGGATAAAGAACTCGAAGCGCGCGGGCACAAGTTCGCGCGCTACGCCGACGACTTTATCGTGATGGTCAAAAGCGCGAAGGCGGCCGAGCGGGTGATGGCAAGCCTGATCCGGTTCGCGGAGGACACGCTCAAACTGGTGGTCAACCGGGCCAAAAGCCAGTCCGCGCCGCTCAAGGCTTGCTCGTTTCTGGGATTCCAGATCGGAGTGCGCGGAAAGGTGGTGTGGACGGCCAAGGTCCAAGCACGCTTCAAGCAGCGGGTGAGGGAAATCACCCGCCGAAACCGAGGGCACCGGGTGCAGGACGTCATCGGCGAACTGCGGCTCTATGTCAACGGCTGGCTCAACTACTTCGGCATCAGCCACACCTACAAGGTGGTGCTGGAACTGGAGGAATGGCTGCGGAGAAGAGTGAGGTTGTATTACTGGAAGCAATGGAAGCAGGCCCGCACGCGAAGGCGAAACCTGATCAAGCTGGGTGCAGATCCGGCGGAAGTCAAATTAGCCTCGCGCAGTCGCAAAGGCTACTGGCGGATGAGCTCCAACCGCATCCTGCAACAAGCGCTCACCAACCATTGGCTGGAGGAACATGGAGCCCCTAATATGCGCACATTATGGATTAAGCTTCACTACGGGCCGAAAGCCCGTGTCTGATTGGAACCGCCCGGTGCGGACCCGCATGCCGGGTGGTGTGGGACCCGTGGCTGACTAATACTCAGTCACGGGGACCCGATTGGGTAATTATTTTTTGAACAAGTCACTGTGGGTCCCACTCCTTTCAAGATAGAGTGAATCATCATCCTTCCGGTAGATGAGCAACCAGTCTGGCTCAAGATGACAATCTCGCGACCCTTGACGGGAGCCAGTCAACGCGTGGTCGCGATGCCTTGCATCAAGCATCTCTCCGTTCGCAATCTGCCTGACGACTTCTTTCAGCTTTTGAATATCCTTGCCCCTCTTTTTTAGTTTTTTGAGGTCTTTCCTGAACTGACTGGTCTCAAAAATAGTTTTCACTTATCCCAGCTTTCAAAAAGCTCATCGACGCTGTTGAACGATGTCAGATTGATTCCCTTTTCGGAATCCTCAAGAGCCTTCCGGGTGGTGGCATTTGGAATAGCGACTTCGAACGGAAGCCCTTGCTTCAAAGTGATCTGCGTGTAAAAAATACGGATCGCTTCGGTAGGACTCAATCCCAGGCGATGGAGAATACTTTCTGCCTGTTCTTTGATTTCTGGCTGAATTCTGCTGTGGACTGCGGCGGTTTTCATTTGCGAACTGTGTTGCAAACGCCACACGGCGTCAAGTTTCTTTTTCCCAACGTCCCTCGTCAGGTATCGCTGGCTGGCGCGGCGGGTGGATCGAAGACATCGGGAGCGAAGGCACTCGGCCTGCTCTGCTCTTCGCAGGCCCTGTGCCTGAGCGGTGGAATGTCAAATCGGTGTTCATCGAAACTCCTGACGGGCCAGCGATTAACTGGACGAGTCTGTCGCATATTTTCTTTCGTGGTCCATTGGTGCGTGGAATGTCGCTTGCTCTTGGTTCGGTCTCGTTCGCATTATCAGTGGCTCTCTTGCAAAACTCCTGGAGCACCGCATGTATACAAGACTACGCGCCGACCGCGAGAATCTGGGTAACGCTCTCTGACCCAAATCCCCGATGGATCAGATGTATCTTTAGGGTCAGTGGTAACTAACTCAAATCTAGGTATCTCGCGATCTACGACAGTGGATACTCCTTGCATGACTTTCTGCTCGAGATCCCACGGTGAAAGCTGACCAAATGAACTTGGCATATGCCCATCGTGATCCTTCGCATAAGCCAAGAAAACAAGGGCGATGTCTCCTGCTTGATGCTTTCGATCAGATAGTTGAATACGGTCAAGCACGCTGAAATACATCCAAAATGCGATTGCAACGAACGCAGCACCGGTAATCGCTATTATCATCAGCTTTTTCATCTTTGTTCTGTGGGAGGATTCATGGTTTAGGGGAATAATCGCCGCTTCAAAATGGACTATCGCCGGAGGCATATATTTTCTGCGAACGTCCCTCGTCAGGTATCGCTGGGTGGCGCGGCGGATGGATCGCAGGCATAGGGAGCGAAGGCACTCGGCCTGCTCTTCTGCCAGCAGGCCATGTGCCTGAGCGGTGGAACGTCAAATTGGTGTTCATCGAAACTCCCCACGGGCCAGCGATTAACTGGACGAGCCCGTGTGCGCCCAGCATGGGCGCGTTGCAAATGGGGTGACCCTCCTTCGCCGAACTACGGCGGGGCGGGAAGTCCTCTGTGAAAGAACCAAAACATGAAAGCATGAAATAAACCACTAGTTGAGGCCAACTCCGGGAGGGTAACCGACCGGGGGGAGGAAGGCTAGACGAAACCTGCAAGCTGATGAACAAGAATCACATAAAAGGCCGCGATCAT
>Ga0118677_10005740_pt2 | contig 19896 bp, 17 predicted proteins | sample AliMusrvi5mmetaG_FD_86154 | JGI IMG/M metagenome (GOLD analysis project Ga0118677, IMG submission 86154)
GCCTGGTTCCGCTGGAAAGCCGCCCGCGGGTTCCGCTTCACGGCGATCTCGGCAGCGCCGTACCTGCCGTTCAACCGCTGCCTGGACGGATCGGAATACGCGGGCCCCAACGGCCCCGGAGAAGACGAGCCGTTGCCGCACGATGTCGGCCCGCGCAACTGGCCCAGGCTGCCGGGCGGCCACATGGTGTATTACCAGCGCGAAGAGAATTACGGAGCGCTGGGCCTGGTTGCGCTCGACGGCGATTTGCGCTGGCGTGGTGCGGGCACGCGACGGTTTATCGCCGAAAAGAGCACGGGCGAGACCGAGATTGCCGTAACGTTTCCGATGTGGGCCGGCACGGACACGGTGCTCGAAGCGCGCAAAGAGAACCGCCTGATGCGCCAGCCGGTGCTGGTGCAAGTGACGCCTGCTCCGGAAGGCCACGTGGACGTTCAGACGCCGGCTGCTCGCGAGGCGGCAGTGGAGGCGCGCCATGCGGTGGCGACCCCCTTTCGGCGTGAGGAATTGAGCCTCGACGGGCCATGGGAAATGGCCTTCGCCGAAAAGGGGGAGGGACCGCCGGCGTCCGGTTGGCGCACGGTGCAGGTGCCCGGAACCGCGCATACGCAGTGGCTCGATCCCGCGAAGATTTACTCGCATGACGCCGAATGGATCAGCGCGAAAGAGTGGTGGTACAAGCGCAAGTTCGAACTGCCCGCGAGCTTCCGCGGCCAGCGTCTGCGACTGCAATTCGACGCCACGGATTACTACGCCGACACGTTCGTAAACGGCGTCTCCGTGGGACGCCACGAGGGCTACATCGATCCCTACGAATATGACATCACGGCGCTGGCGCGCAGCGGTGAACCCAACGAAATCACGGTGCGCGTGTGGACGCCCGTCTCGTATTACTGGCGGCACCGCCCGTACACGATCAAGGGCGCATACGGCGCGGTCGATCAGAAGCCCGACGACATCACGGCGCTGGGAATCACGCGCGGCGTGCGCATTGTCGCGAGCCCCAGTGGCGTGATCCGCGACCTGGCAGTGGACACCACGCTCGAGGGCCCGCGGGCGAACGTCGCCGTGCAAGTGCAAGCGGAACTGCCAGTGGGCGAGGAGCGGCCCGGTTACGTGTGGGAACTCACGCTGTCACCGCGCAACTTCAGTTCGAGCGAGCGCTATCAGGTGCGCGCGCCCGCCACTGCGGACCCTTCTCGCCTGGTGATCGAGGTGGACAAGCCGCAGCTCTGGTGGACCTGGGACCACGGCAAGCCGAATCTTTACACGCTGGACGTGCGGCTGCTGGACGCGTCGGGGCGCGCCGTGGATGGCCGCTCGCTGGCCGTGGGCATTCGCGAAATCGAGAAGATCGGCTGGGATTTCTACCTGAATCGCAAGCGCGTGTTCATACGCGGGACGAACTACTACGACAGCATCTACATGTCGGAAATGGATCGCGCGAAGTACGAGCGCGACGTGCGCCTCATGCTCGCGATGAACGTCAACATGATCCGTCTGCACTGCCACTTCAGCAACCCCGAGTTCTACGATTTGGCGGACGAGGCGGGCATCCTGATCTGGCAGGACTACCTGGAAGCCTGGTACCCGCACGACCGCGGTTTCGCTCAGCGTGCGGCGGAGCTTTACGACAACCACATCCGCTACGTGCGCAACCATCCGTCGGTGGCGATCTGGATCAGCAGCGACGAGGAGGACTTCGAGAACTACCACGAGATCACGAAGCACCTCGCGCCCAGGCTGTACCTGCTGGACCCGCAGCAGCGCCCTGTCCAGCGCTCCACCGGACGTTTCGGAGACTCGCACGTCTATCACGGCTGGTACGACGGCAGCATCTGGGAGTACACCGGGATGCAGGAGCGCTTCGTGTCCGAACTTGGCGCGACCTGTCTGCCGAACTACGAGACGCTGGTCAAGTTCATGGGCGACCAGTGGCCGATCCGGGATCACGCGGACGAATGGGTCTGGCGCAAACTCCAAATCCCGGAAGCGATGCGGGCCTGGGGTGACCCCGGTAAAATGACCATGCAGGAGTACATTCCTCAAACGCAGGCTTACGTCGCGCGGCTGTTTCAGATCGCCCTGGAGCGCATGCGCGAGCGCAAACACGAGGGTGCTGGCGGCGTGCTGCACTTCTACGCCATCGACATCTGGCCGTCGGTCACCATGGCCGCCATCGACATCGACCGCAGGCCGACCAAGGTCTACGACACGGTGCGCCGCAGCTTCGCTCCGGTGGCGGCGCTGTTCCAATACGACCGCGACAAATGGAAGACGGGCGAGGCGTTCACGTGCGGTCTGTGGGCGGTGAACGACACGTGGGAGCCGTTGCCGGGCGCGAAGCTGCGGTGGAGCATCATTGCGCCGGGCGGGCAGGCCGTGCGCAGCGGCGAATTCCCCGCGCCGATGTCCGCGGACTCCTCGAACCGCGCCGGCGCGGCGGAGTGGACGGCGGGCGAACCCGGAGCTTACCAGCTGCACGCTTCGATTGTGGACTCGCTGGGCCAGCGCATCTCGGAGAACATCTACGAGTTCAACGTGACGCAATAGGCGCACGCTTCGAAGACGGATTCCGGCTGGCAATAGGTCCACGCCCGCGCCGCGCGCTTGCGGGAACCGGTGCATGGTGATCTGCTATGAGAGACACTCTATGCCAATTGACTGCTTGATTCGAACGCCTGCCCGCCTCTTCGGCGGCCTGCTCGCGATGTCCACGCTGCTCTGGCCCGCGTTCGCGCAGAAGCCTGCGGCAGCGGTCCGGCCGCTCCCGGTGATCTTCGACACCGACATCGGCAACGACGTGGACGACTGCCTGGCGCTGGCCATGCTGCACAGCTTCGCGAGCCGCGGCGACATCCGTCTGGTGGCCGTCACCATCACCAAGGACAACGTGTGGGCCCCGCGTCTTGCGTCGGCCATCAACCGCTTTTATGGTCGCCCGCAGATCCCGGTCGGCATGGTTGCAAACGGCCAGACCAAGGACGATGGCTACCTCAAGAAGACCATCGAAGCCGGTCACTACGCTTATAGCGAACGCACGGAAGATGCCGTCGCGCTGCTGCGCCGCGTGTTGACGGCCGAGGCCGATGGCAGCGTGATGATCGTGCAGGTCGGCTTCAGCACGAATCTGGCGCATCTGCTCGAAGTGCCGGGCGGCCGCGAGCTGATTGCGAAGAAGGTCAGCCGGTTGGTGCTGATGGCGGGAGACTTCGCCCACGGCGGCGCCGAGTACAACGTGAAGACCGACGTGCCGGCCGCGCAGAAGCTGGCCAGCGAGTGGCCGACGCCCCTCTTCTGGAGCGGCTTTGAAGTAGGGAGGACGATCAAGTACCCAGCTGCGAGCATCGTCCGCGATTTCGGCGCAGCCGGGACGAACCCGGTGGCGGACGCTTATCGCCTCTACATGAAGATGCCTTACGACCGCGAGACCTGGGACCTTACGGCCGCGCTCTACGCGGTGCGCCCAGACGAGGGCTATCTGACGGCCTCGCAAGCCGGAGTCGTGAGCGTGGATAAATCAGGCAACACGACCTTTCAGCCGCGCGCCGGGGGACTCCACCACGTGCTGTCGGTCAACGATGTTCAACGCGCGCGAATCCTGGAAGCGTTCCTTTGGCTCTGCACCGAGTCGCACCGATAGCGAACCGGTGATAGCTCTAGCGGAGCCGCAACCAATTCATCGGAGCCGCGACCGTCAGGGAGCGGTGGTAGCGAAGCGCTTGGCTATCACCTCTCCCTGACAGTCGCGGCTCCGTTCCTTGCGTCGATCTGCGGCTTAAAGCAAGAGGAAATAGACCGCCGCAGCGGCCGCTCCCATCATCCCGCCGCCCTCCACGGTCGCGAGCGGCATGCCAATTGGGTTCAGCCCTTTGTAGGCCCGCCCACCTTCCAATGTTGCGATGGGTGCCGAATTGGCCGAGGCGCCTGGATAGACGTACTTCCCGCGAACGGTTGCCAGCGGCGTTCCGATCGTGAAGCCGCCTTTGTAAATGTGATCGCCTTCAATGTTCATCACCGGCCGGCCGAACGAAAGCAGTCCCGGATAGACCATTCCACTGCTATCGATCGTCAGGACGGGAGGCGTGAACGACGAGGTTCCGCGGTAGATTCGAGCAATCATGACGACAGAGTACTCCTTACGCTGAGCAAATGCACGCCTGAAAGAGGATTGTTTACTTTGGGGGGGGGGGAGGCGTTTGGCAGCGCCGGGGCAGGCCCTGGCGGAAGGTAGGAACGGACTGCGGAAGTTGGAACTGGCTTTGCGAAAACACGATGGCCCGGCGCTCGGCCGGGCCATCGTGGGGACTGGAATCGGACGAACTTACCCGACTTTGACGAACGTGAACAGCGCCAGAGACTCGATGAACGCCAGACCGAGCAGCAGCAGGATGCGGATGGCGCCGGCTGCGCCGGGGTTGCGGGCGATGCCCTCGGCAGAGGCCGCGATGGCCTTGCCCTGCGCCAGGCCGCACAGGCCGGACGCGATCGCCATGGCGAACGCCACAGGCAAAACGAAGCCGCCGCCGGTGCTGGCGCCGGGGGTCTGAGCGAACATCGGGATGGCGATCATGAACAGAATCGCCAGGATTGCGAGCGTGCGAATTCTCATACGTGGACTCCTTTGGAGGATTGGATGGCTGGCAGTGGGTGGTTCCGCACCGTGCGTTGGGACGCCGGGGGCTCACGCTGCTGGCCCGGACACTCTTTAGTGCTCTTCGTGCGCCACCGCACTACCGACATAAGCGGTTGAAAGCACCGTGAAAATGAAAGCCTGCAGGAACGACACGAATACGTGCAGTCCCATGAAAACCACCGGAATTACGAACGGCACCAGAGCCATGAAGCCCATGGTGACCTGCTCGCCGGCGAACATGTTGGCGTAAAGACGAATGGTGAGCGAGAGCGGCCGGATGCAGTGGCTGATGATCTCCAGGACGAACATGGGCGGCGCCAGCCACCACACCGGACCAGCGAAGTGCTTCATGTACCCCAGCGGACCCTGCGCTTTGAGGCCCATCCCGTTGTAGTAGAGAAAAGTGCAGATCGCGACGCCCGCCGGGACGTAGTAGTACATGGTCGGGGACTCGAACGTGGGGATCACGCCCAGCAGATTCGAGCACAGGATGAAGATGAAGATGGTGAAGAACCATGCCACGTTCTTAGAACTGCCGTGACCGATGATGTCATGCGCCTGCTGCGCCAGGAACTCGTACACCGCTTCAATCGCCAACTGGAACGAACCGGGGCGTTCCACGGAGAGCGAAGCCCGCAACCCAGCGGCCGCCAGCACCAGCACCAGGATCACCAGAATTTCCATCGACATGTAATTCGACCAGGGCTGCCCCGGCTCGAATTTCAAACCGGCAAGTCTTAAAATTGCCTCGGCGGGCCCCGCCAGATAGCGGTTCAAAAGTGCCGTAAACCACAGAACATGCTCAGCTTCGTGCATAAATCAACTCGTAGATCGCTTCCAAAGTGATTGCGGCGACGGGAACGATGAGGCCCACAACCAGCGCGGACGAGGAAGCTCCGTAAACTTTTACGATAGCAAACGTGGCCCCCCCAAGCAGCACCAGACGGAAGGCATGTAAAACAAAAGACGCCCCGCGCGGTTTTTGTCCTTCCAGCGCGCCTCCCAGGTCGGCAACCAGCCGGTGCAGCAGATAGAAGCTCAGGCTCGAGATGGCCGCACCGCCCAGGAACGACCAGGCTTTTCCTCGATTTCCCTGAGCGGCGAAGCCGATCGTGCCAGCCACGACCAGCACCAGGCTAATCCGCCGGATCCGGCGCACAATCACTGAGTATTCAACGTTCTGCAAGCGCTATTCCGGTTTCTTGCCGTCTTTTTCAGCGGACTTGGGAACCAGGGCTGTGAGCCCCTCGATGCGCAGGCCCTCCCGGTAGGTCTCGTACATACCGGCCGCGCAGCCGATCACGAGTCCGGCCAGCGCGGCCCAGGACGTGCTCATGCGGGCATCCAGATACTGACCGGCCTTGTAGCAGAGCCAACCGCTGATCGGCGTGACGAGAGCGAGCCCCGTGTAGGCGGCGCCCTTGGCGTAGGCCGTCATTCCCTTCTTGTCGGGCGGTGTCTGATCTGCCACGTTGCGGAGGCTCCCGGCCCCGTCATCAGTATACGGCGGACTCTTGCGGCGAGCGCTGGGGCGCCGCCCCACCCAGAGCTACTCGATGCGCACGATCACCTGGTTACCGGCGAACCAACCGCGCGGTTTCTCCGCTTCGAAGGGGTAGGCGCGGATGCTCCACGCGCCCCGGAACCAGAAGATTCCGACCGAGTAGTTCGAGCCGGGAGGGACCAGAATGTTGGTCAACCCGCTGGTGTAGAGCGCGCCCGGATCGTTGGCTCGCTGCAGCATGAGCAGGTGCCAGGCGACGGGCAGACCGGCCATATGGTCCGCGCCGAACTGCTCGACGATCTGCGGCCCTGTCAGCCGCTGCGTCAGGTTCATCGCGGAGTAGAACCCCGAGGGCTGCGGAGCGACCACGAGGTCGAGGAAGATCCTGCGGAAATTGGCCCCAAGATACGAGATGTTCACCGGCTCGAAGCCCACTGCGAAGTGGTCGCGCACAACGAATTCGGCGCTGCCGGGGAAGTGGAATCTTTTCTGTGTGGTGTGGTCCATCTGGGTGGGGGCTTTCTGCCTGCCCAGAATATCAGGGCGGGCAGGCAGAGTCGTTGGAACGGTGAAGGCGCGGTGGAGTCCTTCGCGCGGGAGCGCGTCTATTTGCTGCATCCTCGCTGCCGCCGGCGACGAACTCCCGCAAACCTGCAAACAAAACAGGGGCGCCTCGGCACGTCTGAGGGTGACGTGTCGAAAGCGCCCCGGTTGGGGTTGCCCATCGTAGGCGAATGCAAGGCTCAGGAGCAGCCGCTGGTGCCGCCGCAGTTCTCACACTTGTAGCAGGAACCATTGCGGGTCATCAGTCCGCCGCACTCGGTGCACAGCGGCGCGTCGTCCATGGCCGCGGCGAAGGGCAGCTTGCGCTGCGGTTCCGCTTCGGTGCGCTGCAAGGCCTGCGGGTCGGCCGACGGCTCGACCGGAACCGCTTCCGGCCCGACGAACTTCAGGGCCAGCCAGCGGAACATGTAGTCCATGATGGACTTGGCAAACGGGATCTGCGGATTACCCGTATAGCCGCCCGGCTCGAAGCGCACGTGGCTGAACTTGTCCACAAAAAACTTCAGTGGAACGCCGTACTGCAGACCGTAGCTGACCGAGGTGGCGAAGCAATCCATCAGACCCGAAATGGTCGAGCCCTCTTTGGCCATGGTCACGAAGATTTCGCCCGGGGTGCCGTCCTCAAACAGTCCGACCGTGATGTAGCCCTCGTGGCCGGCGATGGAGAACTTGTGGGTGATGGCGTTCCGCTCGTCCGGCAACTTGCGGCGGACCGGGCGGTAGACGATCCGCTCCTCCACTCGAACCGAGGCGGCGGGGGCTACAGCGTTCTTCTTGTCACCTTTGCCGGTGTTCAGCGGCTGGACGCGTTTGGAGCCGTCGCGATAGATAGCGACCGCCTTGAGGCCCAGTTTCCAACTCTCGACATACGCGTTCGAGACGTCTTCAGGCGTGGAGTCCTCGGGCATGTTGATAGTCTTCGAGATGGCGCCCGAGATGAACGGCTGCACGGCGCCCATCATACGCACGTGGCCCATGTATTGAATGGTGCGCGTGCCGTTTTCGGGTTTGAAACTGCAATCGAATACCGGCAAATGTTCGGGTTTCAATCCGGCGGCGCCTTCGATGGTACCCGTGGCGTCGATGTGGGCGACGATGGACTCAACCTGCTGAGCGGTGTAGCCGAGACGGATCAGGGCCTGCGGCACGGTGTTGTTGACGATCTTGATCATGCCGCCGCCAACCAGCTTTTTGTATTTCACCAGCGCCAGGTCGGGCTCGATGCCGGTGGTGTCGCAGTCCATCATGAAGCCGATAGTGCCGGTGGGCGCAAGAACGGTGGTCTGCGAGTTGCGGTAGCCGTAGCGCTCGCCATAAACCAGCGCCATGTCCCAGCACTCGCGGCTCGATTCCTTGAGAGCCTCAAGCTGCGGCACGCTGAAGGGCTCGCCGCTGTTTACCGACTTGCCGATTTTGTTCACCTCTGCGCGGTGCATCCTGATCACGTCAAGGAAAGGCTCGCGGTTGACGTAGAAGCCCGGGCAGGCGCCGCCCTGGCGCTCAACCGATGCGGTGAGCGGGGTGGCCGAGCCAATGGGCGGGCAATTGGCGGCAATAATGGCCGATTGCAGATAAGCCTGGCCGCACATGATGGCGGTCATCGCCCCGGCCAGGTCGCGGCCGGCAGCCGAATCGTAAGGCAGGCCGAAGGACATGAGCAGCGCGCCCAGGTTGGCATAGCCAAGCCCGAGAGGGCGGTAATCGTGCGAGTTGCGCGCGATGGACTCGGTGGGATAACCCGAGTTATCCACCAGGATTTCCATGGCCGTGATGGTTACCGAGATAGCATGCCGGTAGGCTGAGATATCAAAGCTGCCCGCCGGAGTTACAAACTTCATCAGGTTGAAGCTGGCCAGGTTGCAGGCCGAGTTATCAAGGAACATGTACTCCGAGCAGGGATTCGAAGCCTTAATCGGGGCAGTGTTTTTGCAGGTGTGCCACTTGTTGATGGTGGTGTCAAACTGCATGCCGGGGTCGCCGCAAAGCCATGTTGACTCGGCAATCTTGTGCATGATGTCGCGAGCCTTGAGAGTCTCAACCGGCTTGCGTTCCTTTACCGTCAATGTGGTAAAGTCGCCGTCTTTCTCATAAGCGCGCATGAACTCGTCGCTTACCCGCACCGAGTTATTCGCATTCTGGAAGAAGATGGACGAGAATGCCTCGGAGTCGGGGCCCGATCCATCGTAGCCGGCCTTGATCAGCGTAAAGGCCTTGGCCTCTTCTTTTGCCTTGCACTCGATGAAGTCCACGATATCCGGGTGGTCCACGTTCAGGATGGCCATCTTGGCCGCGCGCCGGGTTTTGCCGCCGCTCTTGATGACCCCGGCAAATGCGTCAAAGCCGCGCATGAAGCTGAGCGGGCCGCTGGCCGTGCCGCCGCCGGTTACCGACTCCTTGCTGGAGCGCAGCGAACTGAAATTGGTGCCCGTTCCCGAGCCGTACTTGAACAGCAGGGCCTCGGTCCGGGCCAGTTCCATGATGCCTTCCATGGAATCGTGAACGGCATTGATAAAGCAGGCGGAGCACTGCGGATTGTGGTAGCCGGTGGCTGCATAAACCACGCCGCCGGTCGAGGGATCCCAATGCCAGTTCTGGCCCACCGCATCCGGTTCAAGCCGGTCGCAACCCACGTTGAACCAGACCGGCGAATTGAACGCCACCTTCTGGGTGAGCAGCATGTGCACCAGTTCGTCGTGGAAGATGGCAGCATCGGCAGGGGTGGCAAAGTAGCCGCCGTTCATGCCCCAGTCCCGGACAGTGTCTGCGACGCGGCCCACCAATTGGCGGACGCCGGTCTCCCGGTCACTGCTGTCGAGGTGCCCGTGCAGGTACTTGGAGGCCACGATATTGGTGGCCGTCATTGACCAGTCAATGGGAACTTCGACTTCCTTCTGCTCGAAGATGGTGTTGCCCTTGGTGTCGGTAATGGAGGCAGTGCGCCTCTCCCATTGGACTTCGTCGTAGGGCGAAGCACCCTCGGTGGAGAAGCGGCGAGCGAAAACCAGGCCCCTCTGGGTGTAGGGGGTCTGGAGGGTGGCGGTCGAAGTCTGGAGATTCGACTCGTTCATGGGGATCCTCTCAATGGCTGAAAATCGGCGAAAACTCTGCACCGTCCGGCGCGTGGCAGCCTGGACAGGGTAAGGCAAAAGCTCTTGCAAAGAACGGGAAACGGGGGGTCTTGGAAAACCGCAGGTTCTCTTCTCTTGACGGCTTTCCGGCGGGGTTTCCGCCCAATCACGTTAAAGTCTGTTTAAAGCCGCAGATGAAAAAATAGCGCTGTCTGTGGTGTATGTCAACAACAAACCACAACATCTAGTATTTTGTTTGCATTCCCCGCATCTCTTTGCTAAACAAAGGCATTTGCCTGTGGAAAGCGCAAAGCCCCAAGCGGAGCGCGGAGTCTAGCGGCTGGCATTGCCCCAGAACCGGTGCAAAACTTTTGCGGGGCTAAAGCCTGCCTCATGAACAAGGCTAGTCTTTGCGGAACCCAAGGGCAAGGAGCAGGAATGGTGCAGTTTGGGAGCGAATCTGTGGAGATGTGGAGAACGGCGCCCCATGGCGACCGCTCAATCCTCAAACTTTGCTTTTGCCGGAATCATTTGCTGGTGCAGTACCCGCGCAATGAGCACCCCGTCAGCCTGGCAGATATAAAACACAACGTGCTTACCATGTTCGAGCCGGCGCAGGCCGCGATGGATCGAATCACATGTTCGCCCTAAAGACGGGTTATCGGCGAGAAGCTGGAAGGTCTCCCTGAGACCTTGAGAGTATCGCCTTGCTTGGGCGCGGCCCCAGGTTTCGATCATGTAGTCAATGATTGACTTCAGGTCCGCTTCAGCAGATCGTGCTACTCTATGCGCCGGCAATGGCCTGCTGCAAGTTCATCAATGTAAGCTTCGAGTCGATCAAAAACTCCTGGTTCGGCTAATCCACTTGCAAGCCCTTCGGCAATTGCCGCCCGGAGCACGGCCATCGTTTCGTCGTACTCCCGCTCTTCCTTTTCCAGCAGGCGCAAGGCTGTGCGCATTACCTCGCTGGCATTGGCATAGAGCCCTGCTTCTACCTTTTTGGCGATGAAGGCGTCGAGTTCCTTGGTCAGGCTCACATTGCGGGTAGGCATGGGGCACCTCATGGGGAGTATAGGAGGGATTGGCCAACTTTGCCAAATGCGCTGGGTGAGGCGGGCCGACCGGACCCCATCGATGCTGCTACGCTGAATTCATGTTCAAGTCCAACCCCAATCCGCTCAACTGGAAACCGGTCAAACCGCCGGGCCCGGTGACCCTGCGCGGCCGTTACGTAACCCTTGAGCCATTGAACGCTGAGCGCCATGCCGCTGCCCTCTGGAAGGGGGTCCAGGGTCGCGACGACCTATGGGCCTGGCTGCCAGACGGTCCTTACCCCACCCGGGCCGCCCTGCGCCGCGCTCTTGAAGCAAAGCAGGCGGCCGCGAATGCCGTCTTCCTCGCGATTGTGCCCGCCGGGACTGATGCGGCTGCCGGCTACGCCAGCTATATGCGCATGGACCCGGCGAACGGCGTGGCTGAGGTGGGCAACATCCTGCTGACGCCGGCGCTACAGCGCAGCACCGCGGCCACCGAAGCCATGTACCTGATGGCCGGCCACATCTTTGACCACCTGGGCTACCGGCGCTACGAGTGGAAGTGCAACGCACTGAACGAGCCGAGCCGGCGCGCTGCTTTGCGGCTGGGATTCACCTTTGAGGGCGTCTTCCGCCAGCACATGGTGGTAAAGGGCTTGAACCGGGACACGGCGTGGTACTCGATGCTGGACAGCGAGTGGCCGGGGAGGAAGGAGGCCTTCGAGGCCTGGCTGGCGCCGGCCAACTTCGATCGCGACGGCCGCCAGAAAAAGCGACTGAAGCAGCTTTAAGAAATCGCTTAGCCCTGGTTCGCCTGCTCGTTCAGGAACTTCACGTATTCCAGAACCGCATCTTCAAGCGAAGTAAACGGAGTGGCATACGCCGCTTTCCGGAACTTCGTCATATCCGCTTCTGTGAAGTACTGATACTTGCCGCGAAGAACCTCTGGCATCTCAATGAACTCGATGTCCGGCTTTACCTGCATCGCGGTAAAGACAGCGTTCATCAGGTCCTTCCAACTGCGTGCCTGGCCGGTTCCGCAGTTGAACAAGCCGCTCGTCTCGCGATGATCGAGAAAATGCAGCGTGGCCTTGACGGCATCTTTTACATACACAAAGTCGCGCATCTGTTCGCCGTCGCCATACTGCGGCTTGTACGACTTGAACAGTTGCACCTTGCCGGTCTGCCTGATCTGTCCCCAGGCCTTGTGCACCATGGAGCGCATGTCGCCCTTGTGGTCTTCATAGGGTCCGTAAACGTTGAAGTACTTGAGGCCAACAATGTTTTCGAAGTGCCCGAACTTCTGCGCCCACAGATCGAACATCTGCTTGGAGTAGCCGTACATATTGAGCGGCCGCAGGTCTTCGATGGGCGCGGTGTCGCTGTATCCCTGGCTGCCGTCGCCGTAGGTTGCGGCGCTTGAGGCATAGATGAAGCGGACGTTGTGGGTCAAGCTCCATTCGCACAAGGTGCGGGTGTAGCGATAGTTGTTTTCAACCAGGTAATCGGCATCGCGCTCAGTGGTCGCGCTGCAAGCGCCCAGGTGAATAATGGCGTCGACATCGGCGAACCTTCCGCTCTCGACACAATCAAGGAATGCGGCCGGGTTCAGGATGTCTTCAAAATCCAGCCCTCTGAGGTTGCGCCACTTTTCATCTTCGCCCAGGTAATCGACCAGCAGCAGATCGCCGTGTCCGCGCGCATTCAATTCAGCCGCTATGTTGCGCCCAATAAACCCCGCTGCACCGGTTACCACAATCCGCTTAGCCACGCTTCTCCTCCATCTTGCCGTATACCCTGACGATCTTTTCAATCACGTTGGTGGTCGAGCGGCCCTCAACCATATCTGCCAAAACCACCTTGCCGCCGTTGGCTTCAACCACCTCGCGACCGCTGACGTAGTGCGCCCAATCCTTGCCCTTCACCAGGACTTGCGGCAGGATTTCAGCAATGATTCCTTTGGGTTCCGGGTCGCCGAACATCACCACGTAGTCCACCGCGCGCAGCGAAGCAAGAACAAACGCCCGGTCTTCTTCAGTGTTAATCGGCCGCTCGTCGCCCTTGTTCACCTTGACCGATGCGTCGGTGTTCACGGCGACCACCAGCGCATCTCCCTGGTTGCGGGCGAAGGTGAGGTAGGAGACGTGGCCCCGGTGCAGGATGTCGAAGCAACCGTTGGTGAAGACAAGTTTCTTGCCCTCCGCCACCAGTTTGTCGCGCTGGGCGCGCATCTCATGAATCGATAGAATCTTCGGATTTTCGATCTGCATTGCACTCTCCGTGGCGGACTAGCCGAGTAATTACGTTTGCAATACTTGAGCGTTTTGGTGTCCCAACCTCATCGAATGGTCAAAGACCTAGGCCAGCCCAATCACCTTCAGCAAAGCGCTGATCTGGCTGAAGTCCGGCACCAGCAGCGAAGCTCCGGCGCGAATCAACCGGGTGCGCTTGGACCTATTCCATCCGAAGCGGCGCAACTCATCGCTGGCCACGCCGATGCAGAGCCCGCCGACTTTTTGCGTCTCCCTCATCTCCACCGGCCCATCGCCGAACGTGGCAAACTGGTGGCCGGCAAGATTGTTCTCGCGAACAATCCGCTCCAGCACCATCTTCTTCGCATCCGTCTTGATGTCGCCTACGGAGCCGAAGATCCGTCCCTCGAACAGATCCGCGTACCCCATGGCAGTCGCTTCCCTCACCACGTCGCCCTGGTCGGTTCCGCTGGCAAGGTAGAGCTTGATGCCTCGCTTGTGCAACTCACGCAACAACACGCCCGCATTCTTGATCTCGAAGTCGGCGGGTTGCAGTTCGCCGCTGCCCAGTTTAGACACGCGCCGATGAATCAGTCTCATCAGGTCGTCGTTGAATATCTGCTTGTAACCGTACTCGTCGAGAATCTGGCTTTGCGGAACGTAGCCGCCGGCGCGCACCAGTTCCACAAGTCCGCGCATCTGCATCAGCGTCTGAATGCCGGTGGTGCGGTCGATGAGCAGGCGAACCTTGCGCGTGACATCGGCCACAAGAGCGCCCGATGCGTCCTCGTATTCCGCGCCGATGATGGCGCGCGCCATCATCGGCTCCATCACCGTCTCCCAGCCTTCGCGCAAGGTCGAGATGGTGCCGTCATGATCGAAAATGCAATGCTCGATGGCAAGATCCTGCGGCAGTGGACCGATGTGCTCAATCTCGGTGCCCGCGATGAAGCGCGCAAGGTGCGGGGCTTCAGCCAACTCCGGCTCAAAGATGTAATCCGGCGCGGGACCCACGGCAAGAATTTCTGCAGGCGTTGCGGTGCCGGTGATCTGCAATTTTTGCACGGTGACCATAGCTGCGGTGTTGGCCAGGCGCGCGGCCACCAGTGGTTCCTGCCTGCTGCCCAACGCAGCCGCCAGCGCGGAAACAACGGTATCGCCCGCGCCCACGGTGTCAGTGTCTCCGAAAACCTGGATACCGGGGACTTCGCGCACTTCGCCGTTTTGCGCTACGACGATGCCGTGTTCTCCCCGCGTGAGGAAGACCGGCTTGCCCGTGATCTGCGAGATGCTGAGCGCCAGGCCGCGGACTTCAGTCTCTGAGAAACAAGCGTCTTCTGATTTGCCGAGATACCGCGCGGCCTCGCTCGCATTGAGTTTCAGAATCGCGCCGCGATAAAGGTGCGGCCGATGCCGCGCATCCACAATGAAATGCGTCCTGGGAAATTTCGCGATGCACAGATTGATGCGCTCAATCACTTCAGCCGGGCTCACACCCGCCGGAACCTGCTGGTTGAGGATCACCACATCGCTGACGGCGGCGGCCTCTTCGAGCGCGGCAATCAGCGCGTCGATCGTCTTTGCCGAAAGCGTGTTGAACGCGCCAAAGTCGATGCGGTTCTCTTCCGTTGGCCCCGAGCACGGCTTTGAATAAACCATGGTCTGCCAGTCCGGATCGACCACCATGCCGTTTTGCGTATTCACGCCGTAACTTTGCAACAGACGTAGTATCTCCGCGCCGAAAAGATCGGCGCCCACCACGCCGACGGCGCGAACGCTGCCAACGCCCAAGTCGGCCAGGTTGGCTACCACGTTGCCCGCACCGCCCAGCGAGTAGCGCTGCGTGCGCACGCGCCGCACGGGAAGGCCGGTTTCAATCGACAACTCAACCGTTTCCGTGTCGAAAAGCCAGTAAGCGTCAAGGCAGAAGTCGCCCAGGACCGCGGCTTTGACTTGCGAGAGCGGAGCAAGCGCGAGTTCGAGCCAGTCGGATTTGGTTAATGCAGCAGGCATATGCGATTCCATTCGATTGACGAGTCGAGAAGGCCCGCCGCGCGTGGCTTGGTTTTCCTGTGGGAAGGATGCGGCACAGAATCGCGGCTTTCAATCGGTGTTCATCAGAATACCAGATTGCGTAACGCTCAAACGCCAAGCGGCCCCGCGCTGGATTGCGTGGGGCCGCTTGGGTCTAGGCTGTTCGCCAGTCAGGCAGTTGGATTAGTTGCTTTCCTTGTTTTCAATCCGCATGCCGTAGAATGAACGGCGCACGAAGTAAGCCGAGACCAGGAAGAAGGCGACGGTCAGCACGTGGGTGAGCATCGGATTGGATTTGGTGAGCGTTACAGCAAGCTCGACCGCCAGCAATCCGAACAACGTGGTGAACTTGATGATCGGGTTCATGGCCACTGAAGAAGTGTCCTTGAACGGATCGCCAACGGTGTCTCCGATGACGGTTGCGTCATGCAGAGGCGTGCCCTTCATCTTCAGGTCAACCTCGACCACCTTCTTTGCATTGTCCCAGGCGCCGCCGGCATTGGCCATGAAGATCGCCTGGTACAACCCGAAAATGGCAATCGAGAACAGGTAGCCGACAAACAGGAACGGCTCCATGAACGCGAACGACAGCGTGGCGAAGAAGACGGCGAGGAAGATGTTGAACATCCCCTTCTGCGCGTACTTGGTGCAGATCTCGACCACCTTCTTGCTGTCTTCGACCGAGGCCTTCTCGACGTTCTCCAGTTTGATGTTCTTCTTGATGAACTCGACCGCGCGGTAAGCACCCGTGGTGACCGCCTGCATGGAAGCGCCGGCGAACCAGAAGATGACCGCGCCACCGCAGATCAGCCCGAGCATGAAGGGGGCGTGCAGCAGGGAGAGCTTATCGACGTTATCTTTCAGCCCGTTGGTCAGGGCCATGATGATTGAGAACGTCATGGTGGTTGCGCCCACGACGGCGGTGCCGATCAGCACCGGCTTGGCCGTTGCCTTGAAGGTGTTGCCGGCTCCATCGTTGGCTTCAAGCAGGTACTTGGCGCGTTCGAACTTGGCGTCGAAGGCGAAGTCCTTCTTCAACTCGGCTTCGATGCCGGGGATGGTCTCAATCAGCGACAACTCAAATACGGATTGAGCATTGTCGGTCACCGGGCCGTAGGAATCAACGGCAATCGTAACCGGTCCCATACCCAGGAAGCCGAAGGCGACCAAGCCAAAAGCAAAGACGGCCGGAGCCAGCATGATGACATCCATGGACCCGCCCATCATGCTGAAGAAATAGCCCAGCCCCATCAGGGCGACCATGCTCAATCCCAGCCAGTAGGCCGACATGTTGCCGGCCACCAGGCCGGAAAGGATTCCCAGCGAAGCTCCACCTTCCTTCGCGGAGGTGACAACTTCCTGCACGTGAGCCGAGTTGGTCGAGGTGAAGACCTTCACTAACTCGGGAATCAGCGCGCCCGCCAAAGTTCCGCAGGAGATGATGGAAGCCAGCTTCCACCACAGCGTCGGGTCGCCGGCAAGGGTGGGGATCATCAGGTAGGAGACGACGTAGGTCAAGGCGATGGAGACGATGGAGGTGATCCAGACCAGCGAGGTCAAGGGCGCCTCGAAGTCCATCTCGTCGGAGTGAGCGTACTTCGCCTTGGCGATCAAGCCATTGAGGAAGTAGGCGCCCGAACTGGAGATCAGCATGGCCACGCGCATCACAAAGATCCACACCAGCAGTTCGGCCTGCGTCAGTGGGCTCTTGACGGCCAGCAGGATGAAGGTGATCAGGGCCACGCCGGTAACGCCGTAGGTCTCAAAGCCGTCGGCCGAGGGGCCAACCGAGTCGCCCGCGTTGTCGCCCGTGCAATCGGCGATGACGCCGGGGTTGCGGGCATCGTCTTCCTTGATCTTGAATACGATCTTCATGAGGTCGGAGCCGATGTCGGCGATCTTGGTGAAGATGCCACCCGCGATGCGCAGGGCGGCGGCACCCAGCGATTCGCCAATGGCGAAGCCGATGAAGCAGGGGCCGGCGTAATCGGCGGGGATGAACAACAGGATGAAGAGCATGATGAGCAGCTCGACCGAGATCAGCATCATGCCGACGCTCATGCCGGCCTTCAGCGGAATCGCAAAGAGCGGATACGGCTTGCCCTTCAATCCCGCAAATGCCACGCGGGAATTGGCAAAAGTGTTGACGCGAATTCCAAACCACGCCACGCCGTAGCTGCCCGCGATGCCGACCAGGGAGAACAATAAAATGATCGGCAAGGTAACCGCAATCGGCTTATTCGGCACCGGCGCCAGAACGCCGAAGTACAAAGCGATGATGACCGCGATGAAAGCCCAGAGGATCATGATGAACTTGCCCTGCGTGACCAGGTAGGTTTTGCAGGTCTCGTAGATCAGCTCCGACATTTCGCGCATCGACTTGTGAACCGGCAGGTTCTTCAACTGCATGAAGATGGTCATGCCGAACAACAGGCCGCCAACGCAGAACAGCAAGCCGATCATCAACAGGGCGCGTCCGTCCATGCCGAAATGATGCACAGTCGACAAATCCGGCAGGATCAGATTGGCTTCGCCTCCGCCAGCCGATTCCTGCGCGCCGGCGAATGTGGGAAGCAGAAGGCCCAGCACGGCCACCGCAATCCTGGACTTCCGCTTCAAAAAGACCACGAGCAATGAAAGCGCGCTCACGGCAAGTAAGAAATTTACCCAATACTGTGCAGTCACATTTCCTCCAAAACTGATGTTTTGTTGCTAAATCTCGAACCGCCCCGGAATTACGCGACCTCTCAGTACAACGGGGAAAAGCCACCGGAAGGCTATCACCCGCATGCTACAGTGTCGAGTGATTGCAGTCACAGGCCGACACGCCTGATTCCCATGTCCGGAAATGATTGTTCTGAAACGGGTTGGAACACAAGGCTTCATTGGCTACTCGATGGGAATTTCGATCTTGTCGCCGGCCAGAGGAACCTGCAGGTTTTCGACCGAGGGGTCTCGAAACTGCCCGTGCGCCAGCGGGTGCAACTTGAAAAGCACCAGCATGTTGCGCTCCGGATGGTCGAGGGCTCGAAAAGCCGCAACCTGCTCCAGCGAATACAGGCCGTGCAAATCCTCCAGCGTGCCGGGGTCGATGTCGTTCCACGTGGCAAACCAGCCCGGCTGGTAGTCGGCCAGCTTGGGCACCAATTCCTGCGTGCCGAAATCGTCGCATATGCTGGGCACATTGTTGATCAGGGTGAGTTCGTCGCCGCTGATTGAAAGCAGCAGCCGCTTGCCGTTGGGGTGCGCATCCATATAGAGCGCCAACTGCCGGGCCGCATTCACAAACGTGTACTCGGGATGCGCGGCGAAGTTCAGCGTCCATGCGCCGTTGACGGCCATGGCCAGGGTGATGGGCGCAAGAACAGCCCAGCACACTTGCCGCGATGGGTGCCACGGCAGCCTTGGATCGGAGATGAGGTGGGTGGGTACAACCAATTCCCCGGCACCCTGCGCCACGATGAAGAAGCAGAAAACGGCGGCCACGGCAAAGTAGCGGGGTTGAGGATGGTTCTGGATCGTCATGAAGAAAACGCAGCCGGCGATGATCCAGAGTGACGCGCCAAAGACCGGATCCATCAGCAGATTTCGTCCCCACTCGGTGCCCCGCATGCCAGAGCCTGCCGCAGAAATCCACGGGCTCAACCATGTCAACAAGGCGGCAACAGCCACCACCCCCGCCAGCGGGAAAAGAACATGGTCCATCCACAGCCCGCCGTGAAACGACCACCAGAAACTTGAAAGCGGCCAATATATCTCAGGAGGCTTGGCGTACTTGTTCACAAAGAAGTAATACCTGAAGTCTGTGAGCATGCCATTGCGGGCGATCCATGCCATCCAAGCGCCGAAGGTAAGAATGAACGCGCCGGCTGCGGTGAGCGTGCACCGGATCGCATATTTGATGTTGGGCCAGAGAGGCAATACCAGCCCCCACACCAACCCCGGCAAAAAAAAGATGGCGGTGGTCTTGGTGAGCAGCATCAGGGTAAACAGCAGCCCAACCGCTGCCGAAGCCAACATGGGGCGGCGCAGACGGTGTATCCGTACCGCAATGTTCAATGCCGCCAGGGTCAGCGCGGTCAAAAGCGGCTCAAGAATGGCCAGGCGGCTGAAGCAGTAAAGAAACGGGCTGGTGACCATGAAGGTCAGCGCCAGCAGCGCCATCCAGCGTGGCCCCCTGCCGCGCAGCAGCAGGTAGCTCAGCAGCAGGTTGACAAAGAAGAAGGATACGGCCAGTCCGCGGGCAGCCTGCACGGTGACGCCGGTAAAGAAGAAGAGAATCCACTCCAGAATCTGCCATACAGGAACCGCGACCGCGGGATTGAAGTCTCCCGGCCAAAACCATCTGCCCGACAGGTGGGCGCGAATGGCCCCGTTGCCATACCAGCCTTCATCGGTGTATTTGGCCCAGTCGGCCATCCATGGCGAGTGATTGGGAAAGTCAGCTCGCAAATTGAGAGCATGCAGCACCGCGAAGCCGGCGATAGCCACCAGCCAGAGGGCGTAAAGCCAGCGTTTCGAAGAGCTTGTCAATAGCTGTAACCTCGCGGTAACTCAGTTCATGATTGAAGGCAATTCCACGCGCTTCTCTCGCATGCCGGGGAGGAACGATGGAAATGCATGAAGGAACGCCTGGGAGGAGTTGATTCCAGTATATAGCGGCTCCGTCATGCGGCCTGCAGCATCCATGCAGATTTCGGTGAGCAAGAGGCTTGCGGGGTTTTCGTAAATAGCAGGTTGCGGAGTCTGAATCGCGACAAACCGTAAACTCCGGCCGTGTACGATGCGTCAGACAAAGTACAGG